>Ga0210394_10004771_pt1 | contig 15588 bp, 21 predicted proteins | sample IncBWC12MmetaG_FD_160121 | JGI IMG/M metagenome (GOLD analysis project Ga0210394, IMG submission 160121) | Forest soil microbial communities from Barre Woods Harvard Forest LTER site, Petersham, Massachusetts, United States - Inc-BW-C-12-M | ecosystem: Environmental > Terrestrial > Soil >... | reverse complement strand
ACCGTCGAGCACGCCAATATTATCAAGCGTCACACGCGCCCCAACCCGTCGAAAAACGTGCGCGGAGGAATCGTGGATAAGGAAGGTGCCATCCACATCTCCAGCGTCATGCTGGTCTGCCCGGGATGCGGCAAGCACACGCGCGTGGGCCATACCAAACTGTCCGACGGCACCCGCGTGCGGATCTGCCGCCGCTGCGAAGCGACATTCGAGAATTAGGAGTCAAGGTACAGACGAAATGGCCAGCCGACTACACGAGAAATATCGCAAGGAAGCCGTTCCGGCGCTGTCCAAGCGCTTCGGCTACAGCAACACCATGGCCGTGCCGCGCGTCTCCAAAGTGACGCTCAATATCGGCCTGGGCGAGGCCAGCCAGAACGCGAAGCTGCTGGACACGGCGGCGGTCGAACTCGGGCAGATTGCCGGGCAGAAGCCGGTAATCACGCGCGCCAAGAAGTCGATCGCGAATTTCAAGATTCGCAAGGGCATGCCGATCGGCTGCATGGTCACGCTGCGTGGCGAGCGCATGTATGAGTTTCTCGACCGGCTAACGGCTGTCGTGTTCCCGCGCGTGCGCGACTTCAAGGGGCTGCCGCCGAATTCGTTCGACGGCCGCGGCAACTACACCCTGGGTTTGAAGGACCAGCTGGTGTTTCCGGAAATCGACTACACCCGCGTCGACAAGATCAAGGGCATGAACATCACCATCACCACCACGGCGCGCAGCGATGAAGAAGGTCGCGAGCTGTTGAAGCTGCTCGGCGTGCCGTTCCGCGCGCAGGGCGCGGTTTAAAGTCAGGAGATTACCAGGCATGGCTCGAACCAGTCAGATCGCGAAGACCAAGCGCAAGCTGAAGTACAAGATTCGCCAGCGCAACCGCTGCCGGATCTGCGGGCGGGCGCGCGGCACGCTGCGAAAGTTCCAGATGTGCCGAATCTGTTTCCGCGGCCTTGCGCTCAAGGGAGAAATCCCGGGCGTGGTAAAGGCTAGCTGGTAAGGAAGAGAGAATGACCACCGATCCGATCGCTGATTTTCTGACGCGCATCCGCAACGGGGCGCTTGCCAAGCATCCCCGCGTCGAGATGCCCTCGTCCAAGATGAAGATTGAAATTGCCCGCATCCTGAAAGAAGAAGGCTACCTCGCGAATTTCAAGGTGGTCGAGGAGAAGGGCAAGAAGACGCTGCGCGTGTTCCTGCGCTATACGCCCGACCGTCGCAGCGTGATCACCGACCTCAAACGTGTTTCGCGGCCGGGGTCGCGCCGCTACGTCGGCAAATTCGGGATCAAGCCGGTCGTCGGCGGCATGGGCATTGCGATCGTTTCGACGCCGCGGGGGTTGATGACCGGATCGTCGGCGCGCAAGGAAGGCGTCGGCGGCGAGCTGCTTTGTGAAGTTTGGTAGACGATGGGAATAGAAGAGGTACCGAGAGAGCCATGTCGAGAATTGGAAACAAAATCATCGCCATTCCGTCCGGTGTAAAGATTCATGTACAGGACCGCACCGTCGACGTTCAGGGGCCCAAGGGCAAGATGTCGGTGAAAGTCCCGCGCGGGATTACCTTCGAGCAGAAGGATCAGACGCTGGTGGCCAAGCGCGAAGCCGAGGATTATCGCGCGCTGCACGGGTTGGCGCGCGCGCTGGTTGCCAACGCCGTCATGGGCGTCACGCAGGGCTTTAAGAAGGATCTCGACATCGTCGGGGTGGGCTACCGCGCGGAGGTGAAGGGCAAGAACGTGGTCCTGGCGCTCGGCTATTCGCACCCGATCGAATTCCCGATTCCCGAAGGGATTCAGATCGTCGTCGAAAAGCAGACCCACTTGACGGTGTCAGGCGCGGACAAAGGGCAGGTCGGTCAAGTCGCCGCGAACCTGCGCGGGCTGCGTCCGCCCGATCCATACAAACAAAAAGGCGTGCGCATTACCGGCGAGCGCCTGAAGAAGAAGGCCGGCAAGGCCGGCGCCAGACGGCGGCTGCATAAAGCCCCGGAAAAAGGAGAACGAGCGTGGCAGCACCGGTTCGAAGACTATCGCGTGAGGAACATCGACGCCGCATCCACGTGCGCATGCGCAAGAGAATTGTTGGCACGACCGAGCGGCCGCGGCTGGCTATACATCGCTCGAGCCGCCACATTCGCGCGCAAGTGATCGACGACGCCTCCGGGCGCACCATTGTGTCCGCCAGCTCGCTCGACAAGGAAGTCCGCGCCACGATCAAGGGCGGCGGCAATATCGCGGCTTCGAAAGTGGTCGGCAAGGCGATTGCCGAACGCGCCCGCGCCAAGGGTGTAGAACAAGTCGTGTTCGATCGCGGCGGCTACCAATATCACGGCCGCGTGCAAGCGCTGGCGGAAGCGGCCCGGGAGGCGGGCCTGAAATTCTAATCCCTATGCCGAAACAAGAGCTTAAAGACACGCTGTCGATTCGCCGTCCGGTGCAGGCGAATCAGGCCAACCTGAAAGATCAGGTTGTCTCGATCAACCGCGTCACGAAAGTTGTGAAGGGCGGCAAGAATCTCAGTTTTTCGGCGCTGGTCGTGGTGGGTGATCAGGGCGGCCACGCCGGCTTCGGTATGGGCAAGGCCCGCGAAGTCCCCATGGCCATCCGCAAGGCCATCGAGCAGGCCAAGAAAAACATGGTGAAGCTGAATCTCAAAGGCTCGTCGATCCCGCATCAGGTGCTGGGTTCGTACGGCTCGGGCTCGGTTCTGCTGAAGCCCGCGCCCGAGGGAACCGGCGTCATCGCCGGTGGCCCGGTGCGCGCGGTGATGGAAGTGGCGGGAATTCAAAATGTGCTGACCAAGTCGCTCGGCACCAGTAACCCGCACAACGTAATCAAAGCCACGTTTGACGCGCTGCTGCATCTGAAGGACGCGCAGCGCGTCGCGGAATCGCGCGGCAGAGGAGCGGACGAACCAGCCGCGTCGTAAGGCGCGGCGAATTCAGATCCACCAAGACAATGGCTACGACCAAGAAGAAATCGGCCGGCACGCTGAAGATCAAGTGGGTGGTCAGCTTTATCGGCTGCCCGCGCAATATGCGTCAGACCATTCGCGGCCTGGGTTTCCGCCGCCTGCAGCAGGTTATCGAGCATCCGGACACGCCCGCGGTGCGCGGCATGGTCGCCAGAGTTCATCATCTGGTTCGAATCGAGGACTAGCAAGCTATGGCCAAGGGACCCTTACTGTCGAATCTGAAGCCGCCGCGCGGCTCGCGCCACCGCAAGGTTCGCGTCGGACGCGGCATGGGCTCGAAGCTCGGCAAGACCGCCGGCGCGGGCAACAAGGGGCAGCAGTCCCGCCGCGGTTATTCTCGCCGCCCGGGCTTTGAAGGCGGCCAGATGCCGCTGCACCGCCGCCTGCCCAAACGCGGCTTCTCCGCGCCCTTTTCAAAATCGTTCGCGGTTGTCAACGTCGAAAGCCTCAACGCCTTCGCCGCCGGCGACACGGTCACCCCGGAATCGCTCGCAACCCGCGGCATCGTCCGTAGCAAGGGCGAGGTCAAGGTTCTCGGTGACGGCGAACTCAAAATCGCATTGACGGTCAAGGCGCACGCCTTCAGCAAATCGGCGCAAGATAAAATCGCCCAGGCCGGGGGGAAAACTGAAATCCTGAAATGAGAAAGCTGCTCGAAGCCTTTCGGAACATCTTCAGCACGCCCGACCTGCGCAAACGCGTGCTCTTTGCGCTAGCCATGCTGCTGGTGTACCGCCTGGGCAGCTATATTCCCACGCCCGGTATCAACACCGAGGCGCTCGAGCAGCTCTTCAAGCAGTATCAGGGCTCCGCCCTTGGCATTTTCAATCTCTTCAGTGGCGGCAATCTGCGGCGGCTGACGATTTTCGCGCTGGGCATCATGCCCTACATCACCTCCTCCATCGTTTTGCAGCTGCTGGTGGTCGTTTGGCCCTATCTCGAGCGCTTGCAGAAGGAGGGCGAACTCGGCCGCCGCAAGATCACACAATACACACGCTACCTCACCATCATTCTCAGCGCCTTTCAGTCCTTCGCGATCGCACGCACTCTTGAGGCGCAGTCGATGTCCGGCTCGCCGCTGGTCTATCACCCGGGCCTGCGTTTCATCCTGATGACCATGCTGACCCTCACCACCGGCTCGGCCTTCATCATGTGGCTCGGCGAGCAGATCAGCGACCGCGGCATCGGCAACGGCATGTCGCTGATCATTTTTACCGGTATCGTGGTCGGCCTGCCGCCGGCCGTGTCGGACCTGTGGTCCAAGGTTCGCACCGAAGAGTGGGGTCCGCTCACTCCCATCGTCTTCATCGCCCTGATGGTCTTGATGGTGGCCGTGGTGGCCGTCATCGTCTTCGTCGAAGGCGGCCAGCGCCGCATCCCGGTGCAGTACGCCAAGCGTGTCATGGGCCGCAAAGTCATGGGCGGGCAGATGACCTATCTCCCGCTGCGCGTCAATTCCGGCGGCGTCATCCCGCCGATTTTCGCTAGCTCGCTGCTCACCGCGCCGGCAACCTTCGCCCTGATTTTCGGCGCCCATTCGCTCGTCATTCAGAATTTCGGCAAGGCCATCGCGTGGGGCGAGCCGCTTTACACCGTCCTCTATGTCGGACTGATCATCTTTTTCGCTTTCTTTTACGTGGGCATCATCTTTAATCCCACGGAACTTGCCGACAATATGCGCAAAAACGGCGGCTTCGTTCCCGGCATCCGCCCCGGGCGCAACACGTCGGAATACATCAACCGCATTCTTTCCCGGCTCACGCTTGTCGGCGGCGTCTACCTCGCTGCGGTCTGCCTGCTGCCGGAGTGGATGATTCAAGGTATCCATCTGAACCACCTGTGGCTGGTCGGCAACTGGTTCGATACGCACCTGTCGCGCTTCATCCTCAACGGCTTGAACGTGCAGTTCTATTTCGGCGGCACTTCGCTGCTCATCGTTGTCGGCGTGGCCATGGACACCGTGCAGCAGCTGGAGGCGCAGCTCGTCATGCGGAATTACGAAGGCTTTGTGCGCAAAGGACGCGTGCGCAGCCGCCGCGGTTGATCGCGCCGGCAAGATTCAGAACATGGCCAGCAAACGCGCGTTTATTTTTCTGGGGCCGCCAGGAGCGGGGAAGGGCACTCAGGCCAAGCGCATCGCCAAGCAACTCGGTGTGCCGCATCTTTCGACCGGCGACCTGATGCGCGACGCGGTCGCCCGCGGCACCGACCTCGGCAAGATCGTTGGGCCGATCATGCAGCGCGGCGAGCTTGTTTCGGACGATTTGGTGATGAAAATGGTTGAAGAGCGGCTGGCCCAGCCCAATTGCAGCGGGGGATGTCTCTTCGACGGTTTTCCGCGCACCCTGGCGCAGGCCGAAGGCCTCGACGCCATTTTGCGGCGCTCGGGTTTTGGCCAGCCGGTGGTGGTGGACCTTGACGTCAGCCACGACAAGCTGCTGCGCCGGCTCACCGGACGCCGCACGTGCAGCGTGAACGGCGAGATTTACAATATTTACGACGCGCCGCCGAAAGTGGAAGGTGTCTGCGACAACGACGGCGGGAAGCTCGTGCAGCGCGCCGACGACACGGCCGAAATCGTGCAGCAGCGCCTGGCCGCGTACGACCGGGCCACCAAGCCGCTCGCGGATTATTACCGCAGCCAGGGCGTCTTGCAGCGGGTGGACGCCTCGGCCAGCGTCGACGACGTAGGCCGCGCGCTGCTCGGCATCGTCATGGGCGCCCAGAGCTGAGGCGGTACCGAAGAAGAGCTGAGATGGTGATCTGTAAATCGCAGGCCGAGCTGGAAAAGATGCACCGTGCGGGGCTGCTGGTCTGGGGCGCGCTCGAAAAAATGCGCGCTATGATTCGCCCGGGCCTGACGACCAAGGAGCTTGACGAGTTCGCCGAGTCCTATACCGCCGAGCATCATGCGCGACCGGCGTTCAAGGGCTACCGGGGATATCCGGGTTCGGTGTGCACCTCAATCAATCAGGAGGTGGTGCACGGAATCCCGTCGCCCTCCCGGCGAATCAAAGAGGGAGACATCCTCTCGATGGATTTCGGCGTTGAACTGGAAGGCTATTTCGGAGACGCGGCGCTGACCGTGCCGGTAGGCAAAATCGCGCCCGCCCGCGAGAAGCTCTTGCGCGTGACGCGCGAATCGCTCGATCGCGCCATTGACAGAGTTCGGGCGGGCAACCGGCTGGGCGATGTTTCCGCAGCGGTGCAGCAGTGGGTTGAGGAAAACGGCTTTTCGGTGGTCCGGGAATTCGTCGGCCATGGTATCGGCACGAGAATGCATGAAGAGCCGCAAGTCCCGAACTATGGCAGCGCGGGCCAGGGTCCGAAGTTACAGGAGGGCATGGTTCTGGCTATCGAGCCGATGGTCAATTCCGGCGGCCCCGGCGTTCGCGTCCTGGACGACGATTGGACCGCGGTCACGACCGACGGCAGCGATTCGGCCCACTTCGAGCACACGGTAGCGGTAACCAGCAACGGCCCGTGGATCCTGACGCGGCCGCGCGAAGTAAAGGGCCCCTGCTGGTAGGATCGGTTGAACTTGGTTTTTCGGTAGCTCACCCCGCTGGGTAGGGGTGAGGCTTTTCGGCCTTGTTTTGGGGTTGCTGTTTAGGTGTAGCGCCGGAGCCTTTAGCCCGGCATCTTGAATCGAAGTCGGGAGAGCATGGCGAGAAAACCCGAGCAGGATAAGAAACCGGGCGAAAGCGGCAAGGAAGACGCCATCGAAGTGATGGCCACGGTTATCGAGCCGCTTCCCAACGCCATGTTTCGCGTCGAGCTTGAAAACAAGCACCAGGTACTGGCGCACATCTCCGGCAAGATGCGGAAAAATTTCATCCGCATCCTGGCCGGCGACAGGGTCGCCGTCGAGCTTTCGCCCTACGACCTGACCCGCGGCCGCATCGTGTATCGGTACAAATAGGGTTGGGATGTAGCTCTGGGGTTTCGGCCCGGGTTGGGGTCTTGGCCCTGAGCTCGAAAGAAGGAAGTCCAAATGAAAGTTCGTGCATCGGTCAAAAAGATTTGCATGAAGTGCAAGATCGTTCACCGGCGCGGCGTGGTTCGCGTGATCTGCCAGAACCCGAAACACCGCCAGCGCCAAGGCTAAGGAGAAATCATGGCACGTATCGCAGGTGTGGATCTGCCGCCGAACAAACGGCTCTGGGTCGGCCTCACGGCCATCTACGGGATCGGGCAGCAGCGCGCCCGTTCGCTCGCCGCGAAGGCCAACGTCGACGCCACCAAGAAAATCAAGGACCTCACCGAGGATGAAGTGACGCATCTGCGCGCCGCCATAGAAGCCGAAGGGGGTGTCGAAGGCGATCTCCGCAAGGAGATGCAGATGAACATCCGCCGGCTGATTGAAATCCAGTGCTACCGCGGCCTGCGTCACCGCCGGAACCTCCCGGTGCGCGGACAGCGGACGCACACCAACGCGCGCACTCGCAAAGGCCCGCGCAAGGGTGCCGTCGCAGCGAAGAAGAAAACGATGGCTCGCAAGTAGGGTTTAGCTCGTACGGTTTTAACTAACTCGGAAGGAACGGACTAAAAAAGGGCTTCCGCCCTGGGAAGTTAAGGTTCGACAGACAAAATGGCCAAAGAACCGAAAGACGCAGCCGCCGCGCCAGCAGCAGGAGCAAAGCCGGCCAAGCGCAAAAAGGAATTTCGCAAGAAGCGGGAAAAGCGCATCGTGCCGCACGGGTTAGTCTGCATCCAGGCTACCTTCAACAACACGATCATCACGCTTACCGATCCCGAAGGCCGCGTTGTCAGCTGGGCCTCGGCCGGATCTTCCGGCTTCAAAGGCTCGCGCAAGGGCACGCCGTACGCCGCGCAGCAGGCGGCCATGACCGCGGCCGGAGTGGCGCGCGACCAGTACGGTATGAAATCGGTTGAAGTTCGCGTGAAGGGTCCGGGAGCGGGACGCGAATCCGCGGTCCGCGCGCTGGCGTCCTCCGGCCTGCACATCAATGCCATCAAGGACGTGACGCCCGTCCCGCACAACGGCTGCCGCCCCCCCAAGCGCCGCCGAGTCTAGATTCTTGGTTTTGTAGGGGCGCTGCTCACTGCGCCCTCTTGGGTTGGGGTCTTGTGCAGCTCACCCCGTTTCTCAGGGGTGAGGCCTTTCGGCCCGGTTTTGAGTTGTCAGGTGGAAGCGTGGGCTTCAATCCCGCGACCGACACCGGATTGAGTGGGGCTTTAGCCCTGGAAGCACGAAGTTAGAAGGAGAAACACTTGGCTCGACATCGTGAAGCAGTTTGCCGGCTGTGCCGACGCGAAGGGCAGAAGCTCTTCTTGAAAGGCCTCCGGTGTTTTACCGAAAAATGCGCCATTGAAAAGCGCAACTTCGTTCCCGGTCAGCACGGCCAGGCCCGCCGCCCGAAAATGGTCGGCTACGGTATCCAGCTGCGCGAAAAACAGAAGGTAAAGCGCACCTACGGCCTGCTTGAGCGCCAGTTTCGCACCTATTTCGAGAAGGCGGAGCGCGCCAAAGGTCCTACGGGTTCGAACCTCATGGTCATGCTCGAGCGGCGTCTGGACAACGTGGTCTACCGCGCCGGTCTGGCCGGCTCGCGCGCGCAAGCGCGCCAGCTCGTGCTTCACGGCCACATCCGGGTGAAGGATCGCAAGGTGAACATCCCGAGCTACCTGGTTAGTGTCGGCGACGAAGTCGCGCTCAAGGACAAAATGCACGAAAACGCCATGGTGCTCGAGGCCCGGAATCTGGCGCAGAGCCAGGGTCTGGCGCCGTGGCTCGATATCGACCGCGCCAATTTCAAGGCCCGCGTGGTCGCTCTGCCTCGCCGCGAGGACGTGCAGACGCCCCCGATGAACGAGCAGCTCATCGTCGAGTTGTACTCGAAGTAATTTTGGATTCGGACTTTTTGGGAACTGTTAACGGGTCCGCCATTCGCGGGCCGGAAGGAAGGTAAAAAATGTGGAAGGGCTTTCAGAAACCAAAGCGGTTGGCGGCAGAACCCGAGACGCTGACCGACAAGTACGGAAAATTCTCCGCGCAGCCTTTCGAGCGCGGCTGGGGCACCACCGTCGGTAACGCTCTGCGGCGCGCGCTGCTCAGCTCGATTGAAGGCGCGGCCATCACCGCCGTGAAAATTGAAGGTGTGCTGCACGAATTTTCGCCGATTCCCGGCGTGGTCGAGGACGCGACCGACATCATCCTCAACCTGAAGCAGGTTCCGCTCAAGCTGAATACCGACCAGTCGAAGACCATCACGCTGATGGTCGACGTGCCCGGTCCGGTTACCTCGGCCAAGATCGAGGAAGACGCCGACATCGCCGTTCTCGACAAGAACGTCTACATTGCCACGGTCAGCGAGGGCGGCAAGCTCGAGCTTGAGTTGCGCGTCAAGAACGGCCGCGGCTATGTGGCCGCCGACCGCAACTTCGATGAGGATCTGCCGATCGGCTACATCCCCATTGACTCGGTTCACTCTCCGGTGCGCAAGGTCAATTACGCGGTGGAAGCCGCGCGCCTCGGCCAGATGACCGACTACGAGAAGCTCACCCTGGAAGTCTGGACCAACGCCGCGATCACGCCGCAGGATTCCATCGGCCTGGCCTCCAAACTGATTAAGGACCACATGAGCATCTTCATCAATTTCGAGGAGCAGCCCGAGCTTCCCGAGGAAGCGGTCGAAAATTACGCCGACCCGCGCCTGGAATTTCTCGACCGCTCGGTCGAGGAGCTCGAGCTTTCGGTCCGCTCCTACAACTGCCTGAAAAACGCCAACATCCAGAATCTCCGCGAGCTCGTGCAGAAGACCGAGTCCGAAATGCTCAAGACCAAGAATTTCGGCCGCAAGTCGCTCAACGAGATTAAGGATATCCTGCACAAGATGGGCCTCAGCCTCGGCATGAAGTTCGACGATCACGGCCGCGTCATCTGGCCTCCGCTTCCCAGCCAGACCGCGCCCCTGCCGCCGGAAGGAGATGCTTCGGCGGTCTAAGCCGCGGCTGAACCATGAGACATCTCAGATCAGGCTCCAAACTCGGCAAGCAGCCGGCGCATCGCCGCGCCGTGCTGCGCAACCTGGTGACGAATCTCATTGAGAAAGAGCGCATCCATACCACGATCCTGCGCGCCAAAGCCGCTCGCCCGATCGCCGAGAAAATGATCACTCTCGGGAAGCGCGATTCTCTCCATGCCCGCCGCCAGGCCGCCGCGTTTCTGATGACCCCCGGCGCGACGAAAAAGCTCTTCGCCGATCTCGCTCCGCGCTTCGCCGAGCGCGCGGGCGGCTACACCCGCATCATCCGCACCGGATGGCGCATCGGCGACGGCGCCGAGCTGGCTATTCTCGAATTCATCGGCTCCGAGTTGAAGAAGAAGGAAAAGAAGCCCCGCAAGCAAGCCGAAGAAACAGCTCCCGAGGAAAAAGAAGAGAAGGAAGCCGCAGCCGCCAGATAACCCGCTGCAACCGCAACGTAGCTGCTATGTTCAAAGTCCCGGGTTCTGGCCCGGGACTTTTTTGTTCACCGAGCTTCGATCAAGGGGCGGTGAAAGAGCGAGTCCAACTTCCGGTCAAACGTTTCTAAGATCGATTCGAACGCACTCCCCCGTTGCGTTTTCAGGGGCGCGGAACTTCCCGAGCTTCCAGTGCGCGCCGCTCGCGCACGTGGCCCAGCAACATCAGCAGGGCAGCAACGAGTTGCGCCGCGATGCCGCCGCTGGTGTCGATCAGCACATCGCCGACCGCCGCGGTGCGTCCGGGAACAAATCGTTGGTGCAGCTCATCGAGCGATGAGTAGCACGCGACGATGGCGACGACGGCCAGCGCCCAGGCGAATCGCGTGCCCGGCCGCCCGGCGCGAATCCCACGAAGCACCAGCAAACTCAAAATAAAATACTCGCTGAAATGCGCCGACTTGCGAATGTAGTGGTGAAGTTTATTCAGGGTGGCGTATCCAGCGTGGGGAAACAGCCAGTGCAGGATGGGAACGATGATCCGGCTGGTGTGCTCCGTGGTGAATATTCCCGTTGAAAAAAAGGAGATCACCACGGCCCAGGCCAGGGCCGGCCACCATCGCTTCAGCCATGGCACTCTAGCGATCCCCGCGGCCAGACATTACTCGAGGCGGTAATTCGGGGCTTCGCGGGTGATGATCACGTCGTGGACGTGGCTTTCGCGAAGGCCCGCCGACGAGATGCGGATGAAGCGGCTGTTTTCCTGGAGTTCCTTCAAGTTGCGACAGCCGCAGTAGCCCATGCCGCTGCGGAGGCCGCCGACCAGCTGCTCGACCAAGCCGGCCAGCGAGCCTTTGTAGGGAACCTGGCCTTCAATGCCTTCCGGAACGGACTTGCCGCGCTCGGCCGTTTCCTGCGCGTAGCGGTCGGCAGAGCCCGCTTCCATTGCGCCCAGCGATCCCATGCCGCGATACGACTTGAAGGTGCGGCCCTGATAGAGAATCGTTTCGCCGGGCGATTCTTCGGTGCCGGCGAACAGGCTGCCGATCATGACGGCGGAAGCGCCGGCGGCGATGGCCTTGGTAATGTCGCCTGAGAACTTAATGCCGCCATCGGCGATGACGGGCACGTCGCTGCCGAGAGCGGCGCGCGAGCACTCCGCGACGGCAGTGATCTGGGGAACACCCGCGCCGGTGACGATGCGCGTGGTGCAGATCGATCCGGGACCGATACCGATTTTCAGGCCGTCGACGCCCAGCGCGATCAGATCGCGGGTGCCTTCGGCCGTGGCGACGTTTCCGGCAACCAATTCCAGTTCCGGTAATTTCGACTTTACGGCGCGGATCGCGTCCATCACCCGCGTGGTGTGCCCGTGAGCGGTATCGATGGCCAGAACGTCGACTTTTTCGCGGGCCATTTCCTGGGCGCGCTCGAGGAAATCGCCCGTGGCGCCGATGGCGGCGCCGACCCGCAAGCGGCCCTGCTCGTCCTTGGTGGCATTGGGGAATTCAAGTTTCTTCTGGATGTCTTTCACGGTGATCAGGCCCTTGAGGTTGTATTCCTTATCGACGACCAGAAGCTTTTCAATGCGGTGGCGCTGGAGAATGCGCTCGGCTTCGTCAAGCGTGGTGCCGACCGACACAGTGACGAGATTTTCCTTGGTCATGATGTTGCTGACCGGCTGGTCAAGGTTGCGCTCGAAGCGCAGGTCGCGATTGGTGAGAATGCCGACCAGACGATGGCCTCGGGTGACGGGCAAACCGGAAACTTTGTACTTGTTCATGATGTCCAGCGCCTGACGCACCGACATTTCCGGCCCGATGGTCACCGGGTCAACGATCATTCCGCTTTCCGAGCGCTTCACGCGATCGATTTCTTCGGCCTGTTTTTCGATGGACATGTTGCGATGCACAAATCCGATGCCGCCCTGGCGCGCGATGGCGATGGCCAGGCGCGCGTCGGTGACGGTGTCCATGGCGGCCGCGACGATGGGAATGTTGATGGCAATGCGGCGCGAGAGAAACGTGCGCGTGTCAGCTTGCCCGGGAAGCACATCAGACTTTCCGGGCACCAGCAATACATCGTCAAACGTCAACCCTTCCGGGATGACGTAGTCGAAATGGCGCTCGCCCGAGATCTCTTCCCGAGTGGTGACAAACAGGGCTTCTCTAGCCATGAACTAATCTCCCATAAACACCAAAGCCCAGCGGGGTGCGCTGGGCTTGAAAAAGTTCCCTTGTAGAGGACGGACTTCATTAATCGATTGATTGTAGTGGCTTCGAGAGATGTTTGCAAGGCGGCTGTACGAGCAGCAGGGAGGGAGGCCGCGGGGAAAAGCGGAAACCGGCGCGAAGTTACCTGCGCGGGAATGTGCATGGCCGAAACTGGTAGGTCCCCACCGTTTGTTTTCAGTGAGATAGACCGGAAATGATGACTTTGGCTGTGCGACACTTCCGTGGGGCGAAAGCGAGCGATAGCGGAAAGAATCCTCAGGTCGTAGATTTTGATTCTGGCGGTTGCGGGTTGATGCCAACGAGGCGCCGTGCAATGTGCATTTCTGTTCGGCAACCGCGCCGAACGGAAATGCCCGAAAGTCACTGAAAACAAGAGAGCGTGCTATTTTCGCCAGCCCGGCGGGGGCGGGGCCAGGGTCTGGGGTTAAGACCGGGGACCAGGCTGACCGATTGAGCCGGGCACATGCCCGACGCTGGGTCGCTGGGCTCCGCCGGATGGCTTACGGAATCCATATAGAAAACTAATTCTTTCGAGTGGAAAGTTGAATTGGATTGTTGAAAGGGCTGGGCTTAGACTCGCTGCATGAGTGAGCCTGGTGGAGTCGCAAGTCACGCAGGAAGCCTGCTGCCCCCGATCACCGCACGGGCCTGCGGTCAGATCCAACCCGCATGGGAACCGTCGAACAGACGGCTCTCGAAGAAGGACTCTGTTCGAGCCGGCGCGTTCTTGATTTTCTACATGGCGGCGTATGGGGCCGCAGGCTACGCCGGAGTGATGTTTGTCGAGTGGGTGTGGATGCGGATATTCGCAGCCGGGAATTTGCCGTAGCAGTGCGGGTCTGAAGGCGCGATTGCCGCGTCATTTCAGCGCTTCTTGCCCCTCCTCCCCTGCCTTTCGATTCCGGTCGAGATCCGATTTGTGGAACAGCCGCGTCGCGCCCGTATGTGAGGTAGGCCACAGGCGCGTTCGCAGCAGTTCCACCAGAATGTAGCCAATCGCGGCGGCTACAACGGCGATTTCCAAATTCGATCTGGTGAAGACGTCCGAGAGAGCCCACTCGAGTCCATGTTGGCGCGCCGCGCCCGAGCGTTCGAATTCTCCCATCAAGAGATTGGAATAGAAGAGGAAGATGATGAATCCAATCTCGACCGCTGCTCTAGCTAGAGTTCTCATGGTTGAAACCAAACAGTCAGGGGTGTGTGTAAGGGGTATTCGAGACCAATCGAGTATGGCAGCGTAGTTGGGCCAGTCAAGAATTTCCAGGGAGCGGGGGGCTTGGATGGAGTCTCTGCTTCCTTGCAATTACAGTATGCAAGTGGTTGAATACGCACATTGATACGGGTCCGCAGCCGTGTAAGGGCGACCGCGGCCCGAAGAGGTTTTTCGATGGGGAAGAAGCCAGCGGCGGAACCGTCGCGGAAACGGCTGAAGCCCGTCGCGCGTGTGCCCGCAGAGATTCCACCCACCTCCAGTGAAGAACGTTTCCGGATGCTGATTGAGGATTTGCACGTCGGCGTGATGATCCTGAACTCCAGCGCGCAAATCGAATACGCGAACCAGGCCTCGCTAGACATGTGGGGCCTGAAATCCAAACAGGTCATCGGAAAAACAAGCGCGGAAATTGGACTTGTGGCGGTCGATCAGAATCTGAACGAGATTCCCATGCCGGCGCGGCCGGGGCCGCGGGTAATCTCGACCAGCAAAGCGATTCGCAACGAGGTGATCGGATTCCGAAGGGCCGGCTCGGACGCGGTGCTGTGGATTTACGGTAGCGCGGTGCCGCAGTTCAACAGCGACGGATCGATCCGGCGAATCATCGCGACGATGACGGACGTGACGGACCGTAAGAATGCGGAAGCAGCGCTGGAAAGCGCCTACGAGCTGAACCGGCAGATCCTGCACAGCGTGCAAGAGGGGATCGTGGTGCACGGACGCGATTTGAGGTACGAGATGTGGAATCCGTTCATGGAACGGATGACGGGACTTCCGAGCGTGGAGGTGCTCGGAAAGCATCCGCTGGAGCTGCTGCCTTTTTTGGGCGAATACGGGGCGATCGGATCGATCGAGCGGGCGCTGAAGGGAGAGTCGTCGTCCATTCTGGACCTGCCCTACTCCGTACCGCAGACTGGAAAGGAAGGATGGTGCGACGGAGATTTTGTGCCACTGCGCGACGAGAAAGGAGAAATCGCGGGCGCGATCGTGACGGTGCGCAACGTGACGGAGCGGAAGCAACGGGAGGAGGAGCTGCATCAGCTGTCCTCGCGGCTGCTGCAGCTGCAGGACGAAGAGCGGCGGAGAATCGCGCGCGAGCTGCACGACAGCGTGGCGCAAGGGTTGATGGCCGCCAGCATGAATTTGAAACAGGTAAGCGAATCCGGAGGCACGCTGAACAAGAAAGGCCGCGAGATGCTGGCCGATGCGCACGAGATCCTGAAAGGGCTGGCGCAGGAGATCCGGTCGATTTCCTACCTGCTGCATCCGCCGGCGCTCGACGAGATGGGACTGGCCTCGGCCATCGAGGAATATGCGAGCGGATTCAGCCAGCGCAGCGGGATCCGCGCCGAGGTTAAGATCTCGGAAGGAATCGGGCGATTGCCGCAAGAAGTGGAGACAGCGGTTTTCAGGATCATTCAGGAAAGCCTGGGAAACATCCAGCGGCATTCGGGCAGCACGAGCGCGCAGATCGAGCTGAAGAAAGAGCTTTCCAAACTGACGCTGGAAGTAAGCGACCAGGGCCGGGGATTTTCGAGCCGGAAACTGGAAAAGGAGAGGCCGGATTCGAGCAGGCTGGGAGTGGGGATTCTGGGGATGCGCGAGCGCATGAGGCAGCTCGGCGGACGGCTGGAAATTCGATCGAACAGTTCCGGAACGACGGTAAGAGTGGCGCTACCGCTGGAGGCAAAGGTTCCCCGTGCCCGTGCGCATACTCATAGTGGATGATCATCCAGTGGTCC
>Ga0210394_10004770_pt1 | contig 15588 bp, 15 predicted proteins | sample IncBWC12MmetaG_FD_160121 | JGI IMG/M metagenome (GOLD analysis project Ga0210394, IMG submission 160121) | Forest soil microbial communities from Barre Woods Harvard Forest LTER site, Petersham, Massachusetts, United States - Inc-BW-C-12-M | ecosystem: Environmental > Terrestrial > Soil >... | reverse complement strand
CACACCCCTGACACCCATCATGGGGCGGGCAACCGACCCCGGAGAGAACCATGACCCCGGCAAAGACCAGCGTCCACATCGAGCTTGACCCAGGAGCCCCGATTAGAGAACGGCCTCGGTGGATTTCTGCCATTCCCGATTTCCCTGGTTCGTGAGAGCCCATGCCTCGAAACCGGTCATTGACGGCCTGAGGCCGCCGCACTCGACAACCGCGCCTATTTCAGAGCCGCCGATTTGAAGGGGCGAAGGTGCGGCTCGACGAGTTCGCGTGACCCACCCGGTTACCCCTGCAAGACCGCCCGTTCGCGCCAAGGCTGGAAGCGGTCGCGGGTTTGCGCCAGGATGGTTGGGAAAAATGCGTTGCAGGCGCTGCCGCTGACGGCACGGATTGTGCTGGGGTCGGCCCAGCACCGTAGCCATTGATGTCCGACAAAGGGGGGCTCGATGAAGCAACAGATCACTCGGCGCCAGTTCCAGTCGCTTCTTGGATGGGGCGCGACCTCGATTGCTTCCGGCGAATTCGGGTTGTCTCGGCAAGTCCGAGCGGAGGAGACCTTCACCCTGGCTTCGACCGGCGCCACCTGGGGCGAAGGACTGCGCGCCTCCTTTGTCGACGCGCCGAAATTCGAAGAGAAGAACGGCGTGAAGGTGACCCAGGAGTTTGCGATCGACTCGGTCTTCACCGCGAAGGCGATGGCGAGCTGCGGCACGCCGCCGTTCTCGACCGTCGCGGTCCTCCAGGCCGAAGCCAATTTCCTGGCGCTCGGCGGCTGTCTGCAGGACTACGATCTCGACATCTGCAAGAATTACAATGATATCGTGGACCGCGCCAAGGAACCGCCACGCGGGAATTTGAAGAACTGGTTCACGCCGTTCGTGCTGATCGTGATGGGGCTTGTCTACAACACCAAGGAGGCGAGCAAGCCGGCATCGTACCAGGAGCTACTGAACCCGAAATACAAGGGCCGCATCGGCATTCCCGCCTACGGTTGGGTCGGGAATTCCTGGCTCCAGGTACTGAACAAGACCCTCGGCGGCAACGAGGATAACGTCGATGCGGGCATCGCGTTTCTCGCCGAAGTCGTCAAAAAGAACGAGGCGATCATCATCGAAAACACCGATGCGGCGCTGAAGGCGTTCAGCCGCGAGGAGATCGTGCTGATGCCATTCTGGAATGGCCGCACCTTTGTCCTGCAGGGCCAAGGGGTGCCGGTTGATATCGAGTACATCCCAGGCACGATGCTGGTCGGGAACGGCTTCCCGGTGCTGCGCGGCGGCAAGTTCGTCGAGCAAACCAACCGGTTCTGCAACATCACGATGGACGGCGAGTACCAGATGCTGATGACGCAGCGCTTCTTCTACCCGCCGTCAAACAGGAACGCGAAACTGCCGCCCGATCTGGCGCGCTACGCCTTCCCGACCGACAAGGAGAAAAACGTCGCGTCGATTGACTATGAGAAAATGAACGCCCACAAGTCGCAATACCTCGATCGTTGGAACAAGGAAGTGCTCGGCGCCTAGATGTCGCGGCGCGTCGAGCTCGAAGTCCGTGACCTGACGAAGCGCTATTCGCCGCTGGTCAGCGTCGGGCCGATCTCGTTCGAGGTCCACGAGGGCGAATTCTTCTCGCTTCTTGGACCGAGCGGGTGTGGCAAGACGACGACCCTGCGCTGTATCGCCGGCTTTGAGACGCTGAGCGGCGGTTCGATCAGGGTGGGTGGGGAGCGCCTCGACGACAAGCCGCCGCATCGCCGCGATGTCGGCTTGGTGTTTCAGAATTACGCGCTGTTCCCCCATCTGACGGTTTTCGACAACGTTGCTTTCGGATTGCGGCTGCGTCGCATGTCCAAGGTCGATATCGCAGAACGGGTCGACCGCATCCTGCAACTCGTCGATCTCGCCCGGATGACGACACGCATTCCGGCGCAGCTTTCGGGCGGGCAGCAGCAGCGGGTGGCGATTGCCCGCTCGCTGGTGCTCGAGCCGCGTATCCTGATGTTCGACGAGCCTTTGTCCAATCTCGACTTCAAGCTGCGCCTACAGATGCGCGAGGAGCTGCGCAATCTGCAGCGTCGCCTCGGCAAGACCTCGATCTACGTCACCCACGACCAGACCGAGGCGCTCGCTCTGTCCGACCGGATCGCGGTGCTGTCACAGGGACGGATCGAGCAGATCGGCACGCCGGAAGAGATCTATGAGCGGCCGACTTCAGCTTTTGTCGCCGAATTCATCGGTAGCTCAAATATGCTGCCGGTGCGCATTGTCGAGCGCGGCAGCGACCTCACGCTGGTTGAGACCGAAGGTGGGTTGCGCCTTCTCTGCCTCGCTGCGGGGGAGGCCACGTTCGATGGCGCCGCGGATATCGCGGCCCTGATCCGGCCCGAGCGGGTTCATGTCGAAGCGCCGGGTGGTGCCGCGGCTCCGCGAGAAAACCGGGTCGCCGCTCGTATCGCCGATGTCACCTATCTTGGCGAAGACCTGCTTCTCGGCCTTGAACTCAACGGTGGAGACCGGCTACGTGCGGCGATGAAGAATGCGAATGCTTCGCGCCGGCTTGCAGCGGGTCAATATATCGAAATCGTCATCGCCGCGGCCGACCTTCGTCTGCTCCGCCGTTGAGGGCCGACGGATGGAGGACGCCCAGCGACGCAGGACCTGGCTAGCGCTGACCGGCCCGTATGCGCTGTTTCTGTTGTTCCTGCTGCTAGTGCCGTTCGCCAATGTGGCAGTGTACAGCCTGCACCCGTATTCACCGACAAAGGTGTTTCTGCCCGAGCTGACCTTTGCCAATTACCTGAAGATCTTCGACGTCTATTATCTACGGCTGTTCGGCCGCACGCTGCGCTTGGGCCTGATCACAATGGCGGTCTGCATCGTTCTTGGCTACCCGCTCGCTTATTTTTTGGCGCGCAGTCGTCCCCGCATGCAGGCGCTCTGCCTTTTTCTGCTGATCATGCCGCTGATGGTAAGCGCGGTGATCCGGGTGTTTGGCTGGATCGTCATCCTCGGCCGCAAGGGCTTGGTAAACCAAGCCTTGTTAGTCTTCGGCCTCGATCCAGTAAGGCTGCTTTACAACGAAACTGCGGTCGTGATCGGGCTGGTCAATGTTTTCATCCCGTTCATGGTTCTGCCGATCATGGCCTCGATCGAGCGGATCCCGCCGAGCCTGGAAGAGGCAGCTCAAAACCTCGGAGCCAATTGGGCGCAAATGTTTCGGCGCACGATTCTGCCGCTCAGCGTGCCGGGCCTGCTCTCCGGATGCCTCTTGGTCTACAGCCTGTCGATCAGCGCCTTCGTAACCCCGGCGCTGCTGGGCAACTCGCGCGATCGCATGGTCGGACAGCAGGTTTATGACGAGGTGCTCGTCTCATTCAATTGGCCGAGTGCGTCGAGCCTGGCGCTGACCCTGATTGCACTGACCGGCGTGCTGATGTTCTGTGCCCTGCTCGCGACCCGCCGCGCTAGCCGAAGGGAGGCCGCGTCGTGAGCGCGCGGCGGCCGAGGCCGCTCGTGCCGCTCGTCGTGGCGACCTATGTCGGCCTGCTGGCCCCCCTCGTCGTCGTGATTGCGGTATCGTTCGGGCCGAGCGCCGCGTTCGAATTCCCACCGCGCGGCCTAACGCTGCACTGGTTCGAGGCCTTCTTCGAGAGTCAGGCTCTCGTAACCTCCTTCTTCCGCGTCAGCTTGGTGGTCGGCGTGCTCGCCGCGGTGCTGGCGACGCTGCTCGGCACCGGCGCCGCATTGGGTTTAGTGCGCTTTCGTTTCTTCGGCCGCGAAGCTTTGGAAGCATTTTTCCTGGCGCCGCTACTTGTCCCCGAAATCCTGCTCGGCGCGGCGCTGTACCTGTTTTACGCGCGACTGGCGATCCCGGCCTCAGTCTGGACTCTGCTGGGGGGCCATCTAGTCATCTGCACGCCTTATGTGATCCGCACCGTCACGGCCGGACTCGTCGGTCTCGATCCGCGTCTTGAGGAAGCCGCGATGAGCCTTGGTGCGACGCGGGTTCAGGCCTTTTTCAAGGTAACCTTGCCGCTGCTCCGATCGAGCCTGCTGTCGGGGGCGATCTTCGCGTTCATCATCTCGTTTTCGGACATTAATCTGGCGCTGTTCATATCCGGGCCGCAGTCGACCAGCCTACCGGTGCAGATCTTTTCTCAGATTCAATGGCAGGGCGACCCAACCATCGCAGCCGCTTCGTCGCTGCAGATCGTTATCATCGGCGTGCTGATCCTCGTCGTACAGCGCATTTTCCGCTTGCGGCTGGTTACCTGAATTCGGCGGGATGTGTTTCGCCACACACTTGATCTGAAGGGATGAACGGATTCCAACTCGTGACCCACATTCGGGCACTGCCATCCTCTTCATGGCCGGCGAAGACCACCTGTGAGTACCGATGATCCCGTGCCAACAACGGGTTCACGCTGGCCGCCATAGTGGCATTGAGGCGGACCCGTAACTGAGCTCTATATTAACAGGATGGTGAGGGTAACGCCCTCCGCTACCGGCGCCTCTTCAGGCATCCTCGGCGATCATCGTGGCGGCCTTCTCGCCGATCATGATCGTCGGTGCATGGGTGCACGCATTCAGCGCCGCCGGCATGATTGAGGCATCGGCGATCCGCAGCCCCTGAATGCCCTTGACCCGCAGCCGCGGATCGACGACGGCGGTCGGATCGCTGCCCATGCGGCAAGTACCGCTCGGATGGAAGAAGGTCGCAGCGCGGGCGCGAATGTCTTCCTCAATCGACACCTGGTCGTTGTCAATCGCACCGGGAGTGAGTTCCGCTTCGATCAGATCGCGAACCGCTGGGCCGCGCAGCATGTCGCGCATGCGGCGCACCGAGCACCCCAGTCCGCGCAGGTCCTCGGGCTCGGAGAAATATTCCGGGAAAATACGCGGATGCGCAGTCGGATCGGCGCTGCGCAGCAGGATGTGGCCGCGGCTCAGCGGACGCCCCGAGCCGACCATGACCGTGAAGCCGTGGCGCTCGGGGAAGAGATCGGCAAGGCGAAACCCCACCCCGCTGCGGCTGACGAGCGCCGGGATCATCACGACGATCGTGTCGGAGACCGCAAGCGCGGGATCGCTGCGCATGTAGCCGCCGGTCGCGACATAGCTCTCGCCAAGCGAGCCGCCGCCGGTCAGTGCGTAGCGCAGCCCGATCCCGATCGCCGCCCGCGGGTTCAGGTATTTGTACGCGGTGACCGGCTGCGAACAGGCGTAACGCAGCGCGTAGGACGGATGGTTCTGCAGATTGCGGCCAACCTCGGGGGCGTCGAGCGCGACCGCAATGCCGAGGCTTGAGAGATGGTCGGCCGGCCCGATGCCGGACAGCATCAGGAGCTGCGGTGAGTTGACGGTGCCGCCAGAGAGGATGACCTCGCGCTCGGCCCACACGGTTTCGCGTACACCTCGCCGGAGGATCTCGACCCCGCGCGCCCGTCCGTTTTCGAGGACGATCCGTGCGGCGATCGCCTCCGACAGCAATTCGAGGTTCCCCCGCGCCCTCGCCGGCCGCACGTAAGCCAGCGCGGTGCTGGCGCGGCGGCCGTTGGCAATGTTGGTGTCGATCCGGCCAAAGCCCTCGGCCACATCGGCGTTCAAATCGTCGACGACCGGGAAGCCCGCCTCGCCCGCGGCGGCGAGGAACGCATCGCAGATCGGCAGGTCAAGCCGCGACGGCTTTACCGTTATTGGCCCGTCATCGCCATGCCACTCGCTGGCGCCGCGGGTGTTGGTCTCGGCCTTCTTGAAGTACGGCAGCACTTGATCGAACGACCACCCATGACAGCCACGCTGCGCCCATTGGTCGTATTCGAGCGAGTGCCCGCGCAGATACAGCATGCCGTTGATGCTGCTCGAGCCACCGAGGATGCGCCCCTGAAACCACCTGAGCCTGCGCCCGTTCAGAGCCGGTACCGGCTCGGTCTCGAAGTTCCAGTTGCGCTGCGCAAAGCTGCTGGCGATGAACGCGGTACCGGGAATTTTTGTCGTGAGCCCGAGCCTTTCGCTGCCGGCCTCGATCAGGGCAATGCGGGCATCCGGTATCGTCTGCGACAGCCGGCCGGCGATGACGCAGCCTGCCGCGCCCGCGCCGATAACGACATAATCCCAACGCTGTGTCGCCGCCGATTGTGTTCGCAAACTTTGGGCTCCTTGCGCCAGCTTCGTCCGAAATTACCAGATCGCGCCTCCAGGGCACCTCGTCTATTCTTGATGGCCGGGGTTGCTGGCCCGCGCACCGGCAGATCGCCGGCTCGACAGTTCGAGCATTGCGGAGATGAATGATGGAAGCGAGTGGGAGCGTTTCGGGCGATGCGGATTTCTGGACGCGCGCTCGGCGTCACCTGCTCAAATATGGCGGCGAGTTCGTCGACTTCGTGCCCGTCCGGGCCGAGGGGGCGTTTCTCTACGATGCCGGCAGCCGGCGCGTGCTGGACTTCACCTCGGGCCAGATGAGCGCGGTGCTCGGCCACTCTCACCCCGAGATCGTGGCGACCGTGCGCGATGGTATCGGGCGGCTCGATCATCTGTTCTCCTCGATGCTCAGCCGGCCTGTCGTCGATCTCGCGGAGGCGCTGGCCCGGCTGGTGCCAGAGCTGCCGAAAGTCATGTTGTTGTCCACCGGCGGCGAGGCCAACGAGGCGGCGATCAAGATCGCGAAGCTCGTTACCGGCGGGTGGGAGGTGGTCGCCTTCGCGCAGTCGTGGCACGGCATGACCGGCGCGGCCTCGTCGGCGACCTACAAGGCAGGACGTCGCGGCTACGGTCCGATGGCGGCCGGTTGCTTCGCCATTCCTGCGCCGAACGCCTATCGCCCCCGCTTTCCGGGTGTCGATTGGGAAGCGGAGCTCGACGATTCTTTCGATTTGGTGGACCGGCAAAGCACCGGCAATCTCGCCGCCTTCATAGCCGAGCCCATTCTGAGCAGCGGCGGCATCATCGAGTTGCCGGAGGGGTACCTTGCCGCGCTGAAGCAGAAATGCGTCGAACGCGGGATGCTGCTGATCCTCGACGAGGCGCAAACCGGCATGGGACGCACCGGCACGATGTTCGCGTTCGAGCGGGACGGGGTGGTGCCGGATATCCTGGTGCTCTCGAAGACCCTCGGCGCCGGATTGCCGTTGGCCGCGGTCATGACGACCGACGAGATTTCGCGGAAATGCGACGAGCGCGGCTTCCTTTTCTACACCACGCACGTCAACGACCCGCTCCCGGCAGCGGTGGGGCTGAAGGTCATCGAGGTGGTGCGGCGCGACGGGTTGGCGGGCCGCGCGGCCAAGTTGGGCGACCGCCTCAAACGGGGTCTGCACTCACTGCAGCAACGATATGCCTGCATCGGCGATGTGCGCGGGCGGGGCTTGCTTCTCGGGATGGAATTCGCAGCGCTTGGCCGGGGCCCAAAGCACTCCGCACGCGCGCTTTCCGATGCGGTCACCGACAACGCGCTGAAGCTCGGGCTGAGCGCCAACATCGTGCGCGCCGGTGCATCCGAAGGGGTGATGCGGATTGCCCCGCCGCTGACGGCCACCGAGGCCGAAATCGATCTCGGCCTCGAACTCCTCGATGCGGCGCTCGAACGGACTCTCGGTGCCGCAGCTCATCGCGCGACCGCGGGATCGAGCACCGGCGCCAGCGCCGCGCCGACGGTCAGCAGGCGACGATCCTTGTAGCGCGAGTCGGTCGGGGTCAGGCCGACCGGCAGCCGGTTCGGGCCCAGCCCCGCGGGGATGTTGATGCAGGCCACGTGAAGCACGGTCAAATCGCGATTGAGGGGTTGTCGCCCTGGGTTCGCGCCGGCGGCGCTTCCGCGTCGGCTCGCCGGACGCGAGCCCTTACCGCGTCTTTGGCAGCACAAAGCCGGCGTCGCGCTCGACGTATTTCACGATCGCGGTCAGATCTTCCCTCGCGGCGCCGTTGTGCATCGCGTGCTTGAATACGAGCCGCGCCGCCTGGCACACCCACATCGGTACGCCCAGCTCCTCGCCCTGCGCGATGGCCAGGTCGATATCCTTCATCAGGATATGCATCTCGGCGCCGTAGTCGAAGCTGCGCGTCAAGACGGCGGTGGGGAATTTTGCCTCGGTCGCGCTATTGCGCCCGCTGCCGGCATTGATCGCGGCCAGCATCACTTCGGGGTCGAGCCCGCCTTTGGCGCCCATCACGAACGCCTCCGCCGTCGCCGCCAGGGCAACCGCCGAGAGAATGTTGTTGGTCAGCTTAAGCACCTGCGCGGCGCCAGGCTTGTCACCGGCCACGGTCAGGGTGCGGCCCCACAGCGAGATCATCGGCCGGATGCGCTCGACCGCGGCAGGATCGCCCGACACCATGACGGAGAGGGTGCTCGCCCGCGCCCCCGGCGGCCCGCCGGAGATCGGGCAGTCGACCACCGTCACACCCTGGGTCGCCATCGCCTGCTCGATTTCCTTCACGAACGGCACGCCGACGGTGCAGGTGTTCACCAGCAAGTTCATGGTTTTGCCGTTGACGAGGCCCTCGGGCCCGAGAGCCACCGCGCGGAACGCGGCGAGCGTCGGCAGCGAGACGAACACGATCTCGCAGCGATCCGCGAGATCCTTTGGCGATGCGGCGCGCTTTGCCTGCCGCAGCAGCAAGGGTTCCATCGCCGCCTCGCTGATGTCGAACACCGTCAGGCCATGCCCGCCATCGAGCAGCTTCTCCGCCATCGGTTGCCCCATGTTGCCGACGCCCAGATACCCCGCTTCCATCGCCGCCCTCCCGCCCGATAAGTCCGCGGGCTAAAAGCTGCCACAGAGTGCGGTCGGTTGCACGGCGGGCGCTTTGCCGGCGGGATGATCGGCGCCCGACACTGCGATCCGTCGAAACGGCATTCTCGCGACAGGTCCGAAGGCGGCATCCGATGGGGCCGCACCCGGCCGGCTACCCGCTCCATGAGCCCGAGGAGTACGCGCGATGCCGCCGACGCAAGCGGTCGGGATATTCCCATTGACCGGGCGGCCGTGCCGAACGAACGTCGCCCTTCAACAGTGGGCACGAGAAGATGGCGCAGGGCAATCGATCCGATCTGGCACGGCTCGAACGGATGGAGCGGCGGCTACAGGCCCTGGAGGATTCGGAGGCGATCCGCAACCTGAAAGCGCGCTATGCCGCCTTGTGCGACAATCAATACGATTGCGACGGGATCGCGGCGTTGTTTACCGAGGATGCGGTATGGGAAAGCCCCGCCCTGGGCCGGTTCGAAGGGCGCGAGGCGATCCGGGGCTTCTTCCGGGGGGCCTCGGGGATTTTCTCCTTCGCGATCCATTACAGCCTGAATGGCCACATCGAGGTGGAAGGCGATAGGGCGCGAGCGCGGTGGTACCTGTTCATGCCGTGCACGGTGGCCGCCGGAAATCAGGCGATGTGGCGCGCCGGCATCGATCACGAGACTTACGCGCGGGTGGATGGGGCATGGATGTTCCGCCACAAGCGATCTGAGCCCTTGATGAGTGTCCCGTTCGAGACTGGCTGGGCCACGACGCGCTTCATGTGACCCGACGTGTCGCGGATCGGCCATCGCCGGCGTCGGCTGGCGCCTTGGTCTCCGAACCCGTCGGCGCCGGTCACCCGCGCTGACGGTGCCTTTGACGACGCCTACTGGACGAAGCGGCGCAGCACGTTTTCCAGGAGGCGGGAGATGTTGTTGTCGTAATTGTTGTGGGACAGGCTGCCGCAGAAGGTGATCGAGCCGGTCGAGAATACGGCGCCGCCGGCAACCGTCTCGAAATAGACGATTTCGGCGCGGATCAGGGCTTGCGGGGGCTCGCCGGTGCCCGTCGTCACGTGCGTCAAGAGTTCCTCCGGCACTACCACGAAGTGTCTCTGGTGGCCCTCGGAGCGAGCCAGGATCAGCGCGTTGGGCGGCGTGCCGAGCGCGAAATCGGCGCGGTCGAGCTCGAACCCGGCGGCGCCGCCGCCGGACAGCCCGAAATCGCCGATAACGTCGCCTTCGATCCCGTCGAAGAGCCATGCGGCGCGCGGGTCGGCGGCGTCCGGCATGCGGCGGTAGCAGGAGCCCTCGAAGAGGCCCTGGGCCGAGAAGCCGACGCCGCACAACATTTGCGGCGGTCGGCCGTTGCGCCGCCATAACCCGCCATAGCCGCCGTCGAGTGCGTGGAAATACTCGCCGGGCTCCGCCGCCCAGGCGCGAATGCCGCCCTCGGCGCGGCGCACCTCCACGACACCCTGAAGCGCCTCGCTGGTGGCGATCCGCCAGTAGAACCCGTTGCCGCCGAGATAGGCGAGGCGGCCACCGTTCCCGACATAGTCCTGCAGCGCGTTCAGCGTGTTCGGTGTGTGGTACTCCGGGTGCGACCCGGTCACCACCGCGCGGTACGGCTGCAATAGCGCCACGCCCTCGCGGTCGAGATCGTGGTCGGTGATGACGTCGTAAGCGATGCCTTTGACGACGAGCCAGTCGACGAGGTGGGTGTCGGCCGGGAAGTGCCGCAGCCCGGAGCCGCGCGCATCGTTGTAGGTGATATAGCCCGGCCGCATCGTCAGGAGCGGGCGGCGCATGCTGGAGTAGCAGATGCCGCTGCCGTCCGCGTGTGTGTTGTACGTCGAGGCGCCGTATTCGGGGTGCTGGTCGGCGTTCCATGGATAGGCGCCCCAGGACGCCTGGCGGGCGCGAAACGCCTCGTCGGTGTTGCCGCGCCGGTGGTTGCCGTAAATCTGGTAGGTGAAGGTCGAGGCGAGGAAGGCGATCGGTGCCGTCGCAGTGCCGACCGGCGGCAGCACGTAGAACGGCACGATGTCTTGCGCGTCGCCGCAGCGAAGCCGGACGCCGTAGACCCCGCTCGCCATGTCGTCGGGGATTTCGACCGCGAAGTCGGTGTCCCAGACGCAATCGTAGAGATCATCCTCGTGGAAATGGATCGCCGCATAGTGCCTCGGGGCGTGCCGCCAGTTGGTCTCGTCGCCGGTCCAGCGCGAGCCGCGCACCGCCCGGGTCGGCAGGTTGCGCAACGAGCCGTTGAGCGCGTGCTCGCGGTCGAGGATGCGGTCGGTCGCGATCCCGGCGCTGAAATCCCACCAGGTGAGGCATTCTGACCGCTCGGGCTCGATCGGCGCGTCCTCGTCCGTCGCCCCCAGGATGATGGCCGGATCCTCGATGCAGCCGTTAAAGAAGGTGCAATGAGGATCGTCGTGCGGCCCCGGAGCGGCGGTGAAGCCGGCGCCCAACGCCAGCCGTGTGAGGATACCGGCGGCGCCCGGCATCTCGGCCGCGCCGCAATCGTGGACGCCCCAGCTGCGTTGCAAGGCGGTCTGGCGGAAGCGCAAACTGCCGCCCGACGCGACCACCCGCAACTCGTACCAGCGCCGCTCCAGCATCGGCGCCGGTATCTGCACACGCCCGCCTCCCGCCTCCAGCACCGCCCCGTCGGCTGCAACGAACAGCGACAGCCCGTCCTCGATCGCGAGCACGGCTTGGCGCCGCCCGTCGAGCAGCCAGGGCTGCACCCGAACGACAATCGTGCACGGATCAGGCAGCGCGATCGGCCGGGCGGCGGTCACGACGCCCACGGAGCCCGAGTGCACCGGCTGGGAGCGGGAGGGGTACTCGCCGGCGAACCCGGCGGCGACTTCCTCCAATTTGACGCCGGGCCCGGCCGGGTTGGCGTCGGCATGGACGATCCGCACCATGTCCGCCCGGTAGGGAGCCTCGAACCGGCTGGAAACCTTGACGGCGATGCGCTCGCCAGGGCGGCCCGAGAAGCGGTCGACATAGCCGATCAGCGGCACCACCATCCCAGCCTCCGCACCGTTCAGCGACAGGGGTACGCTGCAAGGTCCGCAATCCTGCCGGCAAGATCGTCCAAACGAGGACGCTGTTCACCCCATTCTGTGTATCGTGGGATCGGTGATTGATGGCTGCCTACCTTCGACCCCCCAGAAAAAAGCGCATGCAGAGTACCATGCATTTCGGCGGCGCGATGTTCTGCACCGAGGCAGCCTGCTTGGTCGCGCGGTGCGGATATGCAGATGCCCGGCCACATTTTGAGGCGGGTGCCGCCTATCCGGTATTGGCGCATAATGGGAGATGAGCGCCGCCGATCCCGCCCTTACCGCCGCCGAGATGGAGGCGGTCGGCGTCAAGCGTCGGAGGGGCGTTGTCTCGCCTCGCCCTAGCCGCCTTCCTGAAGGGCGCCCGCGAGATGAAGGACCAAGGCGGCTTTACCTGGGTTCGCGATGCCACGCCAACCACCGATCTGAAGGCCGTGTTCGGCGTCTGACGGCCACAGCCTACTCGGATCACCTCGACCAATGCCCCGACGGTGAAAGGCTACTGCCGAATATACGACAACAGGGGCGTTGGGTAGGAATGCGTTTCTTCTCGCCGAAACCGAGGAAAACAGACCGAGTGCAAAAGTCGCTTTTTGCACTTAGTTAAGTCACGTCCGGGGCGGGCTTTTTATTGCCTGCGGCCAGGTTCAGGATTCCGGCCAGACGACCGTGGAGGTCGATGGCGAGCGCCCCACCCACCGGCTTGAATTCGACGCGCTCCACCAAGCCGCGGATCAGCTCTGACGCTTCGGCGCGCGGGTTATCATCCGTCAGCTTCGCACAGCGCGGCGACCTGATCCCGACAGGGGTTCGCCATGCACCGCTTCCCGGTTGAAACGGGCGGCGATGGTGCGGGGCGAGTCGCCGCGCGCATATCCTCGAATATTCGGCGGACGATCCGGGCCTCGTGTTCATTGATGGTGCGGTCCGCCGTGGGCCCCATCGGCGGTGTCTTGTCGGCGAGGTCGCGCAGTTAGAGGGCGGCCATCGAAGAACTATCCCGTTGACAAAGCAAATCGCGAAATGCTTTCGGGTGGAACCGAGCCCGCCGTGCGCGTCGTGCTTGGGCATTTCATCTTCGTCTATATCCACCCGTATATCGACGGGAACGGCCGACTCGGCCGGTTTCTGATAAACGTGATGCTTGGAGCCGTGGGGCTAATCGTGGACCGTGGTGCCTGTCGAGCGTCGCGACGCCTATCTGGCGGCCCTGGAAGACGCGAGCGTCAGGCAGGACATCGGCCCCTACTTCCTTGGCAGCTCGTGGGTGAAGGTCTGGATGGTCGCGCGGCGGCGACCCTTCCGGCGTCAAGATAGGAAAATATGGACATATGACCGATATTTCCCTAAATCGATATTTAAAGACCATCCCCAGGAGGGCAGCATGCCCGAAATCACTATTGAACAGACCACTTTTGAAAGGCTTCAGCGTTACGCCGTGCCATTCGTGGATACGCCGGACATGGTGATTGTTCGCGCGCTCGACGCGCTCGATGGTCTTTCCGCCGGTGAAGCGCAGGAACATAGGAGCGGAGCGGACGCCGAACAACGCATCGACCCGCGGGCGTTGCCGCGTTTGACGCATACGAAGGTTCTCGAAGCCGCGATCGACGGCGAGCCGGTAGCAAAGCCAAACTGGAATCTTTTGCTGGACCAAATGCTCCGCCGCGCGAAGGCCCGCGTCGGCAGCTTTGAGAAGCTGCGACAAGTCTGCCCGGTCAATATGGTGGAGGGCCGCAAAGAGGACGAAGGATACGGCTACCTTTCCGACATCGGCGTTTCAGTGCAGGGGCAGGATGCGAACGGCGCGTGCCGTGCCACCGTATTAGCGGCCCAGGCACTGAATATCGGACTTGAGATCGGCTTCATGTGGAGGCTCAAGGAGGCCGCAGCATTCCCTGGAGAAAGGGCGCGTATCAGGGTCCCGGGAGGCCAACAGCCTCCTAAAGTCAGAGCAGCATGATGAGGGATTTCTTTGCGCATATACGCAGAGAGCGGAAAAACGTTCTCACCGAAAATGGTGGCGCGGAAGATTTTTGCAGGAAGCTATTGATTGGCCAGGAACAGTCTTCCTTGCTAGGAAAGCTTGGCAAGCTTCTAGCGGCAACAGAACCAGACGAACGCGACTACGCTATAACAACCGCTTACTCGTTGCTCATTGGCGAAAAAATGGGCAATTATACAACTGTGATCTATTAGAGGTATTCTGGCCTCTCAGTAGGAGGCAACCATGTCGATCGCCGACAATCCAATTTTCCATGATGCCGAGGCCGCGCGCGAATGGCTTGAAAGCGTGTTGTGGCCCGATGGTCCGGTCTGTCCGCATTGCGGCCTAATCGACGCGGCCTACAGGATGCGCAACAAGTCACAACGCCCCGGCGTCTACGAGTGCAAAGGGTGCGCGGGACAGTTCACCGTAACCGTGGGCACCGCGTTTGAGCGCTCACATATCCCGCTGAACAAGTGGGTAATGGCCTTGCAGTTTATGGCGGCGAGCAAGAAGGGTATGAGCGCCCATCAAATGCACCGGATGCTCGGCGTCACCTATAAGACCGCATGGTTCATGATGCACCGCATCCGCGAGGCTCTGACCGATGGGTTGTTGCCTGCGAAGCTCGGCGGCGAGAACAAGGTGGTCGAGATCGACGAAACTTATGTTGGCGGCAAAGAGGGCAACAAGCACGCTTGGAAGCGTACGCCGGGCAGCCAGGGCGGCGCTGGCAAGGTTCCGGTATTGGCGCTCGTCGAGCGCGATGGCGCCGTGCGCTCGCAACGCGTAGCCCGCGTCAATGCCAAGACCTTGGGGCCGGTGATCGCCGCGCAGGTTCATAAGGCCAGCTACATCATGACGGACGACAGCACCGTCTATCCGCCGATCACCAAGGATTTCGGGGGCCACGGCACCGTCAATCATTCGCTAGAGGAATATGTGCGCGCCGGCTTCTGGCATACGAACACGGTCGAAAACTACTTCTCGATCCTCAAGCGCGGCATCACCGGCGTCTATCACCACGTCTCCGAGGCGCACCTGCACCGCTACCTCGCCGAGTTTGATTTCCGCTACAACCATCGATCCGCGCTTGGCGTCGATGACGATCAGCGCATGACAAAGGCGGCCAAGGGGATCAGCGGCAAGCGCCTGACCTATCGGCGGGCTCGTCGGGCCGAAGAAACCGAGGAAGAAATCCCCTTCTAGGCGCGAGAAGCTGAGGCTTCTACCGCCCGCTCCGGAGCCGCGCTATCAATTGCGGCTGGCGTTCATGGACGACGAGTAGCCTTCTTCGCCGGCTTGCGCGCGACCTTCTTGATCGCATCAGTGGAGATCGGGCCGCGGCGCGCCATGGCTTTGACCGCGCGCTCTAGGCGCTCCATCGCATCGGGATAAAGCTCGATGTCGTCGGGGTTTGGCGCGGGCTTCTCTGCCTTCATTTGTGATGAGCGCCTTATCGAAATGGCCAGGGCAGAATATCAGCTCCGGTGAAGAACCAAATAGGCAGCGTCACAATCAGGATAAGCCCCCATACACCAAAGCTCCCAGCCGCAATCAACGCCACGCCCGTGCAAATCCCCGCAACCCATTCGCCAATCGCCTGATGGTTCACCTTCATTCGATCAGCGTAGCATGGCGGGGCCGGATTCGCACCCGGCCCCGCCTTCGGCTTGGCAGGTCCCATTGGCCGGTCGGCGGTGGAGGTGCGCTGGCGCCACTTCGCCACGGTCTTGGCATTCAAGCCGTAGCGGGTGGCCAGGGCACGGGTGCTCTCTTGCGACGCTTGGAGC
>Ga0210394_10004769_pt1 | contig 15592 bp, 11 predicted proteins | sample IncBWC12MmetaG_FD_160121 | JGI IMG/M metagenome (GOLD analysis project Ga0210394, IMG submission 160121) | Forest soil microbial communities from Barre Woods Harvard Forest LTER site, Petersham, Massachusetts, United States - Inc-BW-C-12-M | ecosystem: Environmental > Terrestrial > Soil >... | reverse complement strand
TTTTTTTCTGGCCGATTGAGCCTGATCGTCCTGACGTGACCGACATCCAAAACGTCAACGATATTTCCCATGGCTTGCATCCTTCTGGTTCATTCCGGCTCTGCTCCAACGCGAGCGGCCGTTCCAATGCGGTCCCGCCAGGCTATGATCGGCGCGAAAACCGCCGACCGCAATCGGCAGGCGGATTTCCAGCGCACAGCCATAGGCCCCTGGGCCGCCGCCCGACCCGGCAGTGCATCGCTCGCACGCTGACTAGCCCCTCGGCGTGTGCGAAAGACTGGCCTTGAACACGCGGAGAAAATTTTCGCCCATGATGCTCGCGACCTCGGACTCGTGCATCCCCCGCGCGAGCAGAGCTGCCGGGATGAGGCTCCAGTCACGGTAACTGCGGAAAACCGGCCGGAAGTTGGCATCCATGTCGGTGCCTATCGCGACATGCTCGACTCCCACCGTGTCGACCAGGCGTTGAATCGAATCGATGTAGTCCGCAAACGTGGATTGCCCAATGCCTGACGGCCATGAGCCGATGATGCCGCCGGCAGCGCTTACGAGCTTGGCGTGCTCGCTGCTGATGAGGCGCGGATGGCTGAGTGCGGGCGTCGCCAGATTGGTATGTGAAATCATCACGGGTTTGCTCGACTGGTCGAGAACATCCTTGGCCACCGCGAAAGTCGAATGGGCGAGATCGACGATGATCCCGGTCCGATTCATTTCGCGGATGACGGATTTACCGAAGGCCGTCAGGCCCTCGTGCACCGGCGCTTCGGTTTGAATGTCGCCGATCTGATTGACGTGATAGTGCACGATGGTGATGGCGCGCACTCCATCGTTGAACGCCTCGCGCACCCGGTCGAGCTTATCCTCGATGAAGTCGCCGCCTTCCACTGCGAAGATCGCGGCAGTCTGGTGGCGATGTTGCGCGGAGTCGACATCGGAAGGACTCAATCCCCGTGCGAGCTCGTGATTGTTGATCAGCGATTTGAGCACATCGAGCTGCCGCCGGTAGTCCGCGTACGCTTCACCCGGCTGAAATTCCCTGCCCGCATGCAGCGAGCCCTGCGGCGTCGCTTCGATCAGCCGCATATCCGCCACCGCGGCAAACAGCGCGGCGCTGACACGGCCCGCGTTAAGGTCGGCGATTGCCTGTGCAGCGAAGGGTTCGCCAAAGGACTTTGTGGTGGGCGTCTGGTAGGGCAGGTGGCTGAGAAAGAAGCGCCCAGGATGGCAATGCGTATCGATTGACGCATGGCGCTCGAGAAACGCGACGCCGGCTGCCCGTTGTTCCGGGCTGAGATTCATCCCGAGCTCCGCAAGCCGCGTCGCGTCGCCCAGCGGAACCGTTGCCTGCTGAGCGCGGACAATTCTCGTGCCGAACGCCGCCACGCCCGCGGCGGCCATGAGGCCCCCTAGAGCGGCACGCCGCGATAGACGCGATGCACGGGCGCTCGTAATCCCGAACTTGATCTGCGCTGAGATTGGTTGCTCCCCCTGATTGCGGTCTTTAAGTGCGGCGTCCGAGTCGCGAGACGATTCTGCCGAATCGGTTACACTACGATCATCTAGCCTCAAGCGACACAATTATGCGAACTTGTTCCGCGCGGACGCTTGTTGTATTGGTTCCGCTGCTCGCGATCAACAGTTGCGCTACTCGGCCGGTTAATCCGAGAATTGACCAAGCCGACATACACACCGGCTATCGATTCGACACGCGGCAACAGCGCACCCGAGACAAAGACGATTTGGTGATTCTCGCCTTTTCCGGGGGCGGCACCCGCGCCGCGGCATTCTCTTACGGGGTGTTGGAATCCCTGCGCCGTATCCAAGTTGTGGGACCCAATGGCAACAGGATTCGGCTGCTTGATGAAATCGATGTGATTACGGGCATATCCGGCGGCAGTTTTACTGCCTTGGCCTACGGCCTTTACGGCGACAAGCTGTTCGACGACTACGAGCAGCGCTTCCTCAAGCGCAATGTTCAAGGAAAAATTTTCGGCCGCGTGCTCAATCCATTCAATTGGCCGGCGCTGTGGTCGCGCTCGTGGGGGCGCTCGGAAATGGCTGCGAGGATCTATGACGAAATTCTGTTCAACGGCGCCACCTTTGCCGATTTGAACCGCGGCGACGGGCCATTCATCAACGTGTCCGCCACCGACATCACCAACGGCTCTCGCCTGTCGTTCAATCAAGCTGTGTTCGATATTCTTTGCTCCGATCTTGGCGCGGTTACCCTGTCGCGCGCCGCAGCCGCATCATCTGCCGTTCCCGTCGTCTTATCGCCCGTGACGATCAACAATTACGGCGACACTTGCAACTACACCGTGCCGGAGTGGATGAAACCATTTTTTCAATCCAACGATGCGCCGCGCCCGGCGGCACGCGCGATCCGTGAACTTACGGCCATATCGGAATACAGGGACAGCGTTCGCCGGCCCTATATACATTTGGTCGATGGCGGCGTATCCGACAATCTCGGCATGCGCGGCGTGCTTGACGCCCTCGAGATAATCGAAACGTTTCATGAGCTTGGTGCTCCGACGCCGCTGGATCACGCGCGCCGGATCATCATTTTCATCGTCAACTCGCTCTCCACGCCGCCCACGGATTGGGATAAACATGAGCGCGCTCCCGGAACGCTGAAGGTTCTCGTCAAGGCGACCGGCGTTCCCATCGATCATTATTCGTATGAAGCGGTTGAATTATTGAAAGACACGATGGCGCGCTGGCGGATGTTGCGCCAGCTTCGCGATTCGACCGCATTCACACCCGGTCGCGATCCTGGGGCTGATGCGATATTGCGCGCGCCGGACGCGGAAATCTATGCGATCGATGTTTCCTTTCAGCGGTTGAAAGACAAAAATGAGGTGAAGTATCTCAACAAACTACCAACCTCGTTTCATCTCCCGAGCGAAGCGGTCGATCGGCTGCGCGCCGCAGCGGGTGAGATCATCTTGGAGTCTCCCGAGTTCCAGCGTTTGCGCAACGATGTCGGCGCCACCATCGTGCCCGACTCTACGTCCGCGAGTCAGCCCGACAGCGTCCACTGAGGCCGCCTTGCTTCGAGAGTCCGCGCCCTTCAATCGCATAACTTGCCCAGGTCCGAAGCTTCGAGCAGCAGCGCCGCGGCGGCGTTGAGCCCTACGCGATCCTCGGCGTCGAAGCGCGCTAATTCCGGACTATCAAGATCCAGGACTCCGCAAAGGCGCTCCTGCTCAATCAACGGCACGACGATCTCCGAGCGCGACGCTGCATCGCACGCGATATGTCCCGGAAACTCCTGTACATCCGGCACAACGAGCGTTTCCCTGCGCTCGGCGGCGGTGCCGCACACGCCCCGACCGAGCGCAATCCGCACGCAGGCGACCTTTCCTTGAAATGGGCCGAGCACCAGCTCGCTGCCTTGCAGAAAATAGAATCCAACCCAATTCAAGCTGGGCAGCATTTGGTACAGAAGCGCGCACATGTTGGCACAATTGGCGAGGCCGTTCCGTTCACCTGAGAATAGCGCTGCCAACTGCCGGTTCAGGTCGCGATAGGCCTCCGCTTTGGAGAGGCCCGGGTCGGATGTGACGACCTGCATGGTCAAATCTTCAGCCGATAGACGCGCGTGGCCGTGCCGCTGAATAGTGCGGTCTTTTCGTCCGGCGAATAGTTCTTGGCCAAGCGCTTGAAGGCGTTCCACAGCACAGGATAGGTGCAGCTGCCAAGATCCACCGGGAAGTTGCTTTCGAACATGCAGCGATTCGCGCCGAATGCTTCGATGCAAGTTTCGACGTACGGCTTCCATTCGGCCGCCAGTTGGGCCGAGGACGCCGGGGGAGACTGTAGAAACGACGGAAAATTGCAATAGGCCATGGCCAGACCGCCGAGCTTGACCGATACATTGGGAAGCGCCGCGAGCTGGCGAATATTATCGCGCCAGGTCGGAAACCGAGCTTCGCGCTTGCCCTGGTAGCTGGCAATCCCCAGCGGTGTGCCGACATGATCGAGAATCACGGAGGTCTTGGGAAAGGCGCGCGCCAGGTCGATCAATTCGGGCAGTTGCGGTTCCAGAAGCCAGGCATCGAAGGACAAATTGTACTTCGCCAGCTGCGCGAAGCCTTCGCGGAAAGCCTTTGCCTGGTACAGTCCGCCGCCGATGCGCGCCAAGGGTCCCAGCACATTGGAGTCCGCATCGAAAGAGGCGCTGTGGCGAATGCCGCGGAAGCGCTCGCCGCCGGCCTTGAGGTGCCCCTCCAGCACTTCGCTCACCGCCGATCCGGCCGTCAGATCGACATGCCCGACAATCCCGGCGCAGGCGCGGGTGTCGCCGTACCTGCCGCTTGCACACATGGCAGCAACGCCTGTGACGAATTCCGTCTCTCCGATCGGCTTGAACTTCTCCGCTGCGTCGGCTCGATACATGGCGCCGCACTCCATGAACACCGTTGCGCGAATGTTGTGGCCGGTGCTCGTATCGGCCAGAAGTTCCGGGAGCAGGTAGCGCATGGCGCGTTGGATGACCACGGCGAAGCCATGCGGCGGTGTGGGAAGGTTCGCCAATAAGGCGGCGGGCCAGTCCCATAAATGATGGTGCGGGTCGACGATCGGCAGATTCGGCTCGAGGATGGCTTCGGTCTGCGTTGCGGGGCTCATCATTTTCTTCTCCAAGGGTCTTTTAGGATATTTTGCACGATTTTGGCGCAAGCAAGCGTCAAAACTCCACCGCGGAAGATACCGCGTCCTTTACACCGCTTTTACAGCGCCAACGGCAAATTGTGCCCTGTTTTTCCACCCGCACGGATAGTTTCCCCGGCGCGCCCTTGACGAGAGTTGCGCATCGTATTGAATTTTAATTCGAGGAGTGAACATGGACCTCGTGTATCCGGCTGCAATCATCGCCTTTTTATTGCTGACGCTGGGGTTGGTCGCGGGCTGCGCCGCATTGGAAAAAAAGAAGTGACGTGGGCCTATGTCTTGAGCGGCGCGGTTTCCCTCGCGCTGCTGCTTTACTTGGTGATCGCACTGATTCGCGCCGAGGATCTTTGAGGTGAGCGCCCAAGCCTGGTTCACGCTGGCCCTGTTTGTCACGCTGCTGCTGGCGCTTGGCTATCCCTTAGCCATCTACATGGTCAGAATCGGCGATGCCGCTGCCGGCGGCTATAGACCCATCAAAGGGATCGTCGGCCAGTTCGAACGGCTCATTTATCGAGCGTCGGGAATCGATGCCGCCCAGGACATGGCGTGGACCCGGTATGCCGTTGCCCTATTGCTGTTCAACGCGTTGGGTGTGCTCGCGGTGTATCTGTTGCAGCGGCTGCAGCTCTGGCTGCCGTGGAATCCGCAAGCGATGCCGAACGTGTCCCCGGATTCGGCCTTTAATACAGCGGTCAGCTTTGCCACCAATACGAATTGGCAAGCCTATTCCGGCGAAACGACCATGAGCTACCTCACGCAAATGGCCGCGCTCGCCGTGCAGAATTTCTTCTCGGCGGCCTCGGGGCTCGCGGTTGCCTTTGCCTTGATCCGCGGCTTCGCACGTCGCTCCGCACAAGGCATAGGCAACTTTTGGGTCGATGTTACGCGCAGCTCCCTGTACATCCTGTTGCCTCTGTCGCTCATTCTCTCGGTGATTTTCATGGCGCAAGGCACCATCCAGAATTTCGACGCCTACAAGACCGTGACGACGCTGGAAAGCCTGACTTACGAAAATCCCAAGCTCGATGCCGCCGGCCAGCCCCTCAAGGACGCCAACGGCGCTGCCATCACCGAAACCCTCACGACGCACACGCAGACACTCGCGATGGGTCCGGTCGCCTCCCAAGAAGCCATCAAAATGCTGGGCACCAACGGCGGCGGCTTCTTCAATGCCAACTCCGCCCATCCGTACGAAAACCCCACCCCGCTGACCAATTTCGTGCAGATGCTCGCGATATTCCTGATCCCGGCAGGACTTTGCTTTGTGTTCGGGCGAATGGTGGGCGACAGCCGGCAGGGATGGGCGGTATTGAGCGCCATGACGGTCATATTTGTCTTCATGGCGGTGGTCGCGATTTCCGCCGAGCAGCAGGGCAATCCCATCATCGCGCATCTCGGCGTGGATCAAAGCCACACCGCGATGCAAGCCGGCGGCAACATGGAGGGCAAGGAGTCGCGCTTCGGCATCGTGGCCTCCGCGCTGTTCGCGACCATCACGACAGGGGCGTCCTGCGGTGCCGTCAACGCCATGCACGATTCGTTCACGCCGTTGGGCGGCCTGGTGCCGATGTGGCTGATCCAGTTGGGCGAGGTCGTCTTTGGCGGAGTGGGATCAGGCCTGTACGGCATGCTGATTTTCGCCATCATGGCGGTGTTCATTGCGGGACTCATGATCGGGCGCACGCCGGAGTACATCGGCAAGAAGATCGAGTCGTTCGAAATGAAGATGACCTCGATCGTGATTTTGGTCACGCCCTTTTTGGCGTTGGTCGGCACGGCGGTGGCCGTGATGGCGGAGCAGGGCAGGCTCGGCATCGCCAATCCGGGCGCCCATGGATTCTCGGAAATTCTCTACGCGCTCTCCTCGGCGGCGAACAACAACGGCAGCGCCTTTGCGGGGCTTTCGGCCAACACACCCTTCTACAATTCGCTGCTGGCCGTGGTCATGTGGTTCGGCCGCTACGCCTTCATCGTGCCGGTGCTCGCGATCGCAGGTTCCCTGGCCAAGAAAAAACGCATCGAGGCGACTGCCGGCACCTTGCCCACTCATGGCCCGCTGTTCGTTGCCCTGCTGGTCGGAACCGTGGTGCTGGTCGGCGCGCTGACCTATGTGCCTGCTCTTGCGCTTGGACCCGTGATCGAACAATTACAAATGCTCGCGGCGCAATGAGCGGCGAACGAGGCTAGTCGTGGTACGCAAATCGCTGAAGTTATTTGATCCAGAGCTGCTCGGACCGGCACTGGTCGATTCGTTCCGCAAACTAGCGCCGCAAGTGCAGCTGCGCAATCCCGTGATGTTCGTCGTGTATGTCGGCAGCATTTTGACGAGCATCCTGTTCTTGCAGGCGCTACGCGGCAGCGGCGAGGCGCCGCCCGCATTCATTCTCGCCGTGGCAATTTGGCTGTGGTTCACCGTGCTGTTTGCCAACTTCGCCGAGGCGCTGGCGGAGGGCCGCAGCAAGGCTCAGGCGGCGTCGCTGCGCGGCTTGAAGCAATCCATCAGCGCGAAAAAATTGAAGCTTGCCAAGTATGGCTCCGACTGGATTGCCACGCTGGCGTCCGACTTGAGAAAGGGCGATTTATTTTTGGTGGAAGCCGGCGATGCGATTCCCGCGGACGGCCTGGTCGTCGACGGCGTCGCATCCGTGGACGAGAGCGCGATCACCGGCGAAGCGGCGCCGGTGGTGCGAGAGTCCGGCGGCGATTTTTCGGCGGTGACCGGCGGTACCCGCGTGCTGTCGGATTGGCTCATCGTGCGTGTGGCCGTCAATCCTGGCGAGGCTTTCATCGATCGCATGATTGCCATGGTCGAAAGTGCCAAACGGCAAAAGACCCCCAACGAAATCGCCCTGACCATCCTGCTGATTGCCCTCACGTTGGTCTTTCTGCTGGCAACTGCGACGCTGCTGCCTTTCTCGCTCTTCAGCGTGTCGGTGGCGAAGCTCGGCGTACCGGTGACCATCACCGTGCTGGTCGCCCTGTTGGTATGTTTGATTCCGACGACCATCGGCGGTCTGCTGTCGGCCATCGGGGTCGCGGGCATGAGCCGCATGATGGCCGCCAATGTGATCGCCACCTCGGGACGAGCCGTCGAGGCGGCCGGCGATGTCGATGTGCTGCTGCTCGACAAGACCGGCACCATTACTTTGGGCAATCGCCAGGCAGCGGCATTCATCCCGGCCGAGGGCATCACCGAGCAGCAGCTGGCGGACACCGCGCAGTTGAGTTCCTTGGCGGATGAGACCCCCGAGGGCCGCAGCATCGTGGTGCTGGCGAAGCAGCGCTTCAATCTGCGCGAGCGGAATCTGAGTCAATTGGAGGCGACTTTCGTGCCGTTTTCGGCGCACACGCGCATGAGCGGCGTCAATCTTGGGACTCGCGAGATACGCAAAGGCGCCGCTCAAGCCGTCCGCTTGCATGTCGAAGCCCAAGGCTTCACCTTTCCAACCGGCGTATCCCAATCCGTCGACGATGTGGCTCGCAAGGGCAGTACGCCGCTGGTGGTGGCCGACGGCGGTCGGGTCTTGGGCGTCGTCGAACTCAAGGACATCGTCAAGGGCGGCATCAAGGAGCGGTTCGGCGAGCTGCGCCGGATGGGTATTCGCACCGTCATGATCACCGGCGACAACGGCTTGACGGCAGCCGCGATCGCCGCCGAGGCCGGCGTGGACGACTTTCTCGCCGAAGCCACGCCGGAGGCCAAACTCAAGCTGATACGGCAATATCAAGCCGATGGCCGCTTGGTGGCGATGACCGGCGATGGCACCAACGATGCGCCCGCGTTGGCGCAAGCGGACGTCGCGGTGGCCATGAACTCCGGGACCCAGGCGGCCAAGGAAGCCGGCAATATGGTGGACCTGGATTCGAATCCGACCAAATTGATCGAAGTCGTCGAAGTGGGCAAGCAGCTGCTGATCACCCGGGGCTCGCTCACCACCTTCTCGATCGCCAACGATGTCGCCAAATATTTTGCAATCATTCCGGCCGCCTTCGCGACCACCTATCCGCAGTTGAAGCAGCTCGACGTGATGCACTTGTCGAGCCCCAACTCGGCCATCCTGTCGGCCGTGATATTCAATGCGCTGATCATCGTGCTGCTCATTCCACTCGCACTCAAGGGCGTCAAGTACCGGGCGTTGGGCGCCGCATCGCTGCTGCGGCGGAATTTGTTGATTTATGGGCTGGGCGGCATCGCCGTGCCATTTGCCGGCATCAAGTTGATCGACTTGATCCTGTCGGCGCTGCGGCTGAGCTAGGGGTATCCATGCGTGCCACATTGCGTCCCTTACTCGTGCTGTTTGCCGTACTGACGGTGCTGACCGGCGTGATCTATCCCCTGGCGGTGGCGGTCATCGGAAAATGGTTTTTTGCAGACCAGGCGAGCGGTAGCCTGGTGGTGCGCAACAACGAGGTCGTCGGTTCATCGTTGATCGGGCAGTCCTTTCAAGATCCAGGCCACTTTTGGGGGCGGCTGTCCGCCACAACGCCGATGCCGAATAACGCCGCCGCGTCCACCGGCTCGAACCTGGGACCCACCAACCCGGCGCTCGTGGATGCCGTCAAGGCACGCATTGCCCAGTTGCAAGCCGCGGATCCGGACAATCCGCAGCCCATACCCGTTGACCTGGTCACGGCATCCGCCAGCGGCTTGGATCCGCATATCAGCCCGGCCGCGGCGCTGTACCAGGTCGCTCGGGTCGCGCGCGCCCGCCATGTGGATCCGGCCGTGCTGCGGCGTGTCGTGTTGGACCATGTCGAAGGCCCGCAGTGGGGGATTTTTGGCGAGGCGCGGGTCAATGTCTTAATGCTGAATTTGGCACTGGATCGCGCACAATAGCGCGATGCCGACATCGAACGACCAACGCCCTGATCCGGATTTGCTGCTGGCCAAGGTCAAGCAGCAAGAGGCGCAGGCGCGACGCGGCAAGCTGCGGATTTATTTCGGCTCCGCGGCCGGAGTCGGCAAGACCTACGCCATGCTGGTCGCCGCTCGTAAACTCGTGAGCGAGGGGCGCACGGTGCTCGTCGGCGTGGTCGAGACCCACGGCCGCGCGGAAACCGCCGCGCTGCTCGAGGGCCTCGAGGTACTGGCGCCGAAGACCATTTTCTATCGCGGCAAAGCGCTGCTTGAATTCGACTTGGACGCGGCGCTGCTGCGGCACCCGCAACTCATTTTGATCGACGAATTGGCGCATTCCAATGTTCCCGGAATGCGCCATCCCAAGCGCTGGCAGGACGTGGATGAGTTGCTGGCTGCCGGCATCGACGTATTCAGCACCCTGAACGTGCAGCATTTGGAGAGCCTCAACGACGTGGTTGGCGGCATCACCAATGTGCGCGTCTGGGAGACCATACCCGACAAGGTATTCGACGGGGCCGATGAAGTGGTACTGGTCGACATTCCCGCGGACGAACTGTTGGCGCGGCTCAAAGCCGGTAAGGTGTACCTGGCGCGCCAGGCAGAGCATGCGGCGAGTAATTTCTTCCGCAAGGGCAACTTGATGGCGCTGCGCGAGCTGGCGTTGCGGCGCACGGCCGACCGGGTCGAAGGCGACGTTCAGGCATATCGCGTCGATCAATCCATAGAGTCGGTTTGGAAAACCGCGACCGCGCTGCTGACCTGCGTAGGTCCCGATGCAGGCGCCGAGCGCGTGGTTCGGGCCGCGGCACGCTTGGCCAGTCAATTGAGTACCGACTGGCACGCAATCTACGTCGAGACTCCGAACTTGCAGCGCCTGTCTGCGGCAAGGCGGGAAAAAATTCTGGCAACGCTGAATTTGGCGCAGGAGCTCGGCGCCACCACGGCTGTGATCGCCGATGCGGAGATTGCCGAGAGCATCATCGCCTATGCGCGCAACCATAACTTGTCGAAGGTGGTCATCGGCCGCGATCCGATCCGGCGCCTCTGGCCGTGGCAAAGATCCAGTGGTCAACGCTTGGCGATGCTCGCACCCGATATCGATTTGATCGAAATCGGGCGCGCCGAAGGCGCCGCGCAGAGCAACGGCCGCGAGGTCGCAGTGGCCCCGTCGCTGCCCGATGCAGACTCGAGCGATCGGCGCAAAGCGAAGGGACAGCGCTATGTGTGGTCGGCGGTGGCCTGCATCGGCGTGACTCTGATCGCGTTGCCATTGGCGCCGCTGTTTGACCGCTCCAACATCGTGGCGGTGTACATATTGACGGTGGTGTTGGTGGCGGTTCGGTTTGGCCGGGGTCCGGCCGCGCTCGCGGCCATTTTGAGCGTCGGCGCCTTCGATTACTTTTTCGTGCCGCCGCGCTTTTCATTCGCGGTCAGCGATATGCAGTACCTGTTGACCTTCTTCATCATGTTGGCGGTGGGATTGATCACCGGTCAATTGACCGCGGGTCTGCGCTTCCAGGCGCGCGTGGCCTCCCACCGCGAAGAGCGCGCCGGCTCCCTGTATGAGATCGCGCGCGACCTGTCCGGCGCCGTGCAAGTCGAGCAGGTGGTCAAAATCAGCGATGAATCCATTCAGCGCACATTTCGCGCCAGTGCCGCGTTGCTGCTGCCGGATGCCGGCGGACGATTGGTCGTGAAAACACCGAGCACGAATGCGAAGCACCCGGCCGCGGCTTTAGCCGTGGAGATCGGTACCGCGCAATGGGCGTTCGACAGGGGCCAGCCGGCGGGCTTCGGCACCGATACCCTGCCGGGCAGCGAGGTGCTGTACATTCCGCTGCGCGCGCCGACCAAGGCTCGCGGAGTGCTCGCCGTCAAGGCGCACAATCGCCGCTTGCTGCGCATTCCGGAGCAACGGCAGCTGCTCGACACGTTTGCTGCGCTGATCGCGATTGCGCTGGAGCGCGTGCACTACGTCGGCGTCGCGCAAGACGCGCTGCTCAAGATGGAATCCGAGCGCCTGCGCAATTCGCTGCTCGCGGCGCTGTCGCATGATCTGCGCACGCCGCTCACGGTACTCGTGGGGTTGGCGGAATCCCTCGCGCTCACGGCCCCCGGATTGTCCACTGCGCAATTGGAAACCGCCGAGGCCATCCAGGACGAGGCGCGCCGCATGAGCACCCTGGTGAGCAATCTACTCGACATGGCTCGAATCGAAAGCGGCGAAGTCACCCTCAATTTGCAGTGGCATCCCCTCGAAGAAGTCGTGGGAGCCTCGCTCAATGACGCGCGCAGCATGTTGCAGCGGCACAAGGTCGAAGTGCGCATTCCGCACGATTTGCCCCTGGTCAAGATCGATGCCGTGTTGATCGAGCGGGTGCTGGTGAATTTGCTGGAGAATGTGTCGAAATATACGCCCCCCGGCAGCACCGTCACCCTGTCAGCCGAGGTGATTGGCGATCGGCTGAGCGTATCGGTTTCGGACAATGGGCCGGGATTGCCTGCGGGGCGCGAGGAGGCGGTCTTTCAGAAGTTCACTCGCGGGGAACGCGAGCCGGCCACGCCGGGCGTGGGCCTGGGACTGTCGATTTGCCGCGCCATCATTGAATCGCATCAGGGCAAAATCGTCGCGGCACAAAGACCGGGCGGCGGCGCAACCTTCACCTTTACATTGCCGATCGGGAATCCGCCGGTGGCCGCGATCGAGCCGGAAGCACAGGCCGCAGATGGCTGAGCCGCTGCCCGTTGCGATTCTCGTCGAGGATGAGCGCCAAATCCGCCGTTTCGTACGCACGGCTCTGGAGACGGAAGGGTGGAGCGTCCATGAAGCCGACACGATGCGGCAGGGCCTCACCGACGCGGGCACACGCAAGCCCGATCTCATCATTCTGGATCTGGGCTTGCCCGACGGCGACGGCGTGGACTTCCTGCGCGACCTGCGCGGTTGGTCGAAGGTACCGGTGATCGTGCTGTCGGCCCGAGTCAATGAGCAGGACAAGATCGAGGCGCTGGATGCCGGCGCCGATGATTATTTGACCAAGCCGTTCGGCGTCGGGGAATTGCTGGCCCGTGTGCGCGCCACCTCGCGGCGGCGCATGGAGGCCGGCGCCGAGGTGGGCGCGATATTCGAGTTCGGCGACGTCAAGGTCGATTTGAGTCTGCGCACCGCTCACAAAGGCGATGCCGTGGTTCATCTCACGCCCATCGAGTACCGTCTACTCAGTTTATTGATCGCCAACGCCGGCAAGGTGCTCACGCATCGGCAGATCTTGCGCGAGGTGTGGGGACCTGCGCATTCCGAGGATGGCCATTACGTGCGCGTCTACATGGGTCACTTGCGCCACAAGCTCGAGGATGACCCGACGCAGCCGAAACACATCTTGACCGAGACGGCGGTGGGCTATCGTCTGGTGCAGGCGGCCCGAGGCTAGTCGCGTCGATTTCATGGTTTTGACGATGGGTCGCTCGCGGCGCCAAGCTGGGTGCGTAGTCGCGGCAAACTTTGCGGATGATTTTGCTGGATATAGGCGATGAAGTTTTCCCGAATCGCGCAACGCAAATCCCAGGATTTCGACGAATCTGCGGACGTGGCGAGCACGCGCAGTTGCATGCTTTTTTCGCTGGAATCGCTGACTTGCAGGTTCCAGAAGCGCTTATCCCACAGAGGGTTGCTCTCGATAATCCGTTTCAGCGCCTTGCGCCCTTCATCCACCGGAAAGGAATAGTCCACCCACACAAGGACCGAACCGAGCAGCCCGGCGGAAATGCGCGTCCAGTTTTGAAACGGCTTTTCGATGAAATACGTCAATGGCAAGACCATCCGTCGGTCGTCCCAAATATGCACGACCACATACGTGAGCGTAATCTCTTCTACGCGGCCCCATTCGCCTTCAACAATCACGACGTCGTCCTGCCGCATCGGTTGCGCCAGCGCAATTTGAAATCCGGCAAACAAATTTGCCAGTGTCTTTTGCGCGGCAACGCCGGCGATAATGCCCACAATTCCAGCCGACGCGAGCAGGCTCGTGCCAACGTGGCGCACTTCCTCAAACAGCATCAAAATGGAGGCAGCCGTGAACAGGACAATGGTGACGTAAATCACCTTACTGATGACGTGGACCTGCGTATAAACCTTGCGCGCCCGCAGATTGTCGGTAGTGGTGATGTCGAACCTTGTCAGCACGGCTTTTTCGAAGAGATCCACGGCCTGAAACAATATGACGGCCACGGTCGCAATCAGCAGGATGCTGGTGCCTTTCGCGAGAACGCCGGCATACGCCGGCGGCAAGTCAAGGATCGGCACGGCAAAGATAAGCCCAAGCACCGGCACGATGACGCGTAGACTTTTGCCAAGCTGCGGCACCAACAGACGGTCCAGCTTGCTGTCAGATTTAGAAGCCCAGGCCTCTAGCCGTACTTCTAGCACACGCGTGCACCGGAAGAGAAACCAGATCAAAGCCGCGAACACAACCAGATCGAACACATTGTCAAGGGCTTCCCGGATAATGTGCAGCCCTGCGTCCGGTTTCAGATTCAACAGCAGGGGCGTGGCGGCAAAATAAATTCCGTAAGCCCAGATCAATGCGTAGAGCGGTTTGCCGAGCGCGCCGAAGAAATGATGCTGCATGTCCTCGACAGCCGCCGCCCTCGCCTGGTTTGATTTGTACCTAACGATAGCCGCGGCCAATCCGTTCAAAACTAGAACTAGCAGCACAAAGCACAGCATCACGCCCAAATCCGCCGAGGTGATCGAGCCGAAAACCATGTTGTCGGCTTTCGGTCCGAATAGGCGTTCTATCCAGTGGATAAACAGCTTGGTTAGTTCGCCCGCGAATCCGTCAAAGAGCTCTTTTCCAGTCAGGCTTGCATTTGTCATCACCCATCAGGCCCCGATGGAAACACGGATGCGGAAGTAGAACCGGGCTCTGGCTGCCTTTATGTGCATGCTTGCTTCCCGCAGCAAATGCCGTTCACAGTAGACGCCAGCCCAGGCTAACTCACGATCATTAGGGCCAAAGTCCTCTTAATCCGACAATTCGTGTGTCTCAAGTTCCTACAAAACGGCACGGGTGGAGAGCGCATGCAAAATTTACAAACAATGTGCCGCGTACACGGTCGGAAGTTGGCGAATCGACTGCAGCTTAAGCCGCAGCTCGTTCCGCCGGGTTGGTTTCGAGCGCCCGGGCGAGGACATCGTCGATTTTTTCCGCCCAGACGAACTCCAGGCGCGAGCGCACGCTCTCGGGGATGTCTTCGAGGTCGCGGCGATTGCGCGCCGGCAGGATCACGGTGCGAATCCCGGCACGTGCCGCCGCAACGCATTTCTCCTTGATGCCGCCCACCGGCATCACCACGCCGCGCAGGCTGATCTCTCCTGTCATGGCGATATCGGCCCGCACCGTGCGCTGCGTGAGCAGCGAGGCCAGCGAGGTGGCGATGGCGACGCCGGCACTGGGACCATCTTTGGGAATGGCGCCCGCCGGAACGTGAATGTGCAGGTCGCTGTTATCCAGGATGGTCGGGTCGAATCCGAGACGCTCGGCTTGCGATTTCACCAAGGTGACGGCCGCCTGTGCGCTCTCTTTCATGACCTCGCCCAATTGCCCGGTCAAAATCAGCTTGCCGCTGCCTCTCACACGGCTTGATTCTATGAACAAGATGTCGCCGCCGCTCGGTGTCCAGGCCAGTCCTGTCGCCACGCCGGGGACGCTGGTGCGAAGCGCAACATCGCTTTCAAAACGTGCGGCGCCGAGGATGCGCACCACGGCGGCTGCGTCGATCGAAACGCTTTGCGCCTCGCCCGAGGCGATCGTGACTGCGGAGTTGCGCAACAACCCGCCGATCTGGCGCTCCAGACTGCGCACCCCCGCCTCGCGGGTGTAGTCGGCGATCACGCACCGCAACGCCTCATCGGAAATCTGCACTTGCTCGGCGCTCAATCCATTGGCCTGCAATTGACGCTTGAGCAGATAACGGCGCGCGATCTGCAGTTTTTCCTCTTCCGTGTAGCCCGTCAGCTCGATGATCTCCATGCGATCGCGCAGCGGCGCGGGAATG
>Ga0210394_10004768_pt1 | contig 15592 bp, 14 predicted proteins | sample IncBWC12MmetaG_FD_160121 | JGI IMG/M metagenome (GOLD analysis project Ga0210394, IMG submission 160121) | Forest soil microbial communities from Barre Woods Harvard Forest LTER site, Petersham, Massachusetts, United States - Inc-BW-C-12-M | ecosystem: Environmental > Terrestrial > Soil >... | reverse complement strand
AACTCGCTGTCGAAGGCAATACCGATAGCGTCGGCACAGAAGCTTACAACCAGGAACTCTCCGAGCAGCGCGCCGAAGGCGTTCGCAGCTATCTTACTCACGAAGGGGTCCCCCAATCGTCCACCACGTCAGAAGGTTTTGGCAAGTCGCGACCCATTGCGTCGAACGATACCGCCGAGGGCCGTCAACAGAATCGCCGTGTCGAATTGGTGGTTTCCGGCGAAGTGATCGGCACCAAGATCGTTTCCCTCAGCCTGCAGCCAGTCGCTGCCACAACGTCTCTGCAGTAACCCTGCCCAAGCGCAACCAAAGGAGCCGGAATCTCCCTGAACCGGCTCTTTTCTGCGTGTGCGTTTCCGAAGGGCGTCTCCAAAAAGTGATTGGCTGCCTCCATGCTGTCGATTCCCGCCAACCGCATCTCCTTCACCAGGCGATCCTGAAGAGTTTCAACGGTCGGTTACTTTCAGCCGCGCGGCGGCGGCTACCTGCGTCAGATGCTTCTGTTGTACCTCGTGCAACACTTTCCAATCGGTCCCGTTCTCGTTGGCTCAAACTGACTCGCTCCGTCTCCATGGGCCCCTAGCAGCTAAGCTAGGCCATCCATGAATGCGGACATTTCTACTTTGCACAAACCGGACATTCTCATTTTGCGCCGACACTCCCGCTGTGGACCCCGCCTTTTCACGGCGCACCCGGTTTCCCGACAATCAGGAGTTGGGATTTATTTCCTGCTAGGATTGTTCTTAGTGGCCTTCAGGAAGCGTCATGGAAAAAACCAATCTTGCCTACAAAGAGCAATTCCCGAAGGGTTCTAAAGTCAAGATTGCCGACCTTCCGAAGAACTTGCGGAGGCAATCATGTCGGACGTTGCAAAATGTGGAAAACAAATACGGCATCGGGGAGCACGCACGGGTCCACTCCTGTTCATCCTGGGGATGATAATCCTGGCGCCGGGAGCGATGGCGAAAACGGTGATCGACTTCGATCCGAATCTGAACTTTTCAAAGTTCAAGACGTTCGCGTATCTTGGCGGTGTAGAACGCCTGGCGATGATGCAGTTGAATCCGGACCAAATCAGGGACGAGCTTCATGCGGCGGTGGCCCGAGAACTCGGCAAGCGAGGTCTGAGAGAGGTAAGGCAAGACCAAAACCCGGATATAGTTGTCCGCTACTGGGTCAATACCCAGATGGGAGCGGATTACGCCCCCACTGGGATATGGAATGGTTTCGCTCTTTATATTGGAGACTATTGGGCCTATAACTTCGATTTGATGAACGCCCAAAGCACTGACGAAGGATCTTTGCTGATCGATCTCATCGACGTAAAAGCGAAGGATCTGGCCTGGCGGTTATACTTGGAGCAGAAAATCCTGAATCGGAACGATGTCTGGAAAAAAGTAAACGAAGAGATTACGAAAGCCTTTGAGAGTTTCCCGCCAACCGAAAAGGAAAAGGAAGTGAAGCGAAAAGAAAGGGCGGAGCACCCACCAAAGCCAAAATCCAGCTGAAAGAGCGCCTCGACGGATTAAACTGGCAATGATTCCCTATGTCGGCCCCCAGCGTTCCGCTCGCCTGCGAAACCACTATAGGTTCTTGGAAACGGTTGAGGGCCTCTGTCGTCAAGGGCAAGTCATGTCCGACGTGACGCTCAGTATTGTGCCTGTCGTGGGATTCACCTTAGAATAGACAGATCCGCCGTTGTAACGAACTCGATCGAATGTATTCCCTTGACCCCACACAACAAGTGCAGTGCTCAGCATGAGAGCAACGATCGTTCGGAAAAGTTGCCCGCGGAGCTGAAGAAGATCGACGTCATCCTAGACGACATCCCCGAGCCCGAACATGCCGAATGGATCGGGTAGCGATATTGGATAAACGGCCGAAAGACCGCAGCTAAAGAAGGTGGGTCTTGGTACGCTGGCGATTTATTTTTTTACCAGGGAGGGCTGCACGAATGCGGAACACGTAGTGGCATGCGTCATCGTGTTCCTCTCTTTTTGAGTGCAAGCAAAATAAAGAGGGTGCGGGAAGTGCACCCTCTCCGTGGGGATGCGAAGGATCAGCTTCCAGCCAACCCTTTATTGATGAGAACCTTTACTTCGACGCGCCGATTTTCTGCGCGTCCGGCGGCGGTCTCGTTGGAGGCTGCTGGAGCGGCCTCTCCCATGGCCCCTGGCGCGATAATGTGACGAACCGGCACGTTACAGTCCTGTAGCAAAAAGGCGATTACGTTTTGTGCGCGCTCCATGCTGAGCTTCTGGTTCATTGCCGGGTTGCCGCTCGAATCGGCGAAGCCCTTTACTTGAATGATGTAACCCGTCAAATTGACGGCATTGTGGGCTAACTTCTTTAGCGCCTCTTGATTCGCTGGAGAAACCGTGATGCTACCACTCGCAAAGCGGATATCCAGCTGATCCTTGGTGTCGTATTCGCTCAATTCTGAAAACCGCTTACTGGTCTCCGTGGCGTTAGCATCAATGGTGGTCTTGTTGGCTGCGATGTTCTGCTGGTTCGCGTCAATCCCCTGCTTATTAGCTTCAATGTTCTGCTTGTTTTCACCAATGCTTTGCTGGTTAGCGGCCACCTTCTGATCGGTAGGATTTAGACCAGCCTGGATCATCTCGGCAGTCTGTAGATCATCCTTGTCGAAAGTTATCGATTTTGCAAGGATGTGCGTTGCGTCCTGGCTTGTGCCGTCAACTGACACTTTGAGGCCGGGGATTAGCGCCGCAGCAGACATCTGTTTCTTGCGCACTCCGAGACCCTTCGGCTGCTGAACTTTGGTATCGTCATCAAGAGTGACGGTAACACTGGTTCCGTCGGTAGCTTTGAGCACGATAGTGTCGCCCGTGCGAGCGGTGATTAGTCCCTTGACCTTTGTTTTGTCGCCCTGTCCATTTGCTGAGGGCAGTGCGACTAAGCACACTGTCAGCAGGCCCAATATCATTCTTATTTGCTTGCCGTGCATACTGTCATTTCTCCTTGTCGCTCATAAGATTGAGCTCGGTGATCGTTTCACTGACAAGCGTCGACGGGTATTGTCAGAAATGACAAGCCGCTGCGGTTCTAACCTGATTCACGTGGACAGTCCTCCGGAGGGCAAAATCGCGATTCGCGAAGGCGGCCAGGAATGTTCGTGAGGTGGACTGAGTTTCGCATTTAGATGCTTTCGTTGAATGATTTGCCGTGATACCACCCGACGCCAGCTTCCTCGAGAAGTTTGAAGCAGCCAAAACAATTGCGAAAGCAGCGGACTTGAAGAGAGTCGGGTAGATGAGCGGTTTCTCTTTGAATGTGTCCGCAAAATGAAATTCTCGAGCGACCAACATAACTTTGCCAAGGGCCAGCGCATTAAACAGCGCCACTCCATGTGCGAAGAGAGAAAAACGTTGCTCGGATAGCAGCACTGATTTGTAAAGGACGAACGAACCGAATACCAGCCAAAGATAAAAAGAGATGGCACCCCTGGTAAGCCTTCTGTTGAAGAGTGCGCTTGGGCTCGTCCATCGTTTCCCCTCCGCCCTCCGGGCAAGCGCAGACTTCAAGTTCCGAATCAATCTCGCCTTTCTGCGGCTGCCTCGGATTCGAGGCTACTCTTCAGAGGTGCTGATAATTCGAGTTTTGAGTGGCAATATTCAACTGCTTGCTGACGCCATCAATCACCATACTGGAGACGTGGTTCGGCCCCTCCGGCAAGCGGCTAAATTGCACCGTCAGGTTCATCGCATCCTTTGGATCATCCATATAAGAAGCGATCTGAAGTCGCAATAATTCCTTTTGCGTTTTGTCGAATACCAGAGTCATGGAATCCTGGGGTTTCAAGTAGTTGTGAATGACCAGTTGAAGCTCACCGGGAGCGCCTGCGACTGAACCCAACGTGATGTTCCCCTGTGCATACGCCTGCTGGAGCAACTCTCTGTCCGGTGGCACATATTGCTGCGCGAGAGCCTTCATTTGTTCGGCGTACTCTTTGTATTCTTCCTTTTTCTTTTCGACGATATGCCTTTTCAGACGGCCGCCGCTTTCCGTCGGCTCGGCTGGCGGATCGAGCGACGCCTTCTGTGGCTTCCCATCGGGTCCCAGGCGAACCTGGAAGTGCTCCTGCTTTTTCTGCTCCCCTTTGACGCTGATGTTGATCTGCTCGACCCACGTGTACTGTGTCATTGCTTGCTTGTTCTTCGCGACCGCTTCCTTCATTTCCGCGACACGCTCCTGCAACTCCTGATTCTGTGCGTTAGCGGGGCGGCTGAAACCAACGCTGCCCAGAAAAACGAACGGAATAAGTAGCGCTACACTCCAAATGCGTCCCACATTGTTTCTCATTAGAGTCTCCCCGAGACCATCACCAAGTCTTCGCTTCGATTACTGTTTGGGTGGGAAATTCTTCAACAATTTCTGCATAGCCTTATCGAGATTCTTCTGTTTCTTTTCCTGGCTGTTGCCGGGGTCCAACGTTTTCGTTGCGCGCCCGGTCCACACCAGTTTCTTGGTGGAAGGATCGTACATATCCAGGACGAGAGTGCCGACGTTGATTGTGGAACTTGTGGCCGTTCCCATCCCGCCGCCCCACCGGGGCCCGCCGCCCATGCCGTAGGCGTTCCACTGTTTTTCCTGATCAATGGAGGCCTGGTAGCCGATATAGAGGTCGGCATTGTCCGCGTCCTTCTTCGTGAGTCCTTTGGCGGCCAACTGTGAGTCAATGGAAGCCTTGATCTGCGCATCGAGAATCTGGTTGGTCTGGGTTGCGCCTTCAATGGTGACCCACTTATAGGTGTGATATTTGGAGAAGTCGGTGCCGGGCATCGAATTGGTGGTGACTTCCTGAGCGCGCGTCAGCGTGCACGCTACCAGAGCCAAAACGAGCGCGATTCCGAGTTTTGTTACCATGGTGCTTGTCTCTTGCCGCATGTTTGATCTCCTTTTCGAAACCTCAACTTTTGTGGAACTTACGCCCCAATCGTCCTAGTTCTGCGGGTTCGCGACGCAACGAAAACCCAGGTGATTTGTTCCTGTGCTAACTTCGCCCTTACCGCGTGTTCCCACCATGTAGCGGGAACAATACTGGTCAGTGCAAAGAAAAGATCCTCCGCGATGCACTTTTTTCTTCTCGGAAGGTTCTGCAGGGTCGAAGGAAATCTCGGGTCCTTTCGGATTGCGCGGCACTCCTCCTGCCTCGGCCAGTTGATAGTAGTAGTCAGGTCGATACCAGTCCGCGGTCCACTGCCAAACATTTCCAGCCATGTCGTACAGTCCATATCCGTTGGGCGCGAACTGGGAAACCGGTGCCAATCCGACGAACCCATCACTGCCTAAGTCATGGACGGGAAAATGCCCTTGATACGTGTTCGCCATCCACTTTTCGTTGGGCCGGAATTTCTCACCCCAAACAAAGGGCTTCCCGGCAAGCCCACCACGCGCAGCGAATTCCCATTCCGCTTCAGTCGGCAGTCGTTTGTGGGCCCACTTGGCATAGGCTTTGGCGTCTGCGTAGGCGACTTGGACCACGGGATAGTTTTCTTTTCCTTGAACGGAGCTCTTTGGCCCGGTTGGGTGTCGCCAGTTCGCGCCCGGTACGTAATTCCACCATTGGAAGTGATCATTCAACGGAACCGGGTGGCTGGGCGGGGAAAAGACCACGCTGCCCGCGACCAGATTTTCTGGCGGTGCACCGGGAAAATCTTCGGCACGAGGAGTTCGTTCGGCGATCGTCACATAACCTGTGGCTTTGATGAACTCGCGGAACTGCCCATTGGTAACGTCCGTCTTGTCCATGAAAAAGCCGTCGACGTAAACTCTGTGGATGGGTCGGGAATCCGTGGTCGCTTGCATCCCGACCATATCCATGTCGGGAGGATCCTGTGCGCCCATCGAGAACTCTCCGCCGGGAATCCAGACCATACCCCGCGGGGCCTTCTCCGGAGGCGGTTCAAGGTTCGGGACGGTGGGACCAAACGCGGGGATTATTTTCGCAGCCGAATTGGGGCCCGCCTGTACGACAGTCGAAAGAGGGCGGAAACCGTGTACGCAGACAAGCGTTGGGACGAGCAACAAGAGTGCCAGCAAACCAACCTTTCTCCGGCCCGCACTATTCTCAGGCAACAGCACTCTCCCGAGCCTGGCTTCGCTGCGCAACCCCTCTTTTTCCGTGACTATATCATGTGCCGCATATGCCATCCTGCAACCGGTCTCGTACGAAAAGTTGCTCTTTGTTAACGCCGTTAGGGTATCGCTCAAACAGAACATCAAATACTCAACTCTCGTGCCAGAGGAAGACCCTGGGAAACCTTGGATTGGGAAGCGAATCCCTCCCAACCTACTCATTCACTGAAGGAAGATGTATCAGGGACCCGGTCTGTTTAGAATTGTCAAAACTACCAATCCTACTGATTCGCCTGGATCGGCATTCTCTGGGCACGAGAAGCAAGCTACACGCCGGCCGAGGCGTGCAAGCCCTGAAACAAAGTCTCCCCTTTTGAAGGGTTTGGATATAAGATCTGGCTACCTTCCTGGGTCGAAGATTTTGCCGAAGACTGACGTAAGTCAGCGGTAGATCGGTCAAATTTTTCGCGAGAGACTCCACCGGTTCACGGAGTGTCTTAAGACCCGCGGAGTACCGCCTAAGGCCCCCTCAGATAGTTGAAAGGATCGTTGTTGTGTCCAGCCAATCGTTTGACGTTTGGCTGGATGTCCCCGCAGCAGTATCCTATCCTCTGACAGTCCGCCGGGCTGCTCCGGGTCACCGAAAGACTCGTTCGATCCTCTCGAGTTTCTGAAATTAGTTAGAAGCGCTCCTGCTTCAGCACCGGTAATTTCCACGCAGTACATCGCATCCTAGCGTGGGAGGAGTTTATGGATTCCGATCTAAGCGCTGATCCAGCAACCGATCGTAGACGCCAATTGTGGAACCTTGCAGAACTAAACTCTTCGTTCCGCGCCGTTATCCTGGCGTGCCTGGTGGCCACACTGTGCTATCTGGCTGCGGAACTGGGGGGAGCTTTGGTCATAAGGACCCCCCAGATTCTCTGGCCCCTCTGGCCTGGGTGCGCGCTGTTAGTTGCCGTCCTGTTGGTCGTACCACGAAGAACCTGGCCAATTCTTCTACCAGCAGGCTTAGCAGGTTTTGTTCTTTATGACTTGCAGGCGGGCGTGCCCATTCAATCGACTGCCTGGCTCATTCTTGCTGATACCCTCGAAGTTTTGGTCGCTGCTTGGGGCGTCAGCTACTCCCTGAATGGCCTGCCCCGTTTGAACAGCCTGAAGGCTCTTGCCAAGTATTCATTCTTTACGGTGATCCTTGCCTCGCTCATCGTATCGTCCATCGGCACCCTGGGGCTACACGGGAACCGCTGGACTAGTTGGAGGATCAGCTTTCTGTCAGAGGGACTGGCATTCCTCACGGTAACGCCAACCATTTTGGGTTGGGTTGACCGAGCCCGATCACGGACGCGGATGCGGGTATCTCGGGACTATTACCTGGAAGCAAGCGCGTTGTTTGCTGCGCTCATTGCCACGAGCTATGCCATCTTCCGGGCTGACGGCACTGGCGTTTCGCAGGCACTTCCTTATTCGCTCGTGCCATTTCTACTCTGGGCTGCCTTGCGTTTCGGCTCCGTGGGGGCCGCCACCTCGGCAACGATCGTCGCCCTTCTGTCCATTTGGGGCGCGGTCCACGGACGCGGTCCGTTCAACGAAACGGATCCCATCGACCGCGTCTTTTCTCTCCAGTTGTTCTTATTGTTCGCCTCCGTGCCCTTTATGGTCCTCGCAGTCCTCGTTGAGGAACGCGAGAGTGCAGAAGACGAACTCCGGGAAGGCGCAGAAAATTTGCGTTTGGCAACGGAAGGCCGGCTTCGACTTGCCACTCTTGTCGAATCGTCTGACGATGCGATCATCGGTAGAAACATCGATGGAATCATCACCGATTGGAATGCCGGTGCGCAGCGGTTGTTCGGATATTCGGCGGGAGAAGTTATCGGGCAATCGAGTGCCATGCTTATCCCGGAACGATTGCACGAGGAAGAGCGCCACATCCTGCAGCGCTTGCGGGCCGGCGAATGCATTGAACACTATGAAACGGAGGAGCTAACAAAGCGCGGGGAGACCATCGCGGTGTCTTTAACCATATCGCCGGTTCGGGATTCGGCGGGCAGGATCGTTGGCGCATTGCAGACTGTGCGTGACATCACCGGGCGTAAGCGTACCGAGTACAATCTGCGAGAAAGCGAAGATCGCTTTAGGCTGCTGGCAAACACGGCTCCTGCGATGATCTGGATGTCCGGCCCGGACAAGCTATACACTTTCTTCAATCAGAGTTGGTTGCAGTTTACGGGTCGCTCTATGGAACAGGAATTAGGTGACGGATGGGCTGCGGGAGTGCATCCAGAGGACATGGAACGATGTCTTCGAACCTATTTCGACGCGTTTGACGCTCGCGTCAGCTTCGAGATGGAATATCGCCTGCGACGCTTTGATGGCGATTACCGGTGGATCGTTGATTTTGGCTCGCCCCGCTTCGAACGCGACGGCACTCTCTGCGGTTACATCGGTTCATGCATAGATATTACGGAGCGAAAGACGTTCGAAGAATCGCTCCAAAGCTTGACCGGCCGGCTTATTTCTGCACATGAGGAAGAACGTGCGCGTATTGCGCGGGATCTCCATGATGATTTCAGCCAACGTTTGGCGCTCCTGGGCATCGGCCTCGGACAACTATGGAAAACCCTCCCAGAGACAGAAATGGGAGAACGCGCAGCAGTTCTGGAGATGCTGAAGCGAACCAGAGAAATGTCGTCGGACATGCATTCTCTTTCTCACCAACTTCACTCGAGCAAACTCGAGCACGTAGGTCTTGTGCCTGCTCTCAAAGGGCTCTGCCAAGAGATCGCTCAGAAGTACAGGATTAGTGTTCAATTCACCGAGCGCGAGTGCCCTCCAAATATTCCCAAGGATGTGGCGCTATGCCTGTTTCGCGTCGCGCAGGAAGCCCTCGGCAACGTCGTTAAACATAGCGGGGCCACGGACGCGCAGGTCGAACTCATTAGGACTGCAAGTGGTATCCGTCTTCGCATCTCGGACACAGGCAAAGGTTTTGATCCCGCCCTTCAGAACCCGGATGCGGGAATTGGACTGATCGGAATGAACGAGAGGCTCCGGCTGGTGGGGGGCAAGCTCACGGTAAGGTCGGAACCCAAGCGCGGGACGGAGGTTCTAGCAGATGTCCCATTGACCGCTTCCGCGAATAAGGACCAGAACCTTACACAGGCTGCCGGGAGATAGAATCTTGAGACGCCCACGCGTATTGCTGGCGGATGACCATCGAATGTTGGCGGATGCGCTGAAACGCATTTTGGAGCCGTGTTGCGACGTAGTCGGAACAGTGAGCGATGGACGCGCGCTTCTGGAAGCGGCAGCCAAGCTGCAACCCGAGATCATAGTCCTGGATATTGCCATGCCACAACTGAATGGCCTGGACGCCGCCCGGCACCTCAAGCGCACCACGCCCAAGATCAAGCTCATCTTCATGACCATGAACGAGGATCCTGACCTGGTGGGAGAAGCCTTTCGCGCGGGAGCTTCGGGATTTCTGTTGAAGCAGGCGGCGGCATTCGAATTGATGGACGCGATCGAAAAAGTGTTGAAGGGTGGGTCTTATGTGACGCCCAGTGCCGCGGACGGGCAGGCGAATATTTCCCTGCGGGAGCCCAAGGCGCGCGATCATGTTGCCGAACCCACGCCTCGACAGCGGGAAGTTATTCAACTCTTGGCGGAAGGGCGCTCCATGAAGGAAGTCGCCTCCGTTCTGCAAATCACCAAACGAACCGTTGCGGCACACAAGTATGCGGTCATGGACCTTTTGCAACTCAAGACTAACGCCGATCTGGTGCAATACGCCATAAGACACAGAATCATCTCCCTCTAACCTAACGGATTTTTCTCCTCTCACTGTAAGTTCTACCAATAGGCACCCCCGGGGATTGCGTGCAACCTGAATCCCGAAGCTTGGCATACCAGAAGTAATTGACCTCCAAGCTGCAGATCTATCTGCAAGGTCAGACTTGTTCTTGAATCTCCGTTTCCTGCCCTTGAAACGGAGAAACATTTTCGAGGTAAGTTTCATGGTTGGCAAGCGCGTTCTACTGGCGGATGATCTCACTCCGCTGTTACACGCAACCGCAAAATTATTAGAGGGATCCTTCGAGGTTGTTGGCATGGTGTCCGATGGACAAGCCGCTCTCGATGCCACGCTGGCGCTCCAACCTGACTTGGTGATCCTGGACATCTCGATGCCACGCATGAGTGGGATCGAGGTAGCAAGAGAACTCAAGAGGCGAAGCAACAGCGCCAAGATCGTATTTCTCACGGTGCACGAGGACTCGGACATTCTGGCCACTTGCTTTGCCGCTGGCGGACTGGGCTACGTAGTGAAAGTGCTCATGGAAACCGACTTGATTCCAGCGATGAATGAGGCGCTCGCGGGTCGTGAATTTATCTCGCGGTTTTCGTCCCCACAAGACACCCCGAATGAAAACTAGCAGTTTCCAGAGATCTCCGATCCAGACTGTTGGTCCCGGCAGATGGGCGTTTTAGTTCTTTCACGGGTCACTTCTAAGGGTTAGACGTCCCGTCATATATCCCGACAGCTTGTCACTTTTGACAATTACATATCGTGGTTTTCAGATGCAGCATCGGCCTGCCTGAGAGAGCGTCACGCGTTCAGCTAATTAATTGGCCGCACCGTTTTTCTACCGAGTGAAAAAGCGAGGGTAATTATGAAATGGATTGAAAGAGTGAGTCTTGTTCTGGCGACAGTCTTCACCATTCTGGGCTTGGCCATGGCTCCCGCGGCTTTCACGCAGCAGAAGAAGCCGAACATCGTCGTTATCATGGCGGACGATGTCGGCATCTGGAACATAAGCGCTTACCATCGCGGCATGATGGGCGGACGCACTCCTAATATTGACCGGATAGCCGCTGAAGGCGCGCTGTTCACCGATTATTACGCGCAGCAATCCTGCACGGCGGGACGTGCTGCGTTCATCCTTGGGCAAACGCCTTTCCGCACTGGACTGCTCAAGGTCGGCATGCCCGCCGCAAAACAAGGCTTGCAGGATAAAGACCCGACAATTGCCGAACTGCTCAAACCGCTTGGCTATGCCTCAGCGCAGATCGGCAAGAACCATCTGGGCGACCGCAATGAATATCTGCCTACCGTCCACGGTTTCGATGAATTCTACGGAATTCTCTACCACCTCAATGCGATGGAGGAACCGTACGAGTCAGATTACCCGAAGATGCCCGAGTTTAAGGAACGTTTTGGCCCACGCAACATTGTGGATTGCAAAGCCACGAGTGTAGACGATCCGACCACGGATCCGCGCTGGGGCAAAGTTGGCAAGCAGACGATCGCGGACGGTGGACCGTTGCCGCCGCACCCGAATATGGACCCGGCCGCCAAGACCAACATGGAAGACATCGACACCGAACTCGTCCGCCGTTCCAACGACTTCATGGATCGTTCCGTGAAGGCGGGCAAGCCATTCTTCCTCTGGCACAACTCCACACGTACGCATGTCTGGACGCATCTTTCCCCGAAATGGGACAACAAGAGCGGCTTCGGACTTTATGCCGATGCCATGATGGAACTGGACTGGGAAGTCGGCGAGTTGCTCAAGAAGATCGATGACCTCGGTATTGCCGACAACACCATCGTGCTGTTCACGAGCGACAACGGCGCCGAAATTTTCAGCTGGCCGGATGGTGGCAACCACCCCTTCCGCGGCGAAAAAGGTACGGTATACGAAGGTGGATTTCGCGTCCCAATGCTGGTGAAGTGGCCCGGCATCATCAAGCCCAACACCATTATCAACGACATCATGGCTCACGAAGATTGGATGCCGACTTTGTTGGCCGCTGCCGGTGAGCCGGACGTAAAGCAGAAGCTTTTGACGGGCTACAAGGCCGGCGAGAAGACCTTCAAGAACCATCTTGACGGATACAACTTCCTGCCATTCTTCAAGGGCGAAGTCGCCACCGGGCCGCGGCAAGAGTTTTTTTACTTCAGCGACAACGCCGACCTCATGGCCTTGCGATACAACGCTTGGAAGGTCAGTTTCAAAACCATAAAGGGCAATCTCTTTACCGGCACGGAGGAAACGACAAACGTACCGCTGGTCACCAATCTGCGGCAGGACCCCTGGGAGCGCTACCAGGATGAGTCGATGATGTACGCAAGATGGTGGGGTGACAAGTTGTGGACGATGCTTCCGGCAGTCACCATCGTGGGAGGGTTCCTTCAGACATTTGAGCAGTTCCCGCCCAGCCAGAGGGGTGGATCACTTAGCGTGACCCGTTTCCTCGAAGCCATCCAGGCGGGAACTGCGGGTAGTGGCCACTAACAGAATGTAATTCGGTCGGTGAATATCAGGGGCCGTTTCGTCGGGGCGCGACCCGCACTTTCACGCGGAAATTGATGCGTACCTCAAATTGAATTCGACTTTTCAGACTTATCTCCAAGCTAAGGATGATCGCGACGGCGGTGAGTCGGATCAATTTGCGATAGGTCCAAGCCTTCAGCTCTATCTGAAGCCCTTGCTCAAGCTCAAAAAGGTAACCGCGTTCGATCTCGACGATGCGAAGTCAAGGTTCCTTGTTCTGGAGGTCGGCTACCGCTATCTCGCCGCGCCGAATGTACCGTCGTACAATCGCATGATTCCGGTGGTGACCTTCAACTTCTCGATGAGCGCCGGTCTTCACCTCTCGGATCGCAACCGCGCGGATCTCGACTGGAAGGACGGCAAATTCACAAGCACCCAAACAATCCGGTGAATCAGGTTGGCGTGGCTCTCTATCTCTATTTTTCCTCGGTGAACAAATGAGCCTCGAGACGGTCCGACGAGCCGGGCGAGGGGCTGTCACTTTTGACAATTACGCCACTGAACGCTGGCACCAATATTGACATAACTTGGTTTCAGGTCTTAACCCAGCGAGCGGCACATCACGCCGCCCTCGTGAGAGTTGTCGGCATTAGTTTCTTTTGTGGCGGGACAAGATTTTTGATGGAACAGACTATGAAGGTCGATGGGAGCTCTACATGAATCCGTCTCGCAAATTGCATCTGTACATCTTCTTGCCTTCGGCTTTGAGTTTCCTGCTCCTCATTTCCGGAGCAGCCATCCAGGCTCAGACATCAACCACTAGCCCACAGCCTACCGATCAGGCTGTTTCTGACGACGGTTGGCACGTGGCCATCACGCCGTACATTTGGTTCGCAGGTGTACACGGAACGGTTGGCGCGCTGGGGCGCGACGCCAGTGTGCACGCCACTTTCGGCGACGTGTTCTCAAAGTTAAATATTGGCGCGATGGGTGCCATCGAGCTTCGCTACAACCGGATCATCATGCCCGTCGATTTTATGTGGATCAAGCTCTCCGATGACACGGCAATTCCACTGGGACAACAGGCGTTTTCGATCAAAGCGAAGATGACGCAAACTCTGCTCACACCCAAGATCGGCTTCCGATTTATCGACGCGAATCGGACAAAAGTAGATGTTCTCATTGGCATCCGTTACTGGCATCTGACAAACAACCTCACCTTGGAACCAACGCAACCCTTGGGCGGTTTTTCTGCTTCGGCGGACTGGGTTGATGCAGTTGCCGGAGGAAAGATCCAGTTTCTGGTCACTCCGAAAGTTGTCATCACTGTTCTTGGAGACGCGGGCGGCGCCAATGCACGCTCCGATTATCAGATCGCGGGACTCCTTGGTTACAGGCTTGGGAGGAAATGCATCCTGCAGGCGGGCTACCGGTATATGTCTGTAAACTACCGTCCGCAGAGCACCTTCGTCTACAACGTTGCGCAATCTGGCCTAGCGCTTGGTGCGACCATCAATCTAAAGTAAGCAACGTCGCTTATCCGGAAGGGAGTAAATAGTGTTCAGCGTCTTTATCAGGCTGGTTATCGCCGTAGCATCGACGGCAGTGCTTCTAGCTCCGTTTGCCCCAACGAGCAGCCAAGCGTATCCGCGGCCCGCCGCAACTCCCCAGCAGAATACTTCGCAATCGCCGGCTTCGTTGGAAATGCCCGTCAGATTCGAGCGGCACCTTGGCGATCTCAACGGTATGGTGAAAAGACACCAGATTCGCGCGTTGGTAGTCCCCAGCCGTTCTGGTTTTTTTTACGATAAAGGCCATCCGCGGGGAATCTTCTACGAAGCAATGGAGGAGTTTCAGCGGTTTGCGAACCTGAACCTCAAGACCGGAGGCCTGAAGATCCATGTCATCTATATCCCAGTCAGGGGAGAGCAGATGCAAACCGCTCTCTTAGAAGGTGAGGGCGACGTCCTAGCGTATGGGGCCATCGTCACGCCGGAACGCGAGAAGCTGGCCTTGTTCACCGCCCCGATAGCAACCAACGTGAAGCAGGTGATTGTGACCGGGCCGAAGTCACCTCCTGTCGCAAAACTGGAAGATTTGAGTGGAAAAGAGATTTACGCAAATCCTCTCACGGACTTCTACGAGAACCTGCAACATCTGAGTGAATCCTTTCAAAAGGCTGGGAAAGCGCCGATTCTCGTGAAATCTGCCGATCCCAACCTCAGAGATGAGGATCTCCTCGAGATGGTCAATGCCGGCTTAATTCCGGCAACAGTGACGCTCGACGCCCGGGCCGAGTTTTGGTCAAAAGTCTTCCCCAATTTGACATTGCATCAGGACATTGTCTTGAAACAGGAAGGGCAGCTCGCCTGGGTCACGCGTAAGGACAGCCCGCATCTGAAGCTACTTCTAGACGAGTTCATCCAAGGCCATCAACTTGGAACGAGTTTCGGGAACACCTTGCTCCGACGCTATCTACAAAATACGAAGTGGGTAAAAGACGCTACCTCGACAGTGGAAATGAAAAAGTTTCAGGCGTACGTTCGTTATTTCCAAAAATATGCGACTGAGTATGACTTTGACTATCTGATGCTGATGGCACAGGGCTATCAAGAATCTCTGCTCGACCAAAGTCGCAGGAATCCAAGTGGCGCGGTGGGTATTATGCAGGTAATTCCTAAGTACGCGGCCGCCCCTCCCATCAACATTTCCGACGTGCACACCGCTGAAGGCAACATCCAGGCGGGCGCAAAAATGCTACGCCACATAGCAGACACCTACTTTAAGGACGACAACCTGGACGCTCTGAACAAAACGCTGATGGTCTTCGCCTCCTACAACGCCGGTCCAACCAGGATTGCACGCCTGCGCAAGACGGCAGCGAGCGAAGGACTGAATCCCAATCTATGGTTCGGAAATGTCGAACTCGTTGTGGCCAAGAACGTCGGGCAAGAAACGGTTCAGTACGTGAGCAATATCTACAAATACTACGTCTCCTACAAACTCACATTAGAACAGGCCAAGGGTCGTGAAATGAGGGACCAGTAGACCGGAAGAGTATTGGGCCCCGAACGAATTCGTCGTAAAGGATTAGCTACTTTCCGTCGCAAAATAGCTCGCTCTAAATCAGCTATTCGTTTGTTGAGGCCGTCTGATTCTGCTTGCATGTATGATTTCTGCCGCTCTCGGCCGTCCCGAGTCGCGGCAGTTGGGATCTC
>Ga0210394_10004767_pt1 | contig 15593 bp, 16 predicted proteins | sample IncBWC12MmetaG_FD_160121 | JGI IMG/M metagenome (GOLD analysis project Ga0210394, IMG submission 160121) | Forest soil microbial communities from Barre Woods Harvard Forest LTER site, Petersham, Massachusetts, United States - Inc-BW-C-12-M | ecosystem: Environmental > Terrestrial > Soil >... | reverse complement strand
GGCGTTGATGCCAACGAATTGTTGGAACACCGAGAGCAGGATGCCCGCGACAATCACCAGCGAACCAAACGCAAATAGGGGTGCACCCGCCGGATGCGTCGGTACGACCAGCGTGGATTCGATCTCGACGATGGTCGCTCGTGCCTCGTCGATACCGACCAAACGCGTTAGCACCACCAGAGCCTTTTGACTGCGGCCCTTCATGACCAGCCACCGCGGCGTATCTGGAACCAGCAGTAGCAGCGCCAGAAACAGTAGCGCAGGAATCGCTTCCGATGCCAGCATGAGCCGCCAGCCGGTGGTTCTGATCCAAGCGTCGTCGCCTTGAGAGGCGATTGCCCAGTTCACGAAATAAACGAGCAACATGCCGAGCACGATCGAGAGTTGGTTGAACGAGACCAGGCGGCCGCGAATCCGGCTCGGCGCGATTTCAGCGATATACAGCGGCGACAGCATCGATGCGATGCCGACTCCGATGCCGCACAGGATGCGATACAAGATAAACGGGGTTAACGCCTTCGGCCCCATTGCGCCGATCGGCCCCAAACCTATCTCGGGAAAGGCCGAGCCCACCGCGGAGAGCAGAAACAGCGCGCCAGCGATCAGCATGCCACCTTTGCGGCCAATGGCGTTGGAGACCCATCCCGCAATGACTGCCCCAATGATGCATCCGAACAACGCGCTCGATATGGTCCAGCCCGACAAGCTGCTTCGCGCAGTCTCGGACAAATGAAGTGGATCAATGAAGTTGGCGTCAATCGAGCTGACGGCGCCCGATATCACCGCCGTATCGTAGCCAAAGAGGAGTCCGCCCAAGGTTGCGACAAATGTCAGCCCCGTGACGAGCGCTGTATTGTTCTGCGTCATGATCCCCCCTTCCCGTCCGATCACGAAGTTCCGGGGGCGGTATTGGTCGGTCCCCAAGGATTTATGGTCAAGTTTTCATTCTATATGGTAGCGCTATCTCACAGCAAGTACCTTGCATGCGAGCAAGCTGCCGCATCTAGAGGATGCTTGGCATCAGCCTGTCAAAGCCGCGCCGAGGACTCTCTTTTTACCAGCGAGAAATTCAAAAAGTGTTGCAGCGGCTCAAGGGTGCGGCCCGAACTTCGAAGTCGAATTTCCTCCAACAGCAACTCCATTGCCTTGCGCCCCATAGCGGCGACTGGCTGTCGCACGGTCGTGAGGGCCGGCCAGATCGTCGTCGCCAGCGGCGTGTCATCGAAACCTACAACGGTCAAGTTGGCGGGCACGTCCAAATGTAGCCGATGCGCCACCGCAATGGCAGCCGCCGCCATGTCATCGTTGCTCGCAAATATCGCGCTTGGATGATCGCTCGCGGTCAGCAATTTCTCCGCCGCGAGCAGACCCGAGCGATAGCTGAAGGATCCTGGTTTTACCCAATCCCGGCGTACCTCCAATTTGGCCTCATGCATCGCTGCCGCAAATCCTGCGTAGCGTTGAGCGCTGGCCGTCTGGTTCGGAGCGCCGAGAATAAAGCCGATTTTTTGGTGCCCCAATGACAGCAGGTAGCGCGTCATCGCGGCGGCGGCCTCGTAGTCGTTGATTCGCACTGACAGGCCTTCTGCGTCCGCGCGTCCCGTCGCCACGCAAATGAATGGGATTTTGGCGGCACGCAACGCCACCAGCGCCGCCTTCGAGTCCGAGAGCGGCGGCGGCAGGATTATCCCGCCAACCCCATCGCGCACCAACTTTTCGATCGCCGTTCTCTCACTTTTTACGCCGCACTTTTCTAATACAATCTGGCATCCGGCGTGGCTACTTTGTTCCAATACGCCTACCAACAATTCGTTCATGTAGGCGGAGCTTGGATTGTTGTACAGCAGACCTATATGAAGACTGGCGCCCTTCGCCAGATTGCGAGCTGCGACATTCGGTACGTAGCCTAGTTCCTTGACCGCAGCCTCAACACGCTGCCTGGTCTCCGGTTTGACATTCGCATCGCCACTGAGGGCGCGCGATACGGTCATAGGCGCAAGGCCGATATGCCTGGCCACGTCGTGCATCGTCACTGCGATGCGACGACGTCTTTTTTTTGTTTTTTTCACAACCCTCTCCGGTTAGCGGTTTGTCGCTATCACCTGCCCCTAATACGCATTTGTCTGCGCCCACAACACCATCGTCAATCAATTCCTAGACTCATTCTATCCTCCAACGGAGCTGAGTGCAGGTACCGATGGCTTCTGTACCTTGCCACTTGGATCGGCTGTGGGCGACAGGACAGAGGGGTGGCGAGGGGGAAAATTTCGCCATGCTTGACATACGAAAGCTCGTAGATAGTATGGGAGCGCTATCATTTCAAATGATTTATTCTACAAATCAGGCTTGCGCTAAAGCGGGCGCCCGATTCCTAAAGGTGACCAGGTGGCAGAGAAAGGCAAGCCCCTGCGCAGCGCGCGCAGTTACGGACCGAAAACCAGAGATGGATTCATTCACCGTAGCTGGATGAAGAGCGAGGGGCTGCCGGACGATGTGTTTGACGGACGGCCCGTGATCGGGATTTGCAGTACCTGGTCAGAACTCACCCCCTGCAATGCCGGCCTGCGCGATATTGCGGATTTCGTCAAGCGCGGTGTCTGGGAGGCCGGCGGCCTGCCGCTCGAGTTCCCGGTCATGTCGCTCGGCGAGACGCAAATGCGACCCACCGCGATGTTGTTTCGCAATTTGTTGGCCATGGAGACCGAGGAGGCCATCCGAGCCAATCCGATCGACGCCGTGGTGCTGCTTGGCGGCTGCGATAAGACCACTCCCGGTCAACTCATGGGCGCGGCCAGTGTTGATCTACCCACCATGGTGGTCTCCACCGGTCCGATGCTGAGCGGCAAATTTCGCGGTCGCGATATCGGCTCCGGGACGGATGTCTGGAAGTTCAGCGAAGCGGTACGCGCGGGCGAGATGTCCATGCTCGAATTCCTCGCTGCCGAGAGCGGCATGTCCCGTGGCCCCGGCACGTGCATGACGATGGGCACAGCCTCAAGCATGGCGAGCATGGTTGAAGCCATGGGCCTTACCCTTCCCTATAACGCTACGATTCCGGCGGTCGACTCGCGGCGCCGTGTCCTGGCCCAGGAAAGCGGACGATTGGTCGTGGTCATGGCTCGCGAGCATCGGCGCCTCTCCAAGGTGCTCACGCGTGCTTCTTTTGAAAATGCCGTGCGCACCTTAGCCGCTATCGGCGGCTCAACCAATATCGTATTGCACCTACTCGCGATTGCCGGACGATTAAGCGTGCCACTGACGCTCGAGGACTTTGATCACCTCTCGAAGGGCGTGCCCTTGCTCGTGGATCTGCAGCCCTCGGGCCGCTTCCTGATGGAAGATTGGCACTATGCAGGTGGCCTGCCGGCCGTGCTCAAGGAACTAACTTCTCTGCTACATCTGGACGCCGCCACTGTAAGCGGAGTCTCCTTGGGCGAGAGCATCCGCGAAGCCGAGTGCTTCAATCGGGAAGTCATCCGGCCCATGAGTGCGCCGGCCAACGCGCAGTCCGGCATCTGGGTCTTGCACGGCAACTTGTGTCCCGGGGGCGCCGTCATGAAGCCCAGCGCTGCCTCGAGCGCGCTCTGCCAACATCGCGGGCGTGCGGTCGTGTTTGAATCGATCGAGGACTACAAGGCGCGCATCGATGATCCGGCGTTGGAAGTGGATGAGAATTCAGTGCTGGTTCTCCAAGGGTGCGGCCCTCGTGGGTATCCGGGCATGCCGGAGGTCGGGAATATTGCGCTTCCCAAAAAACTACTCGCTCGCGGGTTCAGGGATATGGTGCGCATCTCCGATGCCCGTATGAGCGGAACTGCCTATGGCACGGTGATCCTGCATGTGGCGCCGGAATCCGCCGCCGGTGGTCCGTTGGCGGTCGTGCGCACCGGGGATGAGATTCTGCTCGATGGGCCTGCGCGTAAGCTCGAGTTGCTCGTCTCGGATGCGGAACTCCAAGGGCGGCTGGAGTCTTGGCGGCAGGTGAGCGCCGCTTCACTCTACGTGCGGGGCTACTACCAGCTCTACCAACAGCATGTCTTACAAGCCGACCGTGGTTGCGACTTCGATTTCCTCGTGGGCGCGAGCGGCTCTCTGGTCGAGCGAGAATCACACTAATGGCCGGCGCACCTTTCGCCGATCCGATTGACCGGGCGAGCCTGATCGTGAACCGTGATGATGCCCACGCCTACGACGCTGTGGTGCCGCCAATCGTGCAGTCCTCGTTGTTTACCTTCCCGTCGTACGAGGAATTAGAGGCAACCTTCAAGGGTGAGAAAGTTCGGCCCATCTACAGCCGCGGCCTCAATCCGACGGTTCAGCAGTTGGAAGCTAAGCTCGCCGCGCTCGAGGCGACCGACGTAGCCATCGGCTTTGCCAGCGGTATGGCAGCCATCTCCTCGACGGTGATGACATTCGTGAAGCCGGGTGATCGCATAATCTGCGTGCGCCACATCTATCCCGATGCCTATCGCCTGTTCGAAACCTTGCTCAAGCGCTGGAACATCGCCGTCACCTATGTGGACGGCGCCGACCCTGACGCCGTCGAGGCGGCGCTACCTGGGGCCGCGCTTTTTTATATAGAGAGCCCGACCAGCTGGATGATGCAGGCGCATGATGTCGCGGCGCTCGCGGAACTGGCCCGGAAACATCACGTCCTGAGCGTAATCGATAACAGCTGGGCCTCCCCGGTATTTCAGCAGCCGATCACGCTCGGTGTAGATCTCGTGCTGCATTCGGCCTCGAAATACATCGGCGGCCACAGCGATACGGTGGCCGGCGCAGTAGCGGGTCGGGCCGAGCTGATCGCCGAAATCCGCAGCACAAGTTGTCCGTATCTGGGCGCCAAGCTCTCACCTTTTGAGGCCTGGCTGCTGTTGCGCGGTCTACGCACCCTGCCCGTGCGCATGCGCGCCCATGAGGCAGCGGCACTGGCAATTGCCAGACATTTGGGCGAACACCCGCACGTGACCGCCGTGCATCATCCGGGCCTGGGCAAGACTCTTCCGCGCGGCTTGCAGGGTACCTCGGGACTATTCTCATTCGTTTTGGGCAACGGCATCGACATCCCCACGTTCTGCAACCAACTGCGGATCTTCAAGATGGGTGTGAGCTGGGGCGGACACGAAAGTCTGGTGATGCCGGCTCTCGTGACGCGTGCGCAGGCGGCCGGCCCGAATTCCGCAGTCGACTTCGGTGTGTCCGAACGAGTGGTGCGATTGCATATAGGTCTCGAGGGGGTGGATGCGCTATGGGACGATCTGAAAGCGGCGATTCGGGCCAGTTTGAAGCGAGCCCGCTCGTGAGAGCCGCACTGTGGCTTGCCGCCGCCGTCGGGCTAAGCTTGTCGCTTCTCGCTCAGGCAGCCACGACCCTAAAGCTGGTCGAGGTAATTACCAGCCCCGAGCGCACCGAGACGCTCAAGAGCATCGTCAAGACTTTCGAAGACGCCAACCCCGAGGCACGGGTCGAAATCACTTCCCTGCCGTGGGGTTCGTCCTTCGAGAAACTCGCGACCATGGTCGCCGCCGGCGACACGCCCGATGTGGTCGAGATGCCCGATTTATGGCTTGCGCTTTACGCCAATAATGGCGCGCTTGAGAGCCTCGAACCGTATCTGAAGACCTGGCAGCAGACGGGTGAATTGAATCAACGGACACTGCAGTTGGGCCGACTGGTACGAAACACCGCCTATATGCTGCCTTACGGCTTTTATCTACGAGCGCTCTACTTCAACAAGAAGCTGTTTGCTGCGGCAGGCGTCGGCGCCCCGCCCCGGACTCTCGATGAATTTCTCGCGGTCTCGAAGAAGGTATCGAGCCTGCCGGGAAAATATGGTTATTGTCTGCGCGGCGGCGCTGGCGGAGTCAACGCCTGGATGATGTTCGGCGCCCTTGCCAATGGTTCGGATGTGTTCTTCAAGGCCGACGGCAGCTCAACCTTTACCGACGCCGGGTGGATTAAGGGTTTCAGTACGTTGGCGGACATCTATAAATCGGGTCTTGCGCCCAAAGACAGTGTGAATTGGGGCTACAACGACATCATCGCGGGCTTTTATTCGGGCACGTGCGCGATGATCGAGAACGATCCGGACGCCCTGATTGCGATCGCCGAGCGCATGAAGCCCGATGAATACGGCATCGCGCCGTGGATCAAAGGGCCATCCGGCAAGAGTTTCCCGACAATCGGCTACACCGGATGGTCGATGTTCGCCAACAGCAAGCACAAGGAGCTGGCTTGGAAACTGATCGCCACCCTCGACGGTGTGCCGGGCAACCTGGTTTGGAACCGGCGCATCGGCGCGCTGCCGATTTATACCGCGGCGGCGAAAGATCCTCTATACGCCGACCCCAGGTTCAAGGGCTGGTTCGATGAGCTCAACGATCCCGACGTCGTACCGATGGTGATGCCCGTAGACCTCCGCGCCTGGGCGTTTTTCGCGAGCTCGATCGTCCCCCGAACCAGTCAGAGTCTGCTGCTCGGCCAGTTAACGGCGCCGGAGATGGCGCTGCAATGGGCTCAGGTAATGACCAAAGCGAAACAGAGCCAGAAGTGAGCGCCGTTGGCAGGCGCCTCGCAATCGGCGCGGAACCGTATCTCTACACCGCACCGGTACTGATCCTGATCGTTGCGGTCATGCTGGTGCCGTTGAGTGTCGGCTTGTCCTATGCGTTCCGTGACATCCAGCTGCTCGATCCGTATAGCGGCGGGTTTGTCGGCTTCGATCATTTCCGTGAGCTTAAAGCGGACAGCAATTTTCGCGCCGCGCTGCTCAACACCCTGAAGTGGACCGGCGCATCCGTGGCGCTGCAATTCATCCTAGGGCTGATACTCGCGCTGTTGCTGAACCGTGAGTTTCCCGGGCGGCGGCTGGTGCAGGCGCTGGTCTTCTTGCCCTGGGCCGTGCCCACATTTCTGGTGGGCCTCGACTGGGCGTGGCTGTTCAATCCCGTCGTCGGGCCGCTGCCCGGATGGCTGTTCGCCTTGAAGATCACACACGATACCAACAATTTACTTGCCGACCCGGGCACGGCCCTGATCGGGCCCATTGTTGCCTCCGTCTGGTGGGGCATCCCGTTCTTCGCGATCACCAGCCTCGCCGCGTTGCAATCGATCCCGAAGGAACTGTACGAAGCGGCGTCGATCGATGGCGCCGGCGTATTCAAGCAGTTTCGGTCCATCACGCTGCCGTTGCTTGCGCCCACCCTCGCCATCACGGTTTTACTGCGCACGGTCTGGATCTCCAATTTCGCCGACCTGATTGTCGTCATGACCAATGGTGGTCCCGCCGACTCCACCCAGACCGTGGCCAGCTACATTTTCACGGTCGCGTTTCGGCGCCTGGATTTCGGCTATGCCTCGAGCATCGCCGCAGTGTTGCTGCTGCTGTTGTTCGTTTACGCGCTCGCCATCCTGAGCCTGCGGCGCCTGTTCGTGCGGCGTCAGTCATAACTATCCGCATGTTGCGCCGAACCCTTTACTGGAGCTCGCATTACCTGCTAGTCGGACTCTACGTCCTGTTCGCCCTGTTTCCGCTGTTCTGGCTGATCAAAGTCGCGTTGACGCCGAATGATCTGCTCTACAGCGAGGGCATCAGGCTGTGGCCCTCGCGCACGAGCTTGGATCACTTCTATCTCGTCCTGACCCACAGCGAGTTCCCACTGTTCTTTCGGAACAGCCTGATCGTCTCCTCCAGTACCGCTGTGACCGTGACGCTGGTCAGCGGCGCCTGCGGTTATGGCTTGTCACGCTTCAGCTTTCGCGGCAAGCCGCTGCTCGTGGCTCTTATGCTGATCACGCAGATGTTTCCTCTGGTCATGCTGGTGGCGCCGATGTTCCGGCTGCTCGCGCCTCTCGGACTGACCAACAGCCTGATCGGGCTGGTGATCGTCTACAGCGCTTTCAACGCGCCGTTCGCCACGTTCCTGATGCAGTCCTTCTTCGATGCCATTCCAAAGGAGCTCGAAGAGGCTGCCATGATCGATGGCGCCACACGCTTCGGCGCGTTCCGCAGCATCATTCTGCCCCTAACGCTACCCGGTATCGCCGCTACGGGCGGCTTTGTGTTCACCGCCGCCTGGAGCGAGCTGCTGTTCGCGCTGATGTTGAATTCCTCGTCCCAGGTCAGCACTTTTCCAGTCGGGCTATTGTCCTTCGTGTCGAAGTTCTCGGTCGATTTTGGGCAAATGATGGCGGCCGGAGTGCTGGCGCTAATTCCCGCCTGCCTGTTCTTCCTGCTGATTCAGCGATACCTAGTACGCGGCCTAACCGCAGGCGCCGTGAAGGGCTAAAGGAGGACGCCGTGAGCGCAATCGACATCAGCGGCGTCAGCAAACACTACGGCACTACCCCAATATTGCATGAGATCTCACTCGCCGTGACCGCCGGAGAATTCCTGGTGCTGGTGGGACCCTCGGGCTGCGGCAAGTCGACGCTGTTGCGCATGATCGCCGGACTCGAGGAGGTCAGCGCCGGGGAGATCAGGATCGGCGGCACGCTGGTGAACGATCTGCCGCCCAAGGCGCGTGATATCGCCATGGTGTTTCAATCCTATGCGTTGTATCCCCACATGTCGGTTGCCGATAACATGGCCTACAGCTTGCGGCTGAGACGCACCTCCAAGCCGGACATCGACACGGCGATCAATGCCGCGGCGGCGAAACTTGGACTCGGTCCATTGCTCGAGCGCAAGCCTAAGGCGCTGTCGGGCGGACAACGCCAGCGCGTCGCCATGGGTCGGGCGATCGTGCGTCGACCCAAGGCATTTCTGTTCGACGAGCCGCTGTCGAATCTCGATGCGCGTCTCCGCGAGCACATGCGCGCCGAGATCAAAAAACTGCATCGTGAGCTCGGAGCTACCTCAATCTACGTAACGCACGATCAGATCGAAGCCATGACTTTGGCGGATCGAATCGTCGCGATGAACGGCGGCCACGTGCAGCAGGTGGGCAGCCCGCTCGAACTTTATGATCGGCCCGCCAATCTGTTCGTTGCCGGTTTCATGGGGTCACCGGCGATGAACATGTTTTCGGCCCTCTTCAGCCGCCGCGAAGGTCGGCCCACGATCGTGCATGCTGGTTTTGCGCTCAATTTGGATCACGATCCGGCTGTGCAGGAGGGCGCCGAGCTGACCGTTGGTATCCGGCCCGAGCACGTCAAGCTCGGCGCCGGTTCGGTTCAAGGTATCGTCGACCTGGTCGAACCCACGGGCCTAGGCACCATTGCCCACCTCACGCTGGCGGGCACGGCGCTCAAAGCGTTCAGTCTCTCTCGGCCGGTGCTCAGGCTCGGTGCCGGCGTGGCAGTCGAATTGCCGGCGCACAGGTTGCATCTTTTCGGTGCGGACGGCGTTCGGGTCGGGCGATGACTGACAACGGACAGATAGGCGCGGCGAGCTTCGTCGGCGGCGACTGGGGCACGAGCCACTTGCGACTTTTTCTTTGCGACGCGCAAGGAGCAGTGCTCGACAGCCGCACCGGTCCGGGCGCGGCCGATGCCAGCGGCCACTTCTCCGATGTTTTTGAGTCCCTCGCGGCACACTGGGAGGAGTCCCTGGGCACCTTGCCGGTGGTCCTGTGCGGCATGGTTGGGTCGAGCATTGGTTGGATTCAGGCGCCCTACGTCGCGTGTCCTGCAATACCCGAACAGATCGCTGACGCGTGCGTGACGCTGCGTGGCGGCAACGTTCACATAGTTCCCGGCCTGTCGTGCCGCAACCGCTTCAATGCACCCGATTTTGTGCGCGGCGAGGAAACCCAGATTCTGGGCGCACTGCAGCTGGCCCCGACACTGCGCCAGGGACGCTGGCTGCTATGCCTTCCCGGGACCCACACCAAGTGGGCCCTGCTCGAGGACGGATCCGTCCGGGAATTTTTGACCGCGCCGACCGGAGAACTGTTCGCGGTCGTGTGCGAGCACAGCGTACTGGTGGGCAGGCATGGGTGCGTTGAGACCAGGACCGATGCAGCTGCTTTTAAGAAAGGACTCGCGTCCATCAACGTTTTTCCACACGCTCAGTTGCTGCATCGACTCTTCGAGTGCCGCAGTCGCCAGCTCAGCGGCGAGCTCGGGGCGCCGGCGGCCTATCTATCTGGTCTTCTGATCGGAAGCGATGTCCACGGGGCGCTGGGCGCGATGTCGAGTTCCATCGAAACTCGATTGGTATACGTGATTGGTGCTTCCGATTTGACGCAACTCTACGCAACAGCCTTGTCGTCCCAGGGATACGAATCGTCCCAGGTAGAGGGTGCGGCGGCATCGCGAGCCGGACTCGCGCAGGTGCATCGACGGCTATCTCTAGGTAGCGGCGCATGATCTCTGATGTATCGATTGGGGAATGCCCGGTAATCGCGATTCTGCGCGGAGTCGTACCGGACAGAGTCGTCGATATAGGAGATGTCCTATACGCTGCTGGCATTCGCACTATCGAAGTGCCCCTCAACTCACCTGATCCATTCGCCAGCATCGCCAAACTGGTGGCATGCGGCCGACCCGATTGGACGGTCGGCGCGGGCACGGTGCTCAACGTCGACGACGTGCGGCGCACACACGAGGTCGGAGGTCGCCTCGTCGTCGCGCCGAACCTCAACGCCGACGTCATCCGCTGCGCTTTGCAGCTTGCCATGCAAGTGATGCCTGGCATCGCAACGGCTACGGAAGCCTTTAGTGCGATTGACGCAGGCGCGCGGCAATTGAAGCTATTTCCCGCGGTGACGTATGGACCCCGTCATTTACAAGCGCTCCGCGCCGTGTTGCCGCGCGATGTCAAAGTGTTTCCAGTGGGTGGCATCGAAAGTCGGAATATTCCGAGTTGGCTTGGTGTAGGTGCGGCGGGATTCGGCTTCGGTTCTGAACTCTTCCGTCCCGATTACAGCGTTGAGGACATCGGGCGGCGTGCCAGGGACCTGGTGCAAGCCCTGCGACATGCGCGCGCTCAGCTCGGTCAAGGTTAGCAGCACCCCAGAGAACAAAAAAATGGCCACATTGATTTCAATCGACATTTTCAGCGTTGGCATATTCTCGGCGCTAGAATTTTTTGGGATTCGCGTCGAGAAGTCTCATGGAGGACCAACATTCAAGGACGGCGGTTACATCGATTTTCCGCAATCGATCGGCATTTCAGTATTCGCATGACGAATCGGTACCAGAGCGGGCTGCTGGCGAGCCTAGCAGATCACAAGTGGGTTGCTGATGCGATCATTGCCGGGAGATCTGGCGCGGCCGACAAAGCCACGTGCAAATTCATCCAAGAGGTGCTGGACCTAATCGGCAGGCGCGAGGCCTTACAGGTGGCGCGTCGTCGGTCGGCGAATGCCAACCCGTAGCCTCATGGCAAAAATCAAAATCGCAATCGTCGGCATGGGTAAGATTGCTCGAGATCAGCATGTTCCGACGCTGCACTCGAGCGATGCATTCGAGTTGGTTGCCGTTGCAAGCCCGCACGGCAAACTCGACGGCGTGCCCAACTTCAGCGATATACAAACTCTGCTGCGCGCGATGCCTGACGTTACAGCGGTTGCGCTGTGCACGACACCCCAGGTGCGTTACGACATTGCTCGCTTCGCCCTGCAGCAGGGACGCCATGTTCTGCTGGAAAAACCCCCGGGGGTGACGGTCAGCGAAGTTCTAGCGCTCGCCGATCTCGCCAAGCAGCGCCGTGTGACGCTGTTTGCGAGCTGGCATTCGCGACACGCCCGGGCTGTCGAACCGGCGCGCGTTTGGCTTGCGTGGCGCAAGATTGTCAGGGTCGCGATCACATGGAAAGAGGACGTGCGAGTCTGGCATCCCGCTCAACCGTGGATATGGAAGGCAGGCGGTCTCGGCGTGTTCGACCCGGGAATAAACGCGCTGTCGATCCTCACTGGAATCATACCGGGTACATTTGCGCTGAAAAGCGCGGAGCTGGCCTACCCCAAAAATTGTGAGACACCGATTGCCGCGCGTCTGCTACTGACTGGCCCGTGGGGTGGGATGACACATGTCGAACTCGATTTTCTCCAGACCGGGCCGCAGACCTGGGACATTGATGTCGAAACGGACGCCGGTCGCTTGAGCGTATCGTTGGGCGGAAGCGTGATGACGGTAGACAACAAACCGGTGGCAACCGCACCAATCACGGAGTACGCGAATCTGTACTCGCACTTTGCCGAACTCATTCATCGAGGGCGCGTCGATGTGGACATCGCTCCTCTGCAGTTGGTTGCCGACGCGTTCCTGTGTGGCCGGCGAGTCAATGTAGAGCCGTTTGTAGAATAACGCCCCGTGCAATTCTTTCAAGTAGTACGGTACTTCCTCAGCGATCAGCATCCGCGCGTATCGACCACGTTGCACTGCGCGTCAACAACGCTCAGGGGTGGCCCTCCTTGCTCGAGCGGATGCGACTCGGCGGTGTCTCATACGAGCTCTGCGAGGTGCCGCTTTCCGGCGAATGCCGACTATTCGTCGCGATGGCGCCTGGCGTCGTCATCGAATTGGTCACCGATCAGCGGCCTCCTACGCTTTGACAGGTTCAAGAGTCTTCGCCGGTCATCCAACAAAGGGAGCAACTCATCATGACTGACACAAGCCACAGCACATCCTCGTCCGCACCACCGTGCAGATCCCGACGGCGTCGGGTGACGGGATTGAAGCCTGGGTCTACCTGCCCGAGGGCAGCGGTCCCCACCCCGCCGTGGTGATGGCCCACAGCATCGGCGGCATCAAAGCGGGAGGACTGGCCCCATTCGCCGAGCGCTTCCGCGAAGCGGGCTTCGTCGCCATCGCCTTCGACTACCGCAACTTCGGGGGATCCGGCGGACAGCCGCGCGAAGTGCTATCCGTCCCGCGCCAGCGCGCAGACTACAGCACCGTCATCGGCTGGGCAGTCGAACAGCCCTTCATCGACTCGCGTCAGATCATTGTCTGGGGCACATCCTTCGCCGGCATGCATGTCCTCGAACTCGCTGTCTCTGACACTCGACTGGCCGCAGCGGTCGCCCAGGCCCCGCTTACCGACGGCCTCGCCGCAGCGAGAATGTCCCAGCCCAAGAACGGGATCCGACTCTTCGGATTGGCCGTGCTCGACCAACTCGGCTCACTGGTCGGTCGCCAGCCAATCTACATTCCCGGTCACGCAAGGCCCGGGGAGCTGTCCATCGGCGCCACGCCGGATGGCCCGTTCGGGGAGAAGCTCATGACCCCGAAGGATGGGACCCGATGGCACGATCGCGTGGCCGCGCGATCCTTGCTCAGCTTCTCGTGGCGTCGGCCTGTGCGACGCGCCGTCTCCGTGCGTGTCCCGCTGCTGCTCGTCGTCCCCGAGGCAGACAGCATTGCGCCCGTCCCGCCGCGCTCGAGGTTGTCCGCAGGGCACCGCGAGCCGAATTGTTCCGCAGCGCCGGTGGTCACTACGATGTCTACGAAGGCGGCGCGAGCTTCGCCGACGTGCTACGTGTCGAGCTCGAATTCCTCCGCCGGCACACTAGGACTCGGGCGATGTGATTGAGCGTCCAGGGGTGCCCAACGCTGTCGAATAATATCTAGCCCTCGAGCGGAGCGGAGTTATTTTTCGGGTAACTTGGCCCGAGACCAATCGATTTTCGAGACAGGTCGATTCGAAGCTTGCGTCGCATTACATGCCGAGGTGGGTACACAAGTCGGTAGTGCGAGCCGGAATTGCATTAGAACCTCCTCATTGTGTGGGGTACAGGAAATAACGCAATTTGGTTGCACTTTTCGGCCTTCCTCACCTCATCGCGGTCACAAGGGACAAGTCCACGGGCACCTTGGGAACCCAGTGTTGGTACTTCCGTTGGTATCATCTCGGTCACGGCTCCGATTTTGTTTTAGTTTCACGGAGTTACGCCGAGTATTCGATTCCCCCCGGCTCCACCATAAAAATGTTAGGAATATCAATATATTAAATGTATTTATTCATATCTTACAAGAGTTATGAAAAGCCGATTTTTATTCATTTCTGAAAGCGCCCGGCAGGCTGTCAACAGGCGCCGAACGCGGAGTTCTTGTGTGGTCATCACAATGGTCGCTCGGCCGCGAAGCGTCGCGAACCTTTCTGGCCGCGATTTACCTGCCACCAGGGCGCTAAGATCGGCCCGCGCCATTTTCGTTTCACTCGATTCTTGGCTTCGCCAAAGGTGGATCGGCGTTTGCGGCTTCTCAAGTCTTGCGGTCATAAATGGGGTGGGAATAATCGGTCGTCCCATCGAATCGCCTCGATTCTAATAGGACGGATGCGTTTTGCGTCGGCGTGAACGGGATTGATCAGCGCGTTGCGCTCGACATCGAAGATGACGCTGGGCACCAGTAATATTGCCGTTTCCATGGCGAGCAGCCAAGCGTCGCCGGCACGGCGGCTCGCCGCAAAATCTTCGGCCCGCCATGCGGGTGTTTTTTCCTCTTCGAGTCGAGTTACGGCTAGGTCATCCGGGCATTCAAAGGTGACACACACTTGGTGTTTGGGAATCTGGCCGCCGGTGTGGACGAGCTTTTCGAGCATGGCGCCGGCATAGGTGGTGCAGGCATAGATGACGGCTCGCCCTGGGGAATTCCAACGCCCGCCGTACACTCGTGCACCCTCCCCGCTCTCTGGATCAAATCGCGAGTCGGCAATTCGATAGAGGCGCACGCAGTTAACGCGAGGAGACTTTAGACGGGAAGGCCGTAGATCGCGCGCGTCACCACGTCTTCAACTTGGCGCGCGCCGAGTTCGGTGCCGGCGCAATCGAGCGGGCTTCGATTACCGAGCTCGGGATGTGGGGCGCTCAAAAAGCGCTGTGCTGCCTCGGGGTCGTCCCACAACAATTCGCTCAAGGCGATGACGCGGGCCAGCCGCTCGGTTTTTTCGCTCTCGTGAAGCTTCAGTCGCTTGCGGCGTTTGAAGGTAGCCGATGGGACCACTCGGTGCAGGAGCGCGAGACGCGCTTTGCCGGTAACTCCAGCCCGGGCGATCACGCGCATGAGCGCACTGCGCGGCAGTCCCTTCTCGACGGCAGCGGCCAAACCAGCGGTGCCCCGCGATGTGGGCTTGAGGCCTAGTATCTCTTCGACGCGTTCCGCGGGCATCGACATTTGGAGTCTCCGTGGGCATAAGTATCATAGGATCATTTGAGCTGCCATTCAAGATCAAATAAACTCACTTGAAACGGCTTCCGGTCGGTTGCCGGCAGGTACGGCCAGTATTAGCTTGTGGCTTTTACGTAGACCGAAGCAGCCGTTCGCTGATGACGGCAGCGGGTCGTCGACCCGTTGTTGACTGTCACGAGCGTCGGCTTTGCGGCTGCAGAATTAACTCTTCTGCTTAGCCAACGCCTCGCGAGCTTGTTTAAGCTCCTTCCAGTTCGGCGCGTACTTCAACGCCTCGTCGTACTTTGCGCGCGCCTTGTCAGTCGCCCGCTGCATCACGAGTACATCGCCCCACGCTTTGAGCGGATCTGCCCAATGCGGCCCTCGTAGATTTGCCTCTTTGAGTTTGACTTCAGCGCCCACGAGATCGCCGTGTCGTGCGAGCGCTACGCCCCACGAGTAGTACGCGGCGGGTAGGTCAGGTGCCAGCTTCACCGCATCCGCATAGGCTTCTTGCGCACCGGACCAGATCCCAC
>Ga0210394_10004766_pt1 | contig 15597 bp, 9 predicted proteins | sample IncBWC12MmetaG_FD_160121 | JGI IMG/M metagenome (GOLD analysis project Ga0210394, IMG submission 160121) | Forest soil microbial communities from Barre Woods Harvard Forest LTER site, Petersham, Massachusetts, United States - Inc-BW-C-12-M | ecosystem: Environmental > Terrestrial > Soil >... | reverse complement strand
GTGCTATCAGCAGGCCGTGGGCGCCGGTTTGATCCCGGCCGTTCCTTCTGAGTTTGCCCAGGTCAGCTCCGGTTCAACTTCCACGGCCGCTCCCAGTTCCACGTCGGGCTCTGGTATGCAGACGCCCGCGGCGACCCAAACTTCGCCCTCGAGCCCGACTCCAAAAACTGACGCTCCGCCCCCTTCACCGCAGATGCCTCCTTCATCCAGCGGGGCGCTCAAATCGGCCCAATCGAGTGTCGGAGGTGCCAGCGCAACCAGCCAAGTTGCTTACAGCAATCCCAACGGAACCCTGACCAGCACAACGGTCGGCCTCGCCACGATGCCAAACGCAACTGGCCAATCCAGCATGACGGAGAAACAGACCATGCCGGCGACTGCCGTTAGTTCGCCCGTTCAGACGAGCGCGACGAATTCCACCGCGCCGGCCCAGCGTACGCAGGCGGCGACCCCGATAACCACCCAACCCAATATGAGCTATCGGCCAGTGGCACCCGGAGTTTCCGGCCGACTGGTGACGCCTTCCTATCAACCCAGCACGACTGTTCGCGTGAACAACGTGGTTGCAGTCGGACAAAACGTGCGGCCCGGAGACTACGTGACGATGGATGCCATTGTGCACGAGGCCCTGGGAGCGCAGTGGAGAGCTGTGCAACGGACGCAGGCTGGAGCGGTGCTCTATCAATCTCCCACCGGCCAGCAGCACACTGCCAGCTTTGCAAACGGGCAGATCGTTATCCAGTAAATCTAGCGGGTAGGGCGGGTCTCGAATAGGAGACCCGCCCGGACTCCCGCCGCGGAGCAGACTCTAGCCGCGGAGATTGTACCGAAACAGAGATATGACGACCCAGGCGCGACGAATGGGCCGGATTGACCGGGAGATGGTAGGCTCTGTTAAACTGCGCATCTTCCGGACCTCTAAATAGGAGTCAACGTCATGAAAGTTCAAACAGAGTTTGTTCTGCCGCTTTTTCTGATGGCGTCAGCAATTGTCTCCGCATTCTCGGCCCCGGCTTCGGCCCAAAGCACCACAGCTCTGCCAGGAGCCGCCGATCCTCCGACGATCAGCCGATTCAAGGGCTCCATCATCGTGGGCCAGGAAAAGAGGGACTTCGACTCCTACCGGCTCCCGTTGGGCACTCCGACGGAGCAACCGCGCGGAGCGATGGATGATAAGTTCAAGAAACAGCAAGACGTCGAAGGAAAAGTGACGCGCACGATGTATCTGGCGCCGCCCAATTCCTCGCCGCTGCTAGTCTATCGGAACTATGAAGACGCGCTAAAACAAGCTGGATTCACGACGATGTTTTCCTGCGCGCTCAACGCCTGCAGCAGCAACGGCCCCGGTCTCAGATTGGCCTATTTCTGGACGGATCATTGGCCCATGGGTGGAAACTCGCTGGGCGATGAAGTGCGCATACTTGTGTCCAAACTGTCGCGCCCGGCGGGCGACGTGTACGTCGCGCTCTGCTCAGCGCCTATCTCCTCCGACCCGTCGCGGGTGTATACCTTCGTGGACGTGATAGAGGCCAAGCCAATTTCTACCGGCCTGGTCACGGTAAATGCCGCCGCGCTGGCCGACGACATAACCCAAACCGGCCATGCTTCGATCTACGGCATCTACTTTGATACCGGCAAGGCCGAGCTCAAGCCGGAATCCGACGCTACGCTCACGGAAATTTCCAAGTTGCTCACCGTAAATGCCGCGCTGAGGCTGCACGTAGTCGGGCATACAGACAACGTGGGTACACTAGCGTCGAATATGACATTGTCCAAGCAGCGGGCCGACGCCGTGGTCGCCGCTCTTGTTTCCCAATATCACGTGGCCGGAGGCCGGCTGGACGCGGCCGGCGTCGGGCCGCTGGCTCCGGTCGGCAGCAATGACACCGAGGATGGGAGGGCGAAAAACCGGCGCGTCGAGTTGGTGAAACAATGAGAGGGACTTTGAGCCTCCGACGCTTGTGCGTTCCGGTGTTGGGCCGCCGCGGTGATTGATGATTTGATTTAGAATCCGCAAATTACCCGCGGTATTGCTCGTCGCTGACGTGTTCCATCCAGTCGACCACCTTGCCGTCCCTTTTTTCCTGGATGGCGATGTGCGTCATGGCCGTCGTCGGCGTGGCGCCGTGCCAATGCTTCTCGCCGGGCGAGATCCAGACCACATCACCGGGTCGGATCTCCTCGATAGGTCCGCCCAGGCGCTGAACCCAGCCGCAACCACCCGTGACGATGAGAGTTTGACCGAGCGGGTGGGTGTGCCACGCGGTCCGCGCGCCCGGCTCGAAAGTTACGCTGGCGCCTTGCACAAGCGCTGGATCGGGCGCCTGAAAAAGGGGATCGATCCGTACGGTGCCGGTAAACCACTCCGACGGCGCCTTCGCGGAAGGTTGGGAGCCGATTCGCTTGATCTCCATGAGTTGCACCCCTCAGTTGATGTTCTCGCCAGGGCTTCGGCGGATGTTACGGCCGGGTTACGTCATTCGGGCACCCCCACCCCCGGTGTTTCTGCAAAGAGTGCGCAAGCGCATGAAAACGGGGAAGTTGAGATTTTGAAGAGCGCAAAAGAGTGCGCAAGCCGCTGAAAAATAAGGGGCCGGTATTCAGCAGGAGGGCAAAGAGCGTTGAGAGGAGGCCAGGGCCGGGCGGACATTCCGAGGAAGCGGGGGGCGACACAGATCGTTCGGAACTTCGCCGGAGTCATAGGGTATCATACCATGCCGGTCAACTTTGTTTACTTAGTAGTACATAAATATGTGAGTTTATCATCTTGATCGGTCCGCCGGGCTTTCAGGCGTCTCCCCGCGTCCCCATCCGTTCCATTTAGAACTGCTTCGCTTATCCGACCTTAAACAATTATACTTGTGCGCGATCGTGCAGGTTTTGCGGGCGGGAGGCTGGTGCGAAATGCTCTTTAGCTCGTTTGCGATCGAACGGAGCTCTGCAAAATGAAACTAGTGTCTTTCAACGATTACAAGATCGGGATCGTGCGCGATGGCGCGGTTATCGACGTATCCGACCTGGCGGGAGCGAACAACCAGAAGTGGCCGCCCGTGGCCATGAATCATCTCATCGAGGATTTTGCCAACCTCCGGGCCAAGCTGGAGTCGGCCGGCGCTAGAGCGGGCATCCCGCTGGCCAGCGTGAAGCTGCGCACGCCGGTGCCCGGCGCGACCAAGGTGGTGGCCTATCCAGTCAATTACCACGCTCATGGCGCGGAAATGGGACAAAGCTACCGGGCGAATACGCAAGGCTTTTTCCTGAAACCACCCTCTGCGTTGAGCGGAGCGAATGAGCCCATCGTGCTTCCCATCGTCGCAGCCGACCGCCGCATTGACCACGAATGCGAGCTGGCCATCGTGATCGGCAAGAAAGGCCGGGACATACCGCGCGAGCGCTGGCAAGAGTACGTATTCGGGTATTCCTGCCTGATCGACGCCACGGTGCGCGGCAAGGAAGAGCGAGTGGCGCGCAAGGCCTTCGACAGTTTCTGCCCGGTGGGACCCTGGATCGTCACCGCAGACGAAGTGGGTGACCCCGGCGCATTGCAGGGGCGGCTTTGGGTGAACGAGCAACTTCGTCAGGACGCCAATACGCGCGATCTGGTCGTTGACGTTCCGGGCATGATCGAGATGGCGTCGTCGGTACTGACTTTGTATCCCGGAGACATCATCGCTTCGGGGACGCCGGCCGGCGTCGGGCCAATCCATCCGGGAGACAAGGTGAAGATAGAGTTCGAACGGGTTGGTTCCATGACGGTGGATGTTGTTCAGGGACAAACGGGGAAACTGTCACTGTTCACGAAGGCGGCCGCGGCGGGCGCGTGATTGCCTGAGGCTTGGTTCCGGCCTCGTGGGTCCGCGGGTGAAGCGCCGACGGGAGTCGCCGCCGCGCAACCTAGGGATGGGTCATGTCGGCGGGGCGGACCAGAGCGTCGAACTCTTCTCCGGTCAGATATCCCAGCTTCAGGCAGGCCTCGCGCAGGCTGAGATTTTCGAGGTGGGCGGCGTGCGCGACCTTGGCCGCCTTGTCGTAGCCGATCTTGGGGCTCAGCGCCGTCACCAACATCAACGAATTGCGAACGTATTCGTCGATTTTCGGGCGATTGAGCGTGATGCCCCGCACCATGTAATCCACGAACCCGTGGCAGGCGTCGGCGATGAGCGTAACCGAGTGCAGGAAGTTGTAGATCATCACCGGCTTGAAAACGTTCAGCTCAAAATTTCCCTGCGAGCCGGCGAACGCGATCGCGGCATTGTTGCCGTGGACCTGCACGGCGATCATAGTCATCGCTTCGCACTGCGTCGGATTCACCTTGCCGGGCATGATCGAGGAGCCGGGTTCGTTTTCCGGGATGTGCAGCTCGGCCAGCCCGCAGCGGGGCCCCGAAGCGAGCCAGCGAATGTCGTTCGATATTTTCATGAGCGAGCCGGCAAGCGTGGCGATGGCGCCATGGGCGAATACAATCTCGTCATGCGCCGAAAGGGCCGCGAATTTGTTGCCGTGCGAGCGAAACGGCAGACGGGCCAGCTCCGCGATCTTCTTCGCGGCGCGTTCGGCGAATTCCGGATGCGCGTTGATTCCCGTGCCGACGGCCGTCCCGCCGATGGCCAGATCGTAGAGCCCGTCGAGCCCCTGCTCGATACGCGCGACGTCGCGCTCGATCAGGCTGGCCCAGCCGCCCATCTCTTGCCCCACGGTGAGCGGCGTCGCGTCCATCAGGTGGGTGCGTCCGATCTTGACCACGTCCGAAAATTCCCTGGCCTTGGCGTCAATGGCCTGGTGGACCCGCCGCACCGCGGGCAGCAGGGCGTTGTGCACGCGCTCGGCCGCAGCGATATGCATGGCCGCGGGGAAGGTATCGTTCGAGGATTGCGACATGTTGACGTCGTCGTTCGGATGGATGGGATTTTTCGAGCCGCGAACGCCGCCGGCGAGCTCAATCGCGCGGTTCGAGATCACCTCGTTGGCGTTCATGTTGGTCTGGGTGCCGCTCCCGGTCTGCCAGATGCGCAGCGGAAACTGGTCATCGAGCTTGCCGGCGATCACTTCGTCCGCGGCCAGGGCGATCAGCCGCGCTTTCTCCGGGGAAAGCTTCCCGAGTTCCTGATTGACGAGCGCCGCGGCCTTCTTGAGGATGCCGAAGGCCCGAATCAGTTCGGGCGGCATGGTGTCGCGGCCAATATTGAAATGAACGAGCGAGCGGGCCGTCTGCGCTCCCCAATAGACGTGAGAGGGCACCTCGATGGGGCCCATGCTGTCGGTCTCGATCCGTGTTGGTTTCTTTGCCGTCGGTTCGCTCATAGCCGCCATTCTAACGCTCCTCCGCCGGTTTCGCCCTGGGTTCCGGCCGCCACCAGAGCGCGCATGTAACCACATTTACCGGGTGACAATCAAATTCCGTGTCACATGACGGGGAGGAATTCGGCACATGGCGCTCTATAGACGATTGCTGGGCAATAGCGGCCTCGAAATCACCACGGTGGGCTTCGGCTCCTGGGCCGTCGGTGGCGGCGGATGGTCCTTCGGCTGGGGACCACAGGACGACGAAGCCTCGATCTCGGCCATTCGCCATGCGGTTTCGTTGGGAATCAACTGGATCGATACCGCGGCGATCTACGGTCTCGGTCACTCCGAAGAGGTGGTCGGCCGCGCCATCGCGGCGATCCCGCCGCGCGAGCGCCCTTTCGTGTTCACCAAATGCGGACTGATCGCCAACCCCGCGCGGCCCTTCGACCCGCCCCAACGCAACCTCCGCCCAGCGTCCATCCGGAAGGAATGCGAAGCCTCGCTCCGCCGCCTCGGCGTAGAGCGCATCGACCTCTACCAATTTCACTGGGCCGATGAAACGGGCACGCCCATTGAGGATTCGTGGCGAGAGATGAGCGAGCTGGTCGAGGAAGGGAAGGTGCGGGCGGCAGGGGTCTCGAACTTCGACGTCGCTCTGCTCGATCGCTGCCAGCGCGTCCGCCGGGTGGACTCGCTGCAGCCGCCGTTTTCCCTGATCCGGCGCGAAGCCGGCGCCGAGCTTATCCCCTGGTGCGCGGCTCACGGCGTGGGTGCGATCGTCTATAGCCCGATGCAATCCGGCCTGCTCACCGAGAGCTTTGACGCCAGCCGCGTGGCCAAGCTGGCCGCTGACGATTGGCGCCGGCGAACCCCGGAATTTCAAAAGCCCAATTTGAGCCGCAGCCTGCGCCTGCGGGACGCGCTTCGGCCGATCGCGCAGCGCCACAGCGCTTCGGTTTCGGACGTCGCAATTGCCTGGACGCTCTCCTGGCCGGGCGTTACCGGGGCCATCGTCGGAGCGCGCTCGGCCGCGCAGGTGGACGGCTGGATTCGCGCCGCCGAAATCAGTCTCATGCCATTCGACATGGATGAAATCGCGCGGGCCGTCGAGGCGACTGGAGCCGGCACGGGACCCAGCCTGCCGGCGGGTGCGCGCGCGGCCAGCGGCTAGCGCGTGCACAAGACCGACGCAGCGCTTCTTTTTCAGGGAGTCGAATTAGGCGGGATCGTTAACGCCTTGGCGCCTATCTGTTTGGGCGTCGGCATCTGCGCGGCGTTCCAGCCGCCGCCGAGCGCCTCAATCAATTGAACGCTCGATAGCATTTCCTGCTCTCGGAGATTCACCGCAGCCTCCTGGTTGGTCAAGAGCGTGGTTTGCGCCAAGATTACGTTCAGATACTGATCGATTCCAGCCCGGTAGCGATCCGTGGCGACCTGCAGATTCCTCGTGGCCGACTGAATGGCCGTATCCTGCTGCTGGATTTCCCGCGACAAGATGCGTAACGCGGCGAGGTTGTCTTCCACCTGCTCGAACGCGGTCAAAACCGTCTGGCGATAGTTCGCCACGGTTTGATCGTAAAGCGCCCGAACCTGCTGCACGGTGGCCCTGCGCAATCCCGCGTCAAAAAGCGTTTCCGCCAGGGACGGCCCGACCGACCAAAAGCGGCTGGGCCACGTGAACCAGTCCACGATGGAGGTCGATCCGAATCCCGCGGAGGCGCTCAGCGTGATGTTCGGGTAGTAGGCAGCCTGCGCGACGCCGATCTGGGCGTTGGCCGAAGCCATCAGGCGCTCTCCCGCCGCGATATCCGGGCGTCGCTCGAGAAGCTGCGACGGAACGGCGAAGGGAACGGACGGCGGATTTGCATTGAGCGGTTCCACCGGAAGCGAAAACGTCGAGGCGGGCTGGCCGAGAAGCAAGGCCAAGGCATGCTCAAATTGCGCCCGCTGAATGCCGAGGTTTGTGTCGGCAGCTTGCGTGGTTTCGAGTTGGGTCTCGGCCTGCGCCACGGCCTCATCCGAGGCGATCCCCGCCCTGAATTGAATCTGCGTCAGATCGAGGGAATCCTGATAGGCGGCCACCGTTTGGTCGAGCAACTGTTTGAGGCCGTCCTGGGCGCGAATTTCGTAATAGTCCACGGCTACTTCCGCTTGGGCGGTCAGGCGCACGTTTTCGAGGTCGGCGGCGCCGGCCTGGGCCGCGAACACATTCGAGTTCACCGTGTTCCGAACGCGGCCCCAAAAATCGGGCTGCCAGGAGGCGTCAAACGGCAGTGAATAGCCCGTAAACGAGGTGAGACTGAACCCCGAATTACTGGAACTAGACGATCCTCCCGCGGTGACCCCGCCGAATTCGCTCCCCGAAGGGCGCGAATTCGTGATGCTGGGATTGACGGTGAGGTTCGGGAAGTATTGCGACCGAGATTGCTTGACCAGGGCCCGCGCGGCAAGGAAAGCCGCTGCGGCGGAGGCCACGTTCTGGTTTGAGACGTCGACCTGCTCTTCGAGCGCGTTCAATTGAGCGTCGTTGAACGTCTCCCACCACTTTCCGGCGATGGTCGCGTCGCTGGGCTGCGCCTGCTTCCAGGCCTCGGTTTCGTAGACGTTCTGCGCGGTAGGCTCCTTGTACGCCGGGGGGGTCTGCACGGATGGCCTCTGGTATTTCGGCCCCACGCTGCATCCGGCGAGCACGATCGACAGCGCCAGACATGCGGGTAATGCCACGAATGCCGCGCGCTTTCTAGATGGCCCGTCCACGATCATCCGGTCTTCGCCTTTCGAGAATCCGCCGCTCATTAGTCGTCCGAGGCGTGGGCCACCGCGGTCTCAGGCGCGGCATGCACGCGGTGACTGCGGAAGAAGCTGGTGCGGTCCAGGACCTTCTCCTGAAATTCTTCGAGGTACAGGTAAATGGCCGGGGTGACGTAAAGCGTGATGAACTGCGAGACGATCAGACCGCCGACGACCACCAGGCCAAGCGGCCGGCGGGAAGAACCGTCCGCGCCGAAGCCCAAGGCGATCGGCAGCGCGCCCATCAGCGCGGCCATCGTCGTCATCATGATGGGGCGAAAGCGCTCCATGCTGGCTTCGTGGATGGCCTCGTCGTCCTTGAGTCCCTGCTCGACGCGTTGCTGGGCGAAGTCCACGATCATGATCCCATTTTTCTTGACGATGCCCATGAGCATGAACATGCCGATAAAAGCATAAAGCGAAGCCTCCGCACCGAAGACCTGCAGGGTCAGCAATCCGCCGACCAGGGCCACAGGAAGGGAAGAAAGGACGGTAATCGGGTGCAGGTAGCTCTCGTAAAGGATGGCCAAAATCACGTACATGACGAAAACGGCCAGCACCATCAGGACCGCAAGGCTCGACACCGTGTCTTGAAACGTCAAGGCCTCACCCTGCAAGCCACCCTGCACCTCCGGAGGCACGAGTTGCTTGGCCGCATTTTCGACAAACTGTGTGGCGCTGCCAATGGTGTAACCGGGCTTCAGGTTGAAGAAAAGCGTAACGCTGGTGAACTGGTTGATGTGATTCACGGATTGGGGCCCGATCACCGGGTGCCAACTGGTCAAGGCGTGAAGCGGAACCAGCCGCTGCCCGTCGTCGCTCTTGATGTACAGCAGGCCGAGATCCTCGGGCCTGGACCGGTCGGCGTCGGCCGCCTCCAGAATTACCTGGTACTGATCGTTCGGCTTTTTGATGAGGTAGGTGTAGTTCTGCGAATAGGCGTTGTGCAGCAAGTTGAGAATGCGCGTCTCGGAGACGCCATAGAGCTTCGCCTGGTCGCGGAGCAGGTCCACTTGCAGATTCGGCGTGTGATTAAACAGATCGGAGGTTACGAAAAGGAACCCTGGGTATTCATACATCTTCTGCGTCATCTTGCCGGCGACCGAATAGACCTGGTCGGGATCAATTCCGGAAAGCGCATAAGCGAACTGCCCTTGCGTATTCGCGGTGGCCCCGGTGCTGATCTGAAGAACGGGATTGGGTTGCAGGAAGGCCGCGACGCCCGGGACTTTTGCGCCGATGGCTCCCATCATCTGGCCCGCTACAGCGGCGATGGGCGGCCGCTGCGAGGGATCCTTGAGGAACGCCAGGAGAAATCCCTGGTTGCCGGGAAGAAAGCCGGAGCTCCCGGTCAGCGAAAAGGTCATATCCACCGCAGGATTCGCCTGCATGACCTGCTCGGCCTGCTCCTGGTAGGCATGCATCTGGTCGGGCGACGAGCCTTCCTGAGCCACCATCACTCCGCGAATAAACGAACTGTCGCCGACCGGCAAGAACGCTTTGGGGACGGTATAGAACAAGTAGACGGTTCCCAGAAGGCAAATCACCCAGGTCAGGGCCGAGATCCAACGGTTGCGGAGAAAGAACCAGAGCGAGCGGCCATACAAATTCAGAATCCGGCGTTCGACGCCGCCGATGACGCGCTCCATCCAGTTCTTTTTTGTTCCCTCCCCGCGCCGCCCCAGCAGCCTCGAGCACATCAAGGGCGTGAGCGTCAGCGACACCACGCCGCTGGCGAAGATCGAAACGATAATGGTGATCGAGAACTCGCGGAAGATGCGCCCGACCAGGCCGGTCATGAACACCAGGGGAATGAACACCGCCGCCAGCGAGATGGTCATCGCCATAATGGTGAAGCTGATTTCCCGCGCGGAGTTCAGAGTGGCCTCGAAGGTATCCTGCCCCTGCTCCATCAGGCGTACGGTGTTCTCCAGAAATACAATCGCGTCATCGACGAGGAATCCTATGGCCAGAGTCAGCGCCATTAACGAAAGGTTATCCAGGCTATAGCCCAACAGATCCATGGCCACGAACGTCAGCAAAAGCGATAACGGCAGCGCCACCGCGGGAATCAGCGTGTCCGTGGCACGCCCCAGGAACAGGAAAATCACCAGTACCACCAAGCCGAAGGCGATATACAAAGTCGCCTGTACGTCCCTGACGCTATTCACAATCGTTTGAGACTGGTCATAGATCGGCACGATGTCGACCGAGCCGGGAAGCTGTGCGCGAACGGCCGGCAGAATATCGCGCACTTCCTGGGCGACCTGCACGGCGTTGGAACCGGCGCGGCGATACACGGCTACCACGACGGTGGCCGAAGGCACCGACGTCCCACGAGCCCAGAACCGCATGCTCAAGCGCTCATCCTGCAGGCTGTCCTTCACTTCCGCGATGTCTTTCAGGAAGATCGGCGCCCCGTTCCTCTGGCCCACGATAAGCTGCTCGTAATCCTTGGCGTCGTTTAGCTGCCCTTGCGGTTGCAGGAGAAATGTCTGGTGCAGTCCGTCGAACTGGCCGGCGCCTGTGTAGCTGGTGCCGTTTTTGATGGCGGCGCTCAGGTCATCGATAGTGATGTCCCGAGCCGCCATGGCCGAGGGATTGGCTTTGATCCGCACGGCCGACTGCGCGCCATACACCTGCACCTGGCTGACGCCTGAGAGAATGCTGATCCGCTCGCCGACCTGCGTGTTGGCGTAGTCGTATAGCTGACCCTCGGTCACGCTGTCGCTGGTCAGGCCAACATAAAGGATGGGCTGGTCGTTCGGGTTGGTTTTGGTGAAGGTAGGCGGGCTGGGGAGGTCCACCGGCAGCTTTCCCGTCGCCTGGTTGATCGCGGCCTGTACGTCGGTCGCTGCCGCGTCCAGGCTCTTGGAAAGCGCGAACTGCAATACGAAACTGGTATGCCCGGTTCCGCTGCTGGAAGTGATCAACTCCAGCCCCGGAATCTGCATGAACTGCCGCTCCAATGGAGTGGCCACATTGTTGGCCATCGTTTCAGGCGTGGCACCCGGATAGTTCACCGAGGCCTGGATCACCGGATAATCGACCGCGGGCAGGTCGTTTACCGGCAGCGTGAAATACGCCAGCACGCCGAACAAAATAGCCGACACGGTCAGCACGACCGTCATGACGGGACGCCGGATGAATGGTTCAGAGAGGCTCATGGTTTTCGCTCCCCCGCCGCCCCGGTGTTGACCAGCACCTTGGCACCCGGATGCACGCCCAACTGACCATCAACCACGACGCGCTCACCGGCAACGAGTCCTTTGGTCACAACGACGTCGCTCCCTTGCTGTTGCCCCAGCGTCACCGGGCGAAGGTCGGCGGTGTCATCCGATTTGATAACGTAGACAAACGGCCCTTGTTGGCTGATCTGCGTGGCTTGACTGGGAATCAGGACGGCTCCCTTGGCCGTCGCCAAAATGAGTTTGACGTTCACGAATTGGCCGGGCCAAAAATGGCGATCTGGATTGGAGACGGTCGCGCGCAAGTTCACCGTGCCGGTGCCGTTTTGCACCGCGTTGTCCAGGAACGTCAGAGTGCCCGCGCGTCCGCCGTTTTCCGGGTCCGACGGAATGCGCACGAGCGTCTTCAAGTTTCCCCCTTGCATCTCCCGCCGAACCTCGGGCAGGTCGGCCTCGGTTATCGTGAAGTCCGCGTAGATGGGATCCAGGCGTTGGATCAGCAGCAGCGCCGTGGTGTTCGCCTGGACGACGTTCCCTACGTCCACCAGCCGCGAGCCCGCGAGGCCGTCGATCGGCGAATGAATGGAGCAGTAGTCGAGGTTGAGCTTGGCGCTTTCGACCGCTGCCTGAGCCGCCTGCACCTGCGCTTCGTCCAAGGCCACCGTGTTTTTCTTGGTTTCATAGTCGAGCTGCGAAACAGCGCGCGTATTCGCGATGCTCGCGTACATCTTGAGTTCGGTGTTCGCCAGATCCAGCGCCGCGCGGCTTTGCGCCAGTTGTGCCTGCGCGACGTCCAGCTGCGCCTGGTAGGGCCGCGGATCGATGGTGAACAGCGGTTGATCCTTCTTCAATTGAGCGCCGTCCTGAAAGAGACGCTCGGTGACGCGCCCGGCGATCTGAGGTGTGACCGTCACCGACTCGAAAGCCCCGCTCTTCCCGATCTCGTCCAGATAGATGGGCACGTCGTGAGCGATCGCTGGAGCGAGCGTCACCAGCGTCGGCGGCAGCTGCGGCGCCGCCTGGGCGTTCTCCTTCTTGCATCCCCACGCCGCCAGCAGCAGTCCTGTCAGCAAAACCAAACTCGCGAGTCGATATCGGCTTCTCATCGCACTCTCCGCCGCGCAGGGATGCTCGGTCTCACGCCAGCCGAGCCATCGACGCGCAGAAAATTCCCGCGCTTTTTCGCTTCGTTATTCGCTTGCTCGGATTTCCGCCCGTTGAGCTGCCAGAACGAATCGACCACGCACTTCGCCAGTCCCGGCGGCACGCTTGCCTGCATGAACCGGCGATACAGGATTGGCCCCAGGAGCAAATCGGTAGCCACGTCGATATCGAGACCGGCGTTAAGTTGGCCTTTCGCCATGGCGCGTTGCAGCAGTTCGGTGAGTTGCGCGCGCCGTCCGTCCGTCAAACGCGCGCGAAAGGCCTTCGCAAACGCCGGGTTACTGGCTGCATAGCCCATGACCCGAGGCCAGATCCTGCTGAACGCCTCCGGCCTTTTGGTTCGGGCAAGATGCTTCAACAATTGCGTGATGTCGGAGCGCGGATCGTCCGAATCGAATGTGGGTATATCGCACTTCAAACGACTGATGGCTTCGATGCACAGCGCTTCTTTGTTGGTCCAGTGCTTGTAGATCGTGGCTTTGCTGACACCGGAAACTTCGGCAATGTCGTCCACGCTTGTGCCCTCGATGCCGCGATCGCTGATCAGTTTCAAGGCGGTGCACAAGACCGCTTCATGGGCGTGGGCACTGGCCGGTCGGGTCATTTGGTCGTCCGAGAAAGACGATGTTCGTGTTCGCCGATATCCGCAGGGTGCGGGCGCTGACCGGGAATAAACATTGTTCCGAATCACAATACTATACCGTTTAGTTTAGTTTGTCAATCGGCCGCGGATGGTGGCACTGTCCTAATCAGGACAGCGCCCGGATCGTCTTCGCCGTCCTGCCTAAGTTAGAGTGTGGTTCGAAGCCGCCGGTCACAGCGGAGCGGACCTCGCACAAGATCGCGACGCCCAGCGCCGATGAAACTGGACAACGAAATGAGGCTGGAAGAAATAAAGGGAGGCGGCCCAGGTCAAGCCACCTCCCTATCGTCCCCGGTGAGAGACGCATCCCAGCCGGTCGGAGAAAGGCCGGGATGGCATGTACCACGCTGAGTCTTAGAACCCTCCGCGACCCGGAAGGTTTCAGCAAATTATAACTTTTTGGCGTCACGCTCACTGCCAGCCCGCCGCCGGCCCTTTCTGGCTGCCTTCTGTATGCGGCCGGGCCACGCGCACGCTACAATGGCCGCGCATGGCTCAGCCTCAACCGCCGACCGACGACGAAATCCTAAGCTTTCTTGCGAGATCGGGCAAACCGGTCAGCCCGCGGGAAATAGCTTCCGACCTGACGCTACGGCATTTCGGGCGACGCGCCCTCCCGAAAATCATATCCCGGTTAAAGCGTCGCGGCCTTGTGGAGGAAGTGCGTGGAGGCCGCTTCCGGCTGCCCGGAAGCGCGGCGCCTGCGGCGAAAGTCGCAGAGCGCCCTGGTACTGGACAGGGAGCGGAACCGGCGCGGAGATCCTCGAGGTCGGACCCTAATTTGCTGGTCGGACGGCTCGTCGCGCATCGCGACGGCTATGGTTTCGTCGTTCCCGAAACGCCGCGCGGCGATCTCGACGGCGACCTCTTCATTCCGCCCGAGCAGTTGGGCGATGCGATGCATGGCGACCGCGTGATAGCGCGCGTCGAACGACGTCGCCTGCCGCGAATCGGCGCAGCCGGCTCCACGGTCCGTGCCGAGGGACGCATCGTGCAAGTTCTGGGGCGCGCTCATCCTACAGTCGTCGGCCTGTTCCGCTATGGCCTTCGCGGGAATGTCGTGCTGCCCTACGAAGCGCGCATTCTGCAGGAAGTGATCATCCCTCCGGGCGAAGAGCTGACGCCCGAGCTTCGTTCGAAGCTCGCGGTGCAGCCGGGCCGGAGGGCGGCGGCGCAGCGCCTCCCGGAACTCGACGGCGCGGTAGTCAACGTTGAGCTGACGCGTTTTCCTCGCGGCGGCGTGGCCCCCGCCGGGCGCGTAATCGAGGTGTTGGGGCGGCCGGGCGAGTTCGGCGTCGATGTTGAAATTCTGATCCGCAAGCATCACCTGCCACATCGCTTTTCGGAGGAAGTTCTAGAGCAGGCGAGCCGCGTGGCGCGGCCGGTGGCCGATGCCGAGCGCGACGCGCGGCGCGATTTCCGCGACCTGCCCATCGTCACCATCGACGGCGAAACCGCGCGCGACTTCGACGACGCGGTGTACGTGGAGCGGCGCGCGAGCGGCTGGCATCTTCAAGTGCATATCGCCGATGTGGCGCATTACGTGGAGCGCAACTCGCCGCTCGACCGCGAGGCTCGCGTCCGTGGAACTTCCGTCTACTTTCCCGATCGGGCCGTGCCCATGCTTCCCGAGGAGCTCTCGAACGGCATCTGTTCGCTCAAGCCGCACGAAGAGCGCCTGGTGATGAGCGTCTTGCTCGAATTCGATGCCGCAGGCGAGGTGACCGGCGCGGAATTCGCTTCCGGCGTCATTCGCTCCGCCGAACGGATGACCTACACCGACGTCAATCTGGTGCTGGAGCGTGACGCCGCGGCGACGGCGCGCTACGCCGAGTTGGCCCCGCACTTCCACGCCATGCGCGACCTTGCCGCGATCCTGAACGAACGCCGCACGCGCCGCGGCTCCATGGATTTCGACCTGCCCGAGCGCGTGCTGACGTTCGACGCGGAAGGGCAGATGATCGGCATCGTCCGCAGCGAGCGCAACATGGCTCACCGGCTGATCGAAGAGTTCATGCTGGCGGCAAATCAAGCCGTCGCGCGATACCTTGCGGGCCGCGGCTTTCTCTCGCTGCACCGCGTTCATGAAAAACCCGATCCCAAGAAAGTCCTCGAATTCGAGGAGTTGGCGCACGCTTTTGGCTACTCGCTCGGAGTGCCCGGGCTCTCCGAGCGGAACATCGCGGTGCGGCACGGCCGCGTTGCCGCCCCCACACGCGCCGGTCGCGGCGCCCGCCGCGACGGCAGCGCGCGCGAGCGGCCCATGGTCGTGTCCCTTCCCGCTTCGGGCGATTTCCAAATTCGGCCGCAGCATTACCAGCGCCTGACGCAAAAGATTGCAGGCAAGCCGGAAGAGCGAATCCTCTCCTACCTGATGCTGCGCTCGCTCAAACAGGCTCGCTATGCCATCGAGCCGCTCGGGCATTTCGCCCTGGCCTTCGACGAGTACACGCATTTCACCTCGCCCATCCGCCGCTATCCGGATCTCATTGTGCACCGCGTGCTGAAATCGGCGCTGGCCCATCC
>Ga0210394_10004765_pt1 | contig 15598 bp, 17 predicted proteins | sample IncBWC12MmetaG_FD_160121 | JGI IMG/M metagenome (GOLD analysis project Ga0210394, IMG submission 160121) | Forest soil microbial communities from Barre Woods Harvard Forest LTER site, Petersham, Massachusetts, United States - Inc-BW-C-12-M | ecosystem: Environmental > Terrestrial > Soil >... | reverse complement strand
TAAGCGCCGCCGGATCGAGGCGCAGAATCCCTGAAGTGCTTGGATCGTCGGAGTAAGGTGCGAGCAGCGCTGCCGTCCGCGAACCAAGCGAGCCATCGACGAGCGCCTTGAGCGCTCCAGTTTTCAGCCACGGATCGGTTGTGCCACCAGCGCGTCGCATCTCTTCGAGACGAGACACCGGCAAAGTAAACTGGAGCCATTCAGTGATGCGGATCTTTTGTTTGCCATCGCGTTTCAGTTGCTGAAGGACCAGGAAATTCTGCCAGCCATAATTATCGCCGTCATTTGCCGACATCATGGAGTTGTCTTGAATGGATGTGACGCCGTTTTGCGATGCCTCTTCCATCACAAGAGCGAACGCGCGAAGTCGCTGCGTTTCGGAAAAAGGTGGCACGCGGTCGTAGACAAGATTCATCGCCGCATCTTCTTCCAGCATTCCGGTCAGCTCGCCCGTGGCAGGATCGTGCTCGATATGCCCACCGGGCGGATCGGGCGTTTCACGAGTGATACCGGCGATTTTAAGCGCTTGCGAATTCACCACTGCCACGTGGCCATCCACGCGTTGGCAAAATATTGGATGCTCGGTCGAGATCGCGTCGAGATCCTGCCGGCTCGGGAATCTCTTCACGGGCCACAGCGTGTGGTCCCATCCGGGAGCGATGATCCATTCTCCCGGCCCAAAATCTTTGAGCCGCGCCAGAATTCTTTGCTGAAACTCTTCGACGGATTTCGTGCCTCTCAGGTCCACTTCCAGCTTCACGTACGCGCCGGCTGCGAGATGGGCATGAGCATCATTGAAACCCGGCATCGCGAACTGGCCATGCAAATCGATCACGCGAGTCTTCGGCCCCAGCCAGGATTTTATTTGTGCATCGCTATCGACTCCGGCGGTTGCGATCGCGACGCTAGAAATCGCTACGACAGACTCTCCGCGAATCGCCACAGCACTGGCCCACGGCTGAGCCGCAAGGCCGGTATAGATTTTTCCGTCGGTGAGGACAAGATCGGCAGGAGGCTCAAGTCGCGAGGGCTGAGCAGCGGTTCGCGAAAGCTGCGTTCGGCGCGACGCAGCAAAACTTGCCCCGAGCAGCGCGTGCCGCGATGACAAAAGTTCTGCCGCGGCCAACGCACAAATCAGAGCCAGGAAGAAGTATCCGAATTTCCGGCGGGACATCCTAGGGTTGCACTCCGGCGAGAGCTACCGCGATGAGCAACACGCGCTTCAGTCCTAACTCACGGCCCGTGGGGTCGTACCACTCAGCGAGCGTGTGCGAACCGCTTCCCTTTCCGCCGCCGCCGATGGCAATAGCAGGAATTCCTTGCGAGAGCGGAATGTTCGCGTCGGTGGAGCTGCGCTCGAGGCGCGAGCGCGTGCCGAGAAAGCGATCCACGTTGCGTACCGTTTCAAGAAGCGGCGAATCCTCGGGCAACTTTCCAGAGGGGCGAGCTCCCAGAGAATTAATTTCTATCTTCAGCGAATCCCCACCCGAACGGCTCGCGGCGGTTTCGTCTTTCATGCCCGCTTGCATGGAGTCTCGAAGCGCGCTTTCCAGCCTGTCCAATTCGGATTCTTCTTCCGAGCGGAGATCAATCTTCACGGTCGCGCGCGAAGGAATCGAATTCACCGAAGTGCCGCCTTCGATCACGCCAAAATTGTAGGAGCTGCGCGGATCGTCCGGAACTTTTACCGAAGAAAATTTAACGATGCCCCGCGAAAGCGCCGTGATCGGATTCGGAGCGCCAAAATCCGACCAGCTGTGGCCGCCAGGGCCGGTGATCGTCACCTCGAAACGGCGCGAAGCAATTCCCTGCGTGGTGACGTGTTCAATCGAAGGCCCATCAATCGCAATCACGGCGGATAATCGCGGACCGAACTCGTCCACCAGCGCGCGAATCCCGCGAAGATTTCCTTCGCCTTCTTCGCCCACGTCGCCCGCGAACACGACCGTCTTCGTCGTGCGCACGCGGCCTTCCGACAGCGCGCGCGAGACTCCGATCAGTGCAGCGAGCCCCGCGCCGTTATCCGAGATGCCCGGAGCTTCCAGCCGTGAAGCATTACGCTTCACGGTTACATTTGTTCCGGTCGGAAACACGGTGTCCAGATGCGCGACCAGCAGCACCACGTCCTTTGCACCCGAACCCGGACGCTCACCGATCACGTTGCCGATCTTGTCCACGCGGACGCGAAGTCCGTTGGCTTCGAATAATTTTCTCAAAGCGTCGCCGCGCCGCGCTTCCTTGAATTCGGGCGCCGGAATTTCCGTCAGCCGAATCTGCTGATCAGTCACCCAGGCGGCATTTTTGTCGATCCACTCGATCGCGCGGGCGCATGTAGGATCCTGCGCGAGCTTCTCTATGGATTCGTCGGCGGCGCGGGCTGAGAGAGTGGCCATGATCAAAAAGATACAGCAGATGGAGGTGAGTTTCACGAGATTCGTTCGCGAATTTCTAGCGTCCGCAGGCCGCTCTGCCTACTGCTGTGATGTAAGCGCGCATTTGAGGGGATCAATTTGTCCGGAATTTTCCCGCCGCTATGGCAGGACCGATGAGAGCGATGATCTCGTCTTCGGTGAAAATGCGTTCGGATTTTTTGGCTGCATCAAAAATTCGATCCACCAGCTCATCGGTCGCCGGGATGCCGCGTTTTTCGAGCCAGTAGATCACGTTGGAACGACCGCTGAGCGGGCCGATCTCGATAATCTGCTCGAGGCCGAAGTGGTGCGACGGAACGCCGCTGTAAATCGAGTTGGCCAGTTCTTCGTCACCTTTTTTATAAGCCTTCACAATCGCGGCGGCGTGTACGCCGGTCGCGGTGCGGAACGCATCGCGCCCGACGACCGGATAGTTCGGCGGTATCGGCGTGTGCGTCGCTTTTGAAACGGTGGTCGAATATTTTTTTAGGTTTGACAGATCCTGATCGATCAGGCCGAGCAGCTTCAGATTCACGAGCATCAGTTCCATGGGCGTGTTTCCGACGCGCTCGCCGAGCGCGAGAGCCGCAGCATGGACTTGATCGGCCCCGGCTGCGATTGCTGCGAGAGAATTTGCAACTGCGAGTCCGCGATCGTTGTGTCCATGCCAATCGACGCGAATTTTTTCTCCGGACGGCTTCACGACTTCATCGATTGCGAATTTCACGAGATTGAAGGCGCCGCGAGGAGTCGCATGGCCGACGGTGTCACATAGCACGATGGCGCGAGCGCCCGAGCGAATCGCGGTCGAGTAAAGCGTGATGACTGTAGAGGGATCGGTGCGGATCGTGTCCTCGGTGACGTACATCACTGGAAGCCCCGCGGATGCGGCAAATTTTACCGCATCTTCGGTGGTGCGCTGAAGATGATCTACAGTCCAGTCTTCGACGAGCCGGCGAATTGGGCTCGAGCCCAGAAACGTGGCTGCCTCGAGCGGCATGCCCACTTTTTCCGAAATTTCGATGATGGGCTTGATGTCGTTCTTGTGCGTGCGCGCGGCGCAGTTCGGACGAATCTTCATGCGCGACTGGACGATTTCGCGCGCGAGAGCTTCGGTGTCCGCATAGGCGCGAGGACCGGCGCCGGGGAGACCGATGTTCACCGTATCGATTCCGAGCGATTCCATCAGGTGCAGGATTTCAATTTTTTCGGCGATGCTCGGATCGTGAACCGACGGATTCTGAAGGCCGTCGCGAAGCGTCTCGTCATTCATCATCACACGGCGGCCGGTAGGAATCTCGGCGCCGGTGAATGTGTTCCAGTCGTGAATGAGTTCGCTTTTCATTTTTGTCTTTTATTTCTTGGCGCGAGATCCTAGTAGCGCAGCGTGTAGCTGTGGGGCATCTTGGAACGATCTGGTTTGTAAATCGTCTGGCAGAATTCGCAGCGATAAATTTCCGCCTGCTTGCCAACGAGCGCTTCGATTTCCTTGGGATAGTCGTACCAGCGTTTCAGGTGGCCGCAGCAAAGTTTGCCTTTCGCGTCTTTTTCATCGCAAGCGCGCTGCGTAGCTTTCTTCGGCTTCACTTTGGGCGGAGCCGGCGCTTCGGGTTCGGTGGCGACAGCGGTCGCGGTTGGCGCGGCGGCGCTTGACGCCGCGGCGGCTGGCGCAGACGCGGGCGTGGCTGGCGGTTTCGCCGCTGGAGCAGGAGTTGTCGCCGGAGCCTTCGCTGCCGGAGCAGCGGGAGTCTCTGTCGACGGAGTCGCAGCTGCGGGCGGAGCAGCAGGAGATGCCGCTGCCGATGGTTTCCCCGGAGCTTGCGGCTGCGACGGAGTTTCCGGTGCGTTTTCGTCTGGCATCAATTCGCTCCCCTTTTCATGCGCATCAGGATCGTCACGATTCAAATCCGGCGACGCCGCGCAACCAGACCGCGAGCGCCGCGCTTGCCGACCATCGCTTGAAGCCGACGTTTCCAGCTTGGCGCAAACAGTGCCTCGACCATGCTGCCTGCCGCTGCGGCAAAATCCTGGGAGTAACCATACCACCAAGGTTTCGCAAATCGCGGCAACCTGTCCACGTCCACGTATTTTACTTGAACCATTTCGAGCAGTCCAAGGCGCGAATGCGTGCGGCCCCAACCGCTCCAGCCGGGACCGCCATGCGGCGCTTCGGAAATGCCGTAATAGCTCGCGACGTCGTTGATCATCACCGAGCCGGCGCGAATTCGTGAAGCGAGTGCCCTGCCGCGGCGCGCGTCGCTTGTCCAGATGCTGGCGCTCAGGCCGAATGGCGAGTCATTCGCAAGAGCAACGGCTTCGTCGGCGGACGCCACGGAACGAATCGCGAGCACCGGGCCGAATGTTTCTTCGCGCATGAGCTGCATCGAGTGGTCTACTTGCGTGACGACGGCAGGCTCGATGAAATTGGGGCCGAGATCGGCGCGACGGTTTCCGCCGGTGAGAATTCGCGCGCCACGCCCTTCGGCGTCGCGCAATTGCTGTTCAACTTTTTCGAGTTGGCGCTCCCGAATCATGGGGCCAACGTCGGCTTCCACATCGGCGGAAGAACCCAGGCGCAGCTTCTTGGTTTTTTCAACGCACAACTGAACAAACTTTTCAGCAACCGGTTGCTCGACGTAGATTCTTTCGACGGAAAGGCAGGCCTGGCCACAATTCGTGAAACCGCCCCAGACTGCGGCGCTCGATGCGACATCTAAATCCGCGTCGGCGAGAACCAGCATCGCATCTTTCCCGCCGAGTTCGAGAACGGAGGGAATCAGTTTGCTGGCGCAGGCTTCTGCGATTCGACGGCCGGTGGCGACGCTGCCAGTAAAGAAAACTTTTGCTGGCCCCGCCTCGATGATTGCGGCGCCGACCTCGCCACTGCCTTGCAGGATCTGGACTAAACCTTTAGGGAAGCCGGCGCGGTCGATCAATTCGCCGACCAACGCGCCCGTAGCAGGCGTCAGTTCTGAGGGCTTCAGCAGCACTGCATTGCCGGCGACGAGAGCAGGTATCAATTCGGTCATCGGAATTGCGAACGGAAAATTCCATGGCGAGATAATTGCGACGACGCCATGCGGCTCGAATTCGAGCCAGCCGGATTTTGCCTTCAGCGCAATGTTGTGGTGGGGGACGCGTTCGGGACGCAGCCAGCGCGGCGCCTGGCGCGCGAGGAAGTTGGCGGTGTCGAGCGCGAGAAGCACCTCGGCCAGGATGGCTTCGGCACGGGGCTTACCGGTTTCGCGCACGATGATGTTCGCGATGTCGTCGCGGCGTTCGAAGACTGCATTCCGAAGTTTGCGAAGCATCGCGGACCGTTCTGTGAGTCGCTGCGCTGCCCATTCTTTCTGCGCTGCGCGAGCTGTTTCGAAGATCGCTGGAATTGTGGTGAGCGGCGTGGCCGGGATGCGCGCCACCACTTCGCCGGTGGCCGGATTTACGGAGTCTACGAAATTTTGGCCGTCGACTGATTGCGCGCGAAGAGCTTGAGGGGAGACTGCCATTTCTTTTTGGATTCTAACTGATTTACAGGGCCGGCGGACAGCATGCTGAGGGGTGAATTCTCGCACTTGAAAAGCACCCGGGAGTGAAGCAGAGAGAATTCCGGAACGTGCGAATTTGTTCCCATTAGAAAATGCGTAAGTGTTGTTTCTGCGGCATTTAGGTGAATTCCTAATAATCCGATTGTTCCCATTAGAAATTTCCGGTGGGCTCAGATGGCGAGGGGAATCGTAAGGGAAAAAGGCGATCCGTTCTCGATTAGACTTTGCGCCAATGGCTTGTTTTGTTGGGGATGCGAGAATTTCTAATCGCGGATTCGCGATTACAAATCCGCAAGCGGGGACAAGCCACGGCGGGCCGGGAAGATTGCGAGGCGCGGGAATGAAAAGAGCGATGGTGCGCCGGGATCGGCTGCCTTTAGCTCTCTGCCTTCGCACCGAGTTGTGAATAGCGTGCACGACTGACGTTAACATGGAAGTAACTGGGTATCAAGGATAGAAACTCGGACTCGATGAGATCGCTCCGAGTTTTGTCAGGGTCGGGCGCTTCAGGGGCTGAAGCCCCTGCTTCTCGCTTTATTTTATGTCGCCCCTGAAGGGGCGACCTACAAATGCTTCTTGTTGCTGCGGTTGGCTGCAACGAAAAAAGCAGACTGCAGATTCCTCTCTACGACGCGCCTGCGCCGTACGGTGCCAGAAGCAAAGAGGCGCGTCTTCGCTCGGAATGACAAAGTGCTGCCCAGACAAGGAAATTAACGCGCGAGGTGCGGGCGTCGCGGGCGGGTCTGAGACCCGCCCCTACTGTGTAGGAGTGGGCGAGTGGCGGCGGGAGGTGGAGTGTGCGCTGGATGTGGAGGCGAGCGAGTCGGTGGGATCTGGGTATTCGAGCGAGACCAGGTAGAGGCCTTCGGCGGGGACTGTGGGGCCGGAGCGGGAGCGATCGCGGGCTTCGAAGATCTGGCCGATGTCGGCGGGCGCTAGCCTGCCTTTCCCTACTTCGATGAGGGTGCCGACGATTTTGCGGACCATGTAACGGAGGAATGAGCGGCCGCGAACTATGTAGGCGAGTTCGTCGCGATCCGGCTCGCGGATAATTTCCGAGGAATAGATTGCGCGGACTACTTCGCGTTCGCGATCGTCATCTTCTGAGCCGGAGGAGGCGGAGAAAGACGTGAAATCGTGTTCGCCTTCGAATAGGCGAGCGGCTTGGGCCATGGCGGCTTCGTCGAGCGGGCCGGAATAGTGGAGCGCGCGCTGGTATTCGAATGGCGGGAGGACTTGGCCGCGCCAGATGCGGTAGCGGTAGGTTTTTCCCTGGGCTTGCCAGCGGGCGTGAAAATCGGGGCCGACTTCTTCGGCAGCGACAATGCGGATTGCGGGCGGAAGCAGGGCGTTGAGGGCGCGCTGGAATTCGGCGGCGGAGAGGGCGGATTGCGTTTTGAAATGGGCGACCTGTCCGAGGGCGTGGACGCCCGTGTCGGTGCGGCTCGCGCCGTGGATGAAGATTTTTTCCTGAGTGATTTGGCTGGCGGCTTCAGCGACGGTGCCTTGGATGGTCGGTTGGCCGGGTTGGATTTGCCAGCCGTGGAAGGTGGCGCCGTCGTAGGCGATGGTGAGTTTGAGGTGACGCATGGTTGATGCGTGAATTATCGCATGGTGGGGTGGAGTGGGGTACTTCGGGAGGGGAGTTCGCGCTGGACTAAAGTCCAGCTCCCCCTACTGGGTTGCTGCGCTGTTTGGAAATAGAACAGTGCGACCCACAAAGCATCGAGGAACGCAATCGCGTATGGGCCAAGGATGGACCGGTCTGAGCTGCGTAGCGGCTTGGGGCACAGGCAGGAATGCCTGTGCTACTTAAAGGCGACGCACAAGAGCTGGGCGCGGCTGGTTCAGGAGTGGGCGCGGGAGAAGCGGGAGCCTGGGCGGGTGGGCATGCCGCCGGCGCGGCACTGGGGGCATTCGTCGGGCTCGTAGCTGGGGACGTTGAGTTCGAGGAGGGCGCGGGAGGGGACGTTGAGTTCAATGGCGCCGCCGCTGCGATCGATCAGGGCGCCTGCGGCTACGGCTAGGCCGCCTTCCTGTTCTACGACGCCGATGGTTTCGCGCGTGGAGCCGCCTGTGGTCCAGACGTCTTCGATTACGAGGACGCGCTCGCCGGGCGTCAACTCGAAGCCGCGGCGGAGGGCCATCTGGCCGGAGCGGTCGCGTTCGACGAAGAGGGCGCGAACGCCGAGAGCGCGCGCGACTTCGTGTCCGATGATTACGCCGCCTAGCGCGGGCGACACTACACAAGCGAATTTATGATCGCGGAAAATTTCTGAGAGGGCGCGGCCGAGAGAATCGGCGTGCTGCGGGAATTGGAGCACGAGGGCGCACTGGATGTAGGTGCCGCTGTGACGGCCGCTGGAGAGTTCGAAGTGGCCCTGGCGGATGGCGCCTACTTGCTCGAGGAGTTTCAGGATTTCGTCGCGTTTCATGGGCGCTCTGGCACGGCGCGTGAGTGCATTCGGCGCGCCAGTGCGGGTAGCCTAATGGCGGCGGGGGGAAGTGTCAAGCAGGTGAGAGGAGGCATAGCCGCTCGGCCTGCGCGAACGCTCGAGGGTGTTCAGTCTCGCGGCCTCGGCGCCAAGAAAAACGCACAGGCCCTTCGGTTCTCAGGGTAAACAGGAGTGCCTGTAGCCACTGAAGGCGAGGCTTGGTGATGGCTATTTCCAGGATTGGAGCGGGACCCGAGTCTTTGCGAAAATTGACAGGAATGCGCGGGTCGGATATTCTTTTTGTTTCCGATTACATTGCTAAGGAGCACTGAATGGCTCAGGGTGGGGCTGTAAAGCACAAGAAGAAGACGAAGTCGGTGTTGAAAAATATCCGGCAGGCGGAGCAGCGGCAGGTAGTGAATCAGATGAACCGCACGCGGGTGCGGTCGGCGATTCGCCGGCTGCGGACGGCGCTCAGCTCGGGCGATGTGTCTACGGCAGAGAAGCTGACGTCACCGACATTTTCCGCGCTGGATAAGGCGATTCGCAAAGGGACGCTGACGGAGAATACAGCGAACCGGTATAAGTCGCGTTTGGCGCTGGCGCTGAACGGGCTGCGAGCGAAGAAAAAGGCGTAATCGCGCGATTCGATTTTAAGTGGTTTCTAGATTTCGAGAGGCGTCCTGAATAATCGGGACGCCTTTTTTTTTGCGCCGCGGGTCAGGGCTAGGCGGCGGATGCGGCCGGTGAGGCGAGCCGCGCGATCAAGAATTCCATGAATGCGCGGGGATTGGGATTCGAGGATTTTAGCTGGCTGTCGGCGTCGGCGAGGGCCACGAGACCTGCGAGCAGATCGGCTTTCGCGACTCGATGCGCGTTTCGAATTGCAGCCTCCGCATCGCTCGGACTCATTCCCAGCTGGCGCGCAGCCTGGTAGCCGTTCATTGTGCGCGGCAAGCCACGAGCTTCGACGAGCTTGCGGTAGCGAAATGCGAGAGCGCCGACGAGGCGTATTGGCTCTTCACCTTCGCGCAGAAGATTATCGAGGAATTCAAGAGCTGTGGCTCGCTGCTTGGAGGCCAGCATGTCGGCGAGCTGCCAGACGGTATTTTTTCGCGCTGCTTTCACGAGGGCTTCGACGTCTGCGGTGGTGATGCGGCCGCGTTCGAACGCGTAGGCCGCGAGCTTGTCGACTTCCATGTGAATGCGGGCGGGCTCGAAATTCAAACTTTCTGCCAAGAGCGATGCGGCCGCGCGATCGATGTCGATTCTCAGTTCCGTGGCCATTTGCGTGGCGAGACCGGCTGCCGATTCCGGACCGATTGTCAGCTCGACGAGCAGCGCCTTCTCAGCCAGCAATTTGCGGAGCTTCTGACGACCATCGAGCGCGGCGGCTTCGATCAGGAGCACGCTGAAGGGTGCGGGTGCGTCGAGATACGCGGCGAGGGCTTTGATGATTTCGTCTCGGGAGTCGTCGCCTAGTTTTTCGATCAACTGCGCGTCTTCGACGATAATCACCTGGCGCGGGGCGAGCATGGGCATGGTTTGCGCGCGCTCGAGCGCTTCATCCCAGCCTGCCGCATCGCCGCGAATTCGGGCAACGGCCCAATCGCGCGCGGCTTCGGGGACGCACGCTTCGATGATCTGATTACGGCAGAGATCGCTGAGGTAAGCGTCACTCCCGACCAAGACGATGGCGGGAACTGGCTTGCCGCCCGCAAGACGCGCGACTAACTTTTCAGCCGAAACTTCTGCCATTTACGACCCTCATGATGCAGCGTCAGAAATTCTCTACCACATTGGAGACGAGCTTCGATGCAAAATCTTTGGACATGCGACCCAGGGCTGGGCTCTGCTCGTCGAAAAAGCTCTGCACGTCGCTGGAGATCTGGTACTCGTCGCGAAAAACCATATCGTCGTTCTTATAGACTGACTTCGAAGTCTTATTATCGACAAGCAGCACTTTCGTGTGAATGGTGACGATCATCGTCTCGACTTCGCCCGTTGTGGAGTTAAAAATTACCGGGGTGGTCTCAATCGAGAGAACTTCGCCGTGCAAGACTCCGTCAGCCGATTCCACATTTTGCACCACGTGATATTTAGTGCGCTCGATGAATTCGCGGATTACCGCCTCGGTGAGGCGCTGTTCGAGGCGGTAGCGCGTGGTGTCGTTTTTGAATGCAGGAATTGCGATCGAGCTCCAATCAGACGGAAGGCGCGAGGCGCGCCCGGCTACATGGTAGCCACAACCCGCGCAGCCAATTCCAACCAGAAGCGCCAAGCTGAGCGCGATTCTGCCGGCGTGCGCGCGTAAAGTGCTGGGGCGCTGGCTGGGGCGATTACGCAGCGGCTTTCGCAAGCAGCTCCTCCGCAATGCGCACCGCATTCGTGGTTGCCAGCCTCAAATTATCCGCAACTCCCCAGAGCCACACGCCAGCGGCGACGTTTGGATCCGCTTGAATCGGCGCCAGCTGAATTTCGCTTTCACCGGCGACGCCGATGTTCGTCGGCGCAGGATCTTCCGGGCTCGCGACCTTGACTCCCAGATTCTGGAACGCGGCGGCCAGTTGCTCGAGCGCGGGTGGTGCGGCAAATTCCGCGTAGGCGGAGAAAGCATAGCCGTAGAAAACCGGCGTTTGCACCAATTGAATTGCCGGCAGGGGCGCGCGGCCTGCGAGATATTGAGCGACGTCCCGCGCGATGGCTGCTCGGGTGGATTCGAGGCTGGGTTTGCTTTCGTCGCCGTACTTGGAAAGAAGGTTGAAGGCTACCTGTGTGTCGAAGATCGTCTGCTCGATGGGGCGGAACGAAAGCAGGTTTGTAGTCTGTGTTTCGAGCTCATCGATTCCAGGCTGATCGCGTTCAGAGACGGGCGGGAAAAGCGTGGCGGCGATTGTTCTGGGTGAAAGCTTTGCGAGTCCCGCTGCCAGTGTGCAGGAAATCACAACCGGGGAGGCGGGAGACGCATACGCGAGCTTGTGCGCAGAACCGTTTGCTCCCGGCCCGGGCTTTGGTGGAATCAAGGGAGTGAGCGACGGTATCCAGGATGTGGCTTTTCCACTCGCGGCGAGAACGCCCGTGAGATCGATCACGGTGGCACCTGCGGCTTGGGCTGCTTGCCAGTTTCGCTCGGTGTCGGCGGGGATTCCGGCGAAGAATGCGAAGCGCACTTTTTCGAAACTATCCGCTGCGAGCTCGCGGATAAAGGTCGGCTCGCCGCCCGCTTCCGTGAGGGTTCCGGCCATCACGCTCACGTCGAGCAGAATAATTTCATCGGCCGGGAAATTGCGCTCTTCGAGGACGAGCTTCAGCTCCTTACCTCGAAGAGAGGACGCACCGACAATCGCTACGCGGTTGGAATTCGGAAGGCCCGAAGGCATGGATCACGCAGTTCTCGAAGCAGGACGATGACGGGCGAAGCGAACCACTTGAAGCACGATGCCGTGAAGGGTATAGGCGGTGGCAATAGCCAGCAGAGTGGGACGGGACAGAAAGACAACCGCTCCGATGAGAGCAGCCCAGAGAACGATGGCTAGCGACGGTTGCCGCTTGGTCCACTGAATATCTTTAAAACTGTAATGCCGTAAGGTGCTCGACATCAGGATCCCGAGGGCGGCGATCAGTGCCAGCCAGAGCAAGGAGATGCGCGAATCGTCGATGGGATTGCGAAACGCGTGCACAACGGCCGCTATCATGCCGGCAGCGGCGGGAGTGGGCATCCCGACGAAGTAGCGATTTCCACCCGATGCCATTCCTTTGATATTGAAACGCGCGAGGCGCCAGGCGCAACAGCCGACGAAGAAGAATCCGACCAGCCAGCCGAGTTCGGTGAGGTGCAGGGCCGGCGACGAATCTGCGGCGGCCATGGCGCGAATTCCCCAGGCGTAGGCGAGAACGGCGGGAGCGATGCCGAAGCTGACCACGTCGGCGAGCGAGTCAAATTCTTTTCCGAAGTCGCTATTGGTGCCCATTGCGCGCGCGATGCGTCCATCGAGGGAGTCGAAGAGGATGGCGAGACCGATGGCGCCGGCGGCGTGGTCGAAGTCGGACACTTTACCATCGAGTGTGGCGAGAACCGCGTAGTAACCGCACAAAAGATTGGCGACGGTGAAGATGCTGGGAAGGATGTAGATGCCGCGGCGGAGGCGGTCTTTGCGAAACGGATTTCGCGGCCTTTCTTCGTTACCGATCGGATCTAAGCCGTTGAATTCCATCGCGCCAGGATGCTTTCGCCGCCTTTCACTTTTTGCCCGCGTTGCGTGACGATCTGCGCCTCCGCGGGGAGCCAGAGGTCCACGCGCGAACCGAAGCGAATCAGGCCCACGCGTTCGCCGAGCGCTACTTTTTCGCCCGGTTGTTTCCAGCATATCACGCGGCGAGCGATGGCTCCGGCGATTTGTTTGAAAACCAAACGGCCTTTTGCCGTATCCATACTGATCACGTTCTGCTCGTTTTCTTCGGATGCTCGCGAGCGAAAAGCCGCTAGAAACTTGCCGGGACGATATTCCACTTTCGCAATAGTGCCTGCCACCGGTGCGCGTTGTACGTGGACGTCCCACACGGCGAGGAAAATGGTGACGCGTTTTCCGGGAACGGATGCGAAGGGTTCGTCGACAACTTCGACAACGTGCCCGTCGGCGGGAGAAACAACAGCATGGGGATCGCTTGGAATCGTGCGATTGGGGTCGCGAAAGAAATAGAAGACAAACAGACCGAGAAAAATCAGCACTCCGCCCGGCCATCTTGATCCAATGACCACGCAAATGATTCCAGCGATGAGCGGCGGCAGAGCAAACCTGTAAGCGTCTTTTACCATAAGCAGTTCTATCGGATCCTAAAGGCACATTTCAGCGGAACAATTTCAATGGAAGTCCCCAGGAATTTTTCTCCCGGATGATGCGCGATTGTATCTTACGGATACACCCGTAGTGTACGACAGAAACCGTGAGGACATTCCGCCCGTTATGTGGGCAGCGCGCTGTGCTGTCTGTTGCGCGCGACGATCATTTCCATCTGATCTTTCAGGCGCAATTTAGTTTTTTTGAGAGTCGTTTCGAGGGCGAGGTCTTCAGAACTTAGATAAGGCTCAGTGAGGAGTTGCTTCAACTGCGTTTCACATCTGGAGTGCTCTTCTGCGAGGTACCTGAATTCTACATCCGTCTCCAATAGGGTCTGCCGTACATCGCGTGTCGTGATCGGCATGCGTTTCCCTCCTGGTTGGAACATGGTGGTCACATAATCGTAACAATTACCATACTGCGGCGCTCAGCGCAAATGATGAATTTGGAGACTTCGTGAATAACGCTCTCAGATTTGTCGAAGTGGATTTGGCGCTATCAAATCTGTGCGCTTAAGATGAGCGCATCTTCAATGGGAGCGCTGTAGTAACGTGGGCGCCGGCCGGTTACTTGAAATTTGTGCTGTTCATAGAATCGTAGGGCCGCAAGGTTCGAGGCGCGTACTTCTAGAAACGCCTGCGCCGCGGAAAATGCGCTACCCCATCGCAAGGCCTCGCCCAAAAGTGCGGCGCCAATTCCCTGCCGGCGCGCCGCGGGACGCACCGCGAAATTGAGGATCTCCAAATCGTTGGCGATGCGGCGCGCCACGATAAATCCGGTAACTTCACCGCGTTCGCTTTCCGTTACCCAGCCTGTCATTTCGCCACGCGCGACGCGGGCGTAATCCCACAGCGACCACTGCGCGATTTCCGGGGAGGCGGCTTGAATTGCGAGCACATCTTCAATATCGCGAAGCTCGAGCGGGCGCGGGACCAACGCGGTCAGCTCTCTTTCCAATGAAGTTCGGCGTCGGTGCGGCGGACATAGTTCGCGTCGAGGGTGAGCGGATCAGCCAGGGCGCCGCGCTGCGCCTGCCGGAATCCCAGCTGACCGATAAACGGCGCGAGCACCGGCGATGCGGGCTCAATACGCGCGTTCAGCTTTACAATTTCGTTTTGTTCGGACGCGACAAGCATACTTGGTGGTGCTGCATTGGAAAATAGCGCCAGATCAGGTGTTACGAACGAAAATTTGGCGCCTCCCACCCGCTTGTGCAGTGCCTCAAAACATTCCGCAGGCGTCATCACATATTCTTCGCCGTCAAGCGCTAACCAAGCCTGGCCCGGCTCGCCGTCCTCAGCGCGCCGGTACAAACCAAAATAAAGCTGCCCGCGTCGGGCATCAAGCACTGGCACAACCGGCTCACGCCTTGAGTGCGCCTGCACTGCCACCGCCGCCAGCGCGCTCACCGCCGCGATCGGCTTACGATATACCTCAGCCCAGCCTTTTACGGCGGCCAAGCCAACGCGTAGGCCCGTAAACGACCCCGGGCCCGCCGCCACCGCAAACAAGTCGAATTCCTCCATCCGCAGCGAAAGCTCTCCCAGCAGGAACTCCAGCTCCCGAAACATCCTTGAGGAGTAGACCTCGCCTGTGGCCGTGGAGACGACTCCGACGACTTTTTCATCGCGTAGTACTGCTAGGCTGCCGGAGGGTGAAGAGGTGTCTAAGGCTAGGACAAGCACGTGCACCATTATAGGGCAATTCGGGGGCCAATCCTGCTGAAAACATGTGTATTTTCAATCGCTTCTGACCCTCGGTTATTAGCGGGGATTTCCTTGACGTGGGGCTTGCATGTGTCTAAAATTTCAACAAGCTCGGGGAGGCTACTTCCACCTATGGAATTCAAGCTAGGCGAAAAAGTCGTATATCCGAACCATGGCGTAGGTGTTATTGAGCAGATCAGCTATGGGTACTTGAACGGTAGGTCAGAGCGGTATTACATGCTTAAGATCGTTTCCAGCGGATTGAAAGTGATGGTGCCGCAGTCGAATATCCTCAACGTTGGACTTAGGCCCATCATCCGTACAACCCAAGCCGGTGCGGTCCTTTCGTTCCTCGAGAAGGGACGTTCCGATTCGCACCATGATTGGAAACACCGCTTCAAGGAAAATTCGGATCGGATGCGGACGGGATCGCTGATGGAAGTGGCCGCTGTTCTGAAAGGCCTCGTCGCCCTCAGCCGGACCAAGCCGCTTTCCTTCCGCGAGAAGAAAATGCTCGAACGAGCCAAGTATCTTCTCGTCAGCGAGTTGGCTACCGTGCGCAATACCTCCGAGCAGGCAGTCGAAGTGAACATCGTTCGCGCACTCGCCAAAGCAAAGCTTCAGATGCCGGAGATGGCACCGCCGGCAGAGTAGAGTCCCAAT
>Ga0210394_10004764_pt1 | contig 15600 bp, 5 predicted proteins | sample IncBWC12MmetaG_FD_160121 | JGI IMG/M metagenome (GOLD analysis project Ga0210394, IMG submission 160121) | Forest soil microbial communities from Barre Woods Harvard Forest LTER site, Petersham, Massachusetts, United States - Inc-BW-C-12-M | ecosystem: Environmental > Terrestrial > Soil >... | reverse complement strand
ACGGGGCTTGGCGCGGCGCTTTATTCGAATGGATCTTGGGACGAAGCGGCGCGGCGCCTTTGCGCGGCATCTGATATGAACCCTGCCGACCCGGCGCCATACCTTTTCCTCGGCAAGATCGAAAAGACGACGCCCGCGCCGTTGCCTTGCAGCGAGCAAAAGCTGGCGCGATTTGCGCAGGAGCAGCCCGGGAATGCTCTCGCCAATTACTACTACGCGATTAGCGTCTGGAAGCGCGAAAAGGGATCTGAAAATCCAGCGGACTTGAAGCGTGTGGAAGCGCTACTCGAAAAAGCTGTGGTCATCGATCCCAAGCTCGACGAAGCTTATCTTCAACTGGGAGTTTTGCGTTTCGCACGTGGCGATTTCGAGCAAGCCATTCGCGATTACAAAAAGGCGATTGAAATAAACCCTCAACTTGGCGAGGCATATCGCCAGCTCGGCCTGGCGTACCAACGAACGGGCGCGAAAACGAAAGCGTTAGAAGAATTTCAAGCGTATGAACAGGCCGAGAAAACAGAGGCTGCCGAAATCGAACGGCAGCGGCGGGAACTTCGGCAATTCTTGATTATTTTGAAGGACCAGCCAGCGGCCGCTCCGCCGCGTTAAAAAACCAGGGGAAAATTATTTTTGGCTATTTGGTTTTTGGTTTGACTGACGCGACGATACCGTTACCTTCGCGGATTGTGAGAATCTGGTTGGCACCCACTTCTGTGAACCGTTCCAACTTCTGTGTCGTCGGCCACTTCACTTCGATAAGATCCACCTTTTGAGCTTTTCCGAGGCCGAAGTGCAGGCGCAGGTCGCTCTGCGACATGACGCTGGTGCCGCTGTGAACTTCGTCCATTTGGACATGCTTGCCCGTTATAACGCGGACGCGAGCGCCAATGGCGGTGCGATTGCACGTGGTCCCGATCAGTTTTATTTTGATCCAATTCTGCTTGTTGCCTCCGTCGTTGCGAAGAAGGGACGGCATATCGTTCATGTTCAAGATCACGGCGTCGATGTCTCCATCGTTGTCGTAGTCGCCGAACGCAGCGCCGCGGCTCGAGAACCGCTCGCTGACGCCCGTGCCCATCTCGGACGAAACGTCCTTAAATCGTCCATCGCCGAGGTTTTTGTAGACCAGACGCGGATTCTTGAAAGTCTGGCCGGTGTCGTGTCCCTCAATCTCCGGGTAAACGTGTCCATTGACCTGAAGAAGGTCCGGCCAGCCATCATTGTCATAGTCGAGGAACCCGCAGCCCCAGGCGACGTACTGATTGTTGACGCCGATTCCGGAGGCGAACGTAACATCGTTGAAGGTACCGTCTCCGTTGTTGTGGTAGAGGTTGCAAGTGTCGTCGGCAAAATTTGTCTTGAAAATGTCGAACCAGCCGTCGCAGTCGTAATCGGCCACGCCTATGCCCATCCCTGCTTGCTCATGGCCATTTTCGCTGTAGGCGCAACCGGCGATCACCGCAACATCCGTGAAGGTGCCATCGTGATTGTTATGGAATAGGATGCTTGGCTGCGAATCGACGGCCACATAAATATCCGGCCATCCATCGTTATCGAAATCGTAGGAAACAGGCGTGATGGAATAGCGCGGGCCCGGCTTCAAGATGCCAGACTTCTCGGAAACGTCGGTGAAAGTGCCGTCGCCGTTGTTGTGATACAGGAGGTTGGTGTCGCCGGGAAGACCGCGCGGGCCGCACATGGTGGGAATACCTTTCCACTGGCAAACGGGAGGCTCGGTAGGTGACGGAGTTTTTTCCGGATCGAGTTTGATGTAGTGACAGACGAAAAGGTCGAGGTGTCCATCGCGGTCGTAGTCGAGCCAGGTGCACCCCGAACCCCAGCGGATCTGTTCGTCGTAAACGCCGGATTTGCGGGTGACATCGGTAAACGTTCCGTCACCATTGTTATGAAACAGAATGTTGTGTCCCCAGAAGCAGCAGAAGAGATCGTCCCAGCCGTCATTGTCGTAATCGCCCACGCAGACGCCGGTCTGCCAGCCGGTGCGCGCCAGGCCGGATTTTTCCGTGACATCGGTGAAAGTTCCATCGCGGTTATTTTTGTAAAGATGGGAGGTGGGAGCTTTCCCTGGTGGCCAGTTGGCGTTGAAGCGCGTTCCGTTCGTCAAATAAATATCGAGCCAGCCGTCATGGTCGTAATCGAAAAAAGCCAGGCCGCTGCCTTTGGCTTCAATAATGTATTTTTTTTGATCGACGCCGCCCCAGACGTTCGGGGAATTCAGACCAGCTTCCTTGGCCACGTCGACGAACATGACCGGCGAGGCCGATGGTAAAGGGGAGCCGCTTGGTTTCGGCGCTTGCGGAATTGGCTCAGCTGCCGCGTCAAGCAGCAGAGCGCGTTTCCATTTCCAAAGGGGGCTTACAAGCGCGTTTAGCAGCGCGCTGCCCAAGAGAACCGATGAAGAGCCTATAAAACGGCGGCGGAGGGGATTCTTCATCGACTCGTTACCTTTGGCGCTATTTGGGGGAACGAACGCGGCACAATCCCCGTACCTTCTTTTACTGCGATGATTCGATCGACGGGAAGATTCGTCAGCTTGTCCACTTGCCCGCTTGGCCAGGTAATTTCCAGAGATTCGATTTTCGTGCGTTTGCCGAGGCCAAAGAAAATCCTCGGGTCGCTCGCCGACATATAGCTCATGCCGCCTTTGGATTGCTCGACATGCACGAACCCCTCTGAGGTTAGCTTGAGCGATGCGCCAATTCCATCGCGATTCGAACGCGTGCCGATGAGCAGAACCTCCAGCCAGTGATTTTGGTTGCCGCCATCGTTGCGGAGGAGTTCGGGATAATCGCCTCGAACATTGATCGCGATGTCGATGTCGCCGTCGTTGTCGAAGTCAGCGGTAGCGAGGCCGCGTCCGGCAATAGGCCGAGAGAAGTCGGGACCGAATGTGTTGTCGGAAACTCTTTCGAACTGGCCCTTTCCTAAATTATGGAACATCAACAAGGGCTCCTTGTAACTGACTTCGCTATGGTAGAGGGAAACGTTGTCCAGCATAGCGCCGTTCAATTGCACGATGTCGTTCCAGCCGTCGTTGTCGTAATCCAGAAACTTCATGGATACGCCGCTCAGATGGACGGCCTTGTTGCCGATGCCTGAGCGATAGGTGTAGTCGTCGAAGGTTCCATCGTGATTGTTGTGGTAGAGGCGATTCAATTCGAAATCCAAGTGCGTGATGTAGACGTCCAGCCAGCTGTCGCCGTCCACGTCCGCAGCATCGATGCCCATGCCGGCTTCGTAACGCCCGTCCTCGCTGGCCGCCAAACCGGAAACGAGAGAGACATCTTGAAAAGTTCCGTCATGTTTGTTGAGGAAGAGAAAATTGGGCCATGTGTCGTTGGCGATGGCAATGTCTGGCCAGCCGTCGCCGTTGAAATCCGCAAGGACCACCCCCATGCCTTTCGATTCGGGTTTGCCCACGCCGGATGCATCGCTCACGTCGGTGAAGGTGCCGTCGTGATTGTTGTGGTAGAGCTTGGTTTTCTGTCCCTTGTAGTTGTTCGGATTGCAATACGAACGATAGCCGGGGCGGCGTTCGCCACACCACAGATTTGTCTTCGGCGTCCATTCGATGTAATTGCTGACAACGAGGTCGAGCCAGCCGTCCTTGTCATAATCAAACCATCCCGCACTGGTGGACCATCCGCCGACGTCTGCTACGCCGGCTTTTGCGGTGACGTCCGTAAAAGTTCCGTCGCCATTGTTGTGGTAGAGAATCGCGCGGCCATAGCCGGTGACGTAGATATCGGGGTAGCCGTCATTGTCGTAATCTCCGACGGCGACGCCTTGCCCGTAATGTGCCGTGGCGCCGAGGCCAGCTTTCTCTGTGACGTCAGTAAAGGTGCCGTCGCCATTGTTGCGGTAGAGCGCGGAACGCAGGGGATGTGCAGGTTTGTAAGCATCCGTTTCGCCGGATTGCACGAAAAAGAGATCCATCAAGCCGTCCTGGTTGTAGTCAAGCCAAGCGAGGCCGGTGCCCATGGTCTCCAGATAATATTTTTCTTCGGTTTGCGTGGAGTCTTGAAGGAAAGTGATTCCAGCTTCTTTTCGAACGTCAGTGTAGCGGACGTTTATCCGAGAGTCCTGTGAATTTGTATTTGGAGTTTGTCCCGCGAGAGCCCTTTGATAGAAGGCCACGCCAACCGCCGCGCTCAGCGCCAGGACTGCGCCGCACATGCTCACAAGAAACCGTTGCCTGTCTGTCTCCGGTTTTTTCCCCATTCCAAAGTTATCTCGACGGCATCCGTTCCATCAGCAATGCGGCAAAGAAGCTCTCGACGTTTTCATCTCAACGTTTTCAAATGTTGGAGCTCTTCACGCATTCTAGCCCCGGCCATCTGCGCGTTCAACCGCGCCTTTCCGCCACGCGTTTCAGAGCGTCCGGTCGGCCAGCGAAAGCGCCAGCTGAAATAACTGCAACCTGGCAGCCATCGGCATAGGCTCGCGAATCGTGGACGGCGCCTCCGGCGCTCGTGACAACGCTTCTTCGATGCGATTTATGTCCAGGCCGCCAGCGGCGTTGCTGCCCTTGAAGCGATTCAACACTTCCCTAGCCTTGGCGATTTCTCCTGTTTGAAAATAAAAAAAACCCAGTGTGGAATAGCTCCCGGGCCATTCTGGGAGCAGGTCCACGGCATGCTCGAAATTCTCTTCGGCTTGCGGAGTCTTGCCCTCCAAGACGGAGACAATTCCCAATCCCCAATAGATTTTTCCGGAACCAGGAGTTCGCCCGAGACCATTCCGCAAGGTCTCCTCGGCGCCGCCGGCATTATTCTCCCGCAGCTCCACAAGCGCCAAGGATAGGTAATACTGATCGTTATCCGGGTTTCGCGTAATTGCATCGCGGAAAATCTCCGAAGCCTGGGTAGTATTCCCAAGATGTGCGTAAATATCCCCCAGCAATGCCAGGAAGGCGCCGTCCTGTTGGCCCTGCTCCGATACGTGCTTGGTGGTCTCAAGCGCCTGAGCATATGCGCCTTTTCGAAAGTACGCATCGGCCAAGTCGAATTTCACGTCATCGGAGTCAGGATTCGCTTTCAGCGCCGCCTGAAAATGCTGGATAGCATCGTCGTACAATCGATAACGCGCCAACAGAACACCAACCCCTGTCTGAGTCCGGTAGTCGGCCGCACTTAACTTATCGAGCTGTCCGATTGTCTTTCGGGCATCCTCGGATTTTCCAAGTTTCAGATAAGCTTCCGCGAGCAGATAGAGATTCTGAGGTTGGTCCGGGTGGTTGGTAACTTCCTCGGTCAGCTGAGTCAAGTCCAGTTGAGTGCGGTCCTGCCGGGAAAGGTTGGCGCGGCTATCCAAGTAGTCGAAAAGGTGTTGATACGGGTACGGACCCGCCGGAGCATTTTTCGAGAGAGTCTGAAATACATTCAAATCCCGCTCTGCGGCATCCATCTGATGGAGGCTTCTCTCCGCCATAGCAAGCTTGTAATACCCCGCAGCAGGCTCGCGGCTTATTTTTACGTATCGCCGTAAAAGATCTGCGGCCTCCTGGTATTTTTTGCTCGCAATTCGTAAATTCGCTAATTCCAGCAGCGCCTCGGAAAGATCGGGGTTCGAGCGCAACGCCGACTTAAAAAGCTCCTCAGCCCGCGCATGATTGCCCTGGCGCGACTCGATATAGCCCAGATTGAATAAACAGGAAGCGTTGTGAGGATCTAGTTTTAGTCCCGCCTCAAAGTACTTTCTGGCTTCATCGAATTGTCCAAGATGCCGGTAAGAGAGTCCCATGAACGCGTAAGACCGTGCCGAAGGGTCCACTGCGATCAGCGCCTTGAACTCCTCAATCGCTTTTTCCGTTTTCCCGGACATAAAATAGCTCTCTCCCAGGGCGGCATGGAGGTCGGCGCGTTGGGGTGCGATTTTTAAGCCAGATTCCAGCAGGGGGATCGCGTCTTCGAAATAGTTCTGGGTCATGCTTACACGTGCCAGAAGAAAAATGATGTCCGTATTCTGAGGGGCAAGTTTATGCGCGGCTACTAACAAATCTAGAGCATCCACGGGTCTGTTCTGTTGTTGATACACCTGCGCCAGCAAGTAGAGCGCTTCAGGTGAATCGGACTTCAGTCTCAGTGCTCGATTCAACGCGAGTTCGGCTTTCGCATATTCGCCGGACCGAAGATAAGCCTCTCCGAGGTTATAGAGAATCTCTATCGTTTCTGGCTGCAGCGCATTGGCCTTTTCCAGTTCGAGTTGAGCGGCGCGGTATTGTTTCTCGGAGGCCAGCAGCACACCCAGCGTAAAGTGCAATTGCACGTCATCTTTATTTTGTGTGGAAAGTTCTGTAGCTATCTTCAGCCCCTCCGCGGTCCTGCCGGCCCGAAGGTACGCGCGGGTAAGATTCAAGCGAGTTTGGATGTCAAGAGGGTGGACACGCTGAAGGTGAAGAATCGCTTGTGCTGGTGAACCCGTGGCCATGAGAACCACGCCCAGATTATAGTTTGCATCGCGATTGCTAGGATCCACGCGCAGAGCTTGTCTGAACTCCCTTTCTGCGAGCTCAAGTTTGTTTTTCGCGACGTAAAGGTTGCCGAGGTTGTTGAGCGCCCTGGTAGAGTTAGGGTCCAGCTTCAGCGCTTGTTGAAAAGCTTGCAGGGCATTTGCGTCGTCCTTCTCGTCGCTGTAGATAGTTCCCAAAAGATTGTAGCCATCGACGCTGGAAGGATGCTGCTGGAGCTCTTCCTGAACTTTCCTTTTTGCATCGTCGATAGAACCCTGGCGGAGCAATTCTTCGGCTTCCAGTAGTAGCGGCGAAACGTTTTGGACCTTGCGAGGATTGGAACGGCCGGGAGCACTTTGCTGCGCGAATCCGTCGATAGAAACAAAAACCACCAGCAGTGCAAGGATTTGGAGCAACTTGGACCCCCTACGAATGCTCTTGGTTGGACTCTGGGCTGGCGCGCCGCTAAACATTTCCAAACTTTCCTCCGACGGTGTGTCAGCGATGGTTCCGAAAGGTCAATTTAACATTTCCAGCGCCTGCTGAGCCAACTTGTGCTGCGGTTGCTGGCGCAATAGCGCCATCAAAACCTCTCTGGCTTTCGCTTTATCGTTCAAAACGACGTAGAGGCGGGCCAGATTGAGATAAGCCTGATCATAATTTGGGGCCAAGCGGATGCAAGTCTCGAATCTCTCCTTCGCTTCGGGATAGTTCTGTTGACGGACGAAGAGGACACCCAGGTTGTTCAGTGCGTCGGGATAATCCGGGCGCAAGTCGAGCGCCTTTTCCAAATAGTTCGAGGCGCGAGGCAGTTGATCCTGCCGCGCGTAGAGCATCCCCAGGCTGTAGTTTGTTTCCGGATTATCAGGTTCCAGTTCGAGCGCGCGGTTCAGCAGTTTTTCCGCTTCATCGATCGCTCCTTGCCGCCGATAAAGATTTCCGAGGTTCAGAAGCGCCGTGACATAGCCAGGCCTCAGCGATAAGGACTGCTGGAACTTGCGGATGGCCTCGTCCGTCTGGCCTTCCTGACCGGCGACCATTCCAAGATTGTTCCATGCTTCCGGATAATCGGGGCGCAGCTTCACTGTCTGCTCGAGATATCGCCGCGCATCCGGCAAAGCGTTCTTCCGGAGGTAGAGCGTTCCCAAATTGTAATAAGCCTCCGGTTCTTGCGGTTTGGCAGCGATGACCTGTTGGAAAGACGCTGCGGCTTGTTCCAGATAGCCGCGCTGAAACATTGCGACGCCATAAGTGAAGTCGTTGCGTTGAAATTCGTCTTGATGGAGCGTCCCTTCGAATGGGAGGGCTCTCTTCAAACGGGCGGCGGCAGTTCCCGGCACTGATTTCAGGTCCGTTGCTATGCGTTCGGGATTCACCGGTCCTTGATAGACCTTGACGATCATGCCGTCCGCGTTGACGAGAAATGTGGTAGGCAGAGCAAGATCCCTGCGACGATCAAACAAGTAGCGATAAACAATATTGTAAATGCCAGCCACATCTTGCGTGGCGAGCAGGATCGGGAAGGAAAGACCTTCTTTGGCGACGAAGGAACGCGCCGATGCGATATCGCCAGCATCATCTACGTTGATACCCAAGGCGCGGAGCCCGCTTGCTGCGAAAGTGGGCAGATGGTTCTGAAAAACGCGCAGCTGTTCCCCACACGCCTGCGAAGCGGCTGTCCAAAAGTTGAGCAGCACAAAGCCGCCACGAAACGACTGAAGATTGCGCAAATTGCCGGCGATATCGGGCAAAGAAAACGCGGGCGCACTCAACGGCTCAATGAGCCAAGTCTCGACGGACGCTGGTAACCCCTCCAGCTTTTGAGTTTCTGCCGCTCGCGCGTAGGACGCAGGCGCAGTCGCAAATGATTTTGCCGCAAAATTCTCGGAGCCTTCCTCGATGTCGATTCGACGGTTTGTTGGGAGATGCTCGAAGACCTGAACCAGCCCGCTGGGCCAACGAACGGACGCACGTACGTTTCCCTGGGCCATTCCGACTCCAAAGACAAGCTCCTTAGTGTGCTGCGACAGAAATCCCGAACCAGCTTGCAGATACTTAGTCTGCTTATGTCCTTCGACTTCGACTGTTACCGCGGCTCCGACCGCATCGCGGTTACTTTTTGTTCCGCGCAAGTGGAAGGCGATCGAATTGCCAATGTCCTTCATCGTATTGCGCAAGATCCGGAGCTGCGGCGCATTCCGGTTTTTGAGAACAACTTCCAAACGCCCGTCGTGGTCGATGTCAGTGAGCACAAACGAACGGCTGTCGTCGGGAAAATCCAATCCAGCCGTGCCTGACACATCAGAAAACGTCCCATCGCGATTATTCGCGTAGAAAACGTTTCGCTCATATCCGTTCCAAGACGCGTCCAACCGAATGAGTTCATTGATGGCGTTCCACCCCAGCTCGTATTTCGGCGACGGCGTCGGATTCTGAGGCGAATTCGCCACGACCTGCCGCCAGAAGAAACTCGAAACGTCGGCCGCGTCGCGCCAGGAAGTCTTCTGTCCAGAATTCAGAGGCCCCGAAATATAGCCATTTGCGATGTAGAGGTCCGGATAGCCGTCGTGATCAAAGTCCCAAGCGTCTGAGGACCACGCCCAGCGGCCCACATCGACTCCCGCTGCTTGGCTGACATTTTGAAACTTCCCATTCCCTTGATTTCGATACAACGAATTGCCACGCGCGTGCTGGCGATAAAGCGCGCGAATCGTCTCCGGATCTTTTTCATGAAAACCTTTTTGTTCGGAAACGCGCATCCCGGCGGACGACCACATGTTCGAAACGTACACGTCCTGGTTGCCGTCGTTGTCGAAATCGAACCAGCTTGCGCTCATCCCTGCGCCGACGTCTTCAACGCCGGCTTCCGCAGATACCACGGTGAATTTCCCATCGCCGTTGTTGCGGTAAAGATTGTTTCGCCCGAAGTCGTTGGCCACGTACAAATCCGGCGCGCCGTCGGAGTTGTAGTCACCCCAGGCACACGCGAAGCTGTAGCGGTCGTTATCCACGTTTAATCCCGCTGCCTCGGTGCGATCCTGAAAAGTGGCGTTGCCTTCGTTGTGAAGCAGGAAGTTGGGCGGCCCATTCCGCGCGTCGAAATAAGGAGCAGGGTAGTGATACTGGTCCAGACCGAGGTAGTAGCTGTACAGACAAAAATAAATATCGAGGCGTCCGTCGCGGTCATAGTCGGCTACGGCAGCATGCGTGAAAGTTCCCTGTGGCGGCTGCGCAAACTGGAAGGCGTCGCGCTTCAGCAAAAACTTCCCGTTCCCTTGATTGATGAAGAGCAGCGGTCCGCTGCCACAGACCACCAAAAGGTCCTGGAATCCTTTATTCTCAAAATCCACGAACAGCGCGGACGCCGTGCCATCCAGGACGCCCACTCCGGCCTTCTCTGTCACATCCTCGAACGTCCCATCGCCGCGATTGTGATACAGCCGGTTCGGAAGTCCCGGAGGTTGGCAGACGTACAGGTCATCCAGTCCATCGTTGTCGAAGTCTCCCACCGCCAAGCCGTTGTTCCCGTAAACGTCGATGCCGCAAGCTCCGTCCAAGACTGTGCGCCAATAGTCCACTCCGTGAAGCATCTGCTTTTTGTACGATTCGGTTTGTCCAAGCGCCTGGGAAGTTACGTCGATGAATATCGGCCCGCGCGCCCGGCTGAAGGTTTCTTCAGTCGCCTCCCATTGGATCACTCGCCATCCGTTCGCTCCATCGCGAGACCACTGAGTCAGCCACTGTCCGACGCGCTGCTCGCGCATGGCGTCTGTCCCAGCGCCGACAAGGTCATACCGAATCTTGATACGCACCCGCGGCGAAGAGCCACCGATTTCCTCGATCCCCGTAATTTCGAATTCAGCTGTCTCCACACGGGACATGGAAGCCAGGTAGGTCTTGATCTCTTGAAGAAATTGCTCGCGTCCCAACACCGCGCTACTTTCAAACTTTCTTCGAACGACTTCGATCCCATACCCAGATCGCAGCGTGGTTTGTTGAATGGGAACAAGCGAACGCGCTTGAAGCGAAGTATCCAGAAATTTAGCCAAGGTATCGAGCGCGGGCGGCGCCTTCAGGAGAGCGCGGCTCCAACCATCAAGCAGCCGCATGATTTCATACGCATACTTCTCCGTGACGTATTCATCCGTCCCCGGAAGAACTTTGCGCAGAACATCATCAAGCGGAGACGTCGCCGGATAGTGGGGCGTTACACGAAAATCAGCGAAGCCGAAAGCGGGGTCACCCTTGCTGTGAGTTCCCGCGATCAGCGGACGGAACGGTGACGAAGAAAGTGGCGCTGGAAGGAAAAGCACCGGCGCCCACCGTATCTGCTTCAGGAAGGCGCGCCGTGAGAAAGCGTGCTCTTCATCCTTTTGACGCGCCATTCTTAGGTTTCCCCGCCGCGCTCGCTCGATCTTTGCATGCTAGCATCGCGGCGAATCTGCTCCAAAGAGTAACGTAGAAGTTCCAAACCACCGGCAGCTTCACCCTGCAAGCAGAGATGTGCGAACCACAAAATGCCGGAACCTCGATCAGGACTTCTCAGCGGGAGCAGGCCCCGAAGAATCTCGCAAAATCAGTTCAGCGGGAATGTGATATTCCCTGCCTTGAGGGTTGGCGGAGCAGGATAGTTCATGCAAAGCATCGGCCGCCATTTGCCCCAGCATATCCCGGTGGATGTCCACAGTTGTCAGCGAGGGGTTGCTGTATTCGGCCAAGCGCGTGTTGTCAAACCCCGTAACCGAAATATCTTCGGGCACGCGGCAACCGCCTTTCAGCAATCCCTTGATGACGCCCACAGCCGTAAGATCGTTCACTGCCATTACTGCGGTAGGCCTTGGAGAAAGCTTTGCAATATTCAAGCCGGCCGCCAAGCCGCCCTCGAAGCGCAAATCTCCGTGTACGATTGGTCCAGGTTCCATTCCCAAATCCCGCATGCAACTTTCGTAGGCTTCCAGCCGGGCGATGTTGGACTTAAGCTTGGGCCGCCCGGCAATGAATGCAATGCGCCGGTGCCCGCACTTATGGAGGTACTCCACAATTTGCTTGATGCCCGAGAAGTAGTCGATTCGCAGCTTGCTGACATAGCCGCGAACGGGGGCGAGGTCCAGGAACGTGACAGCAATTCTTCTTCGTTCTAGCTCCTGGATGAGTCGCGAGCTGATCTCGGACGTCATGATCGCGACGCCCCGTACATTGTGCTCCATCATGCGCTCCGCAGCTTCACGCGTTCTCCGCGGATCGTAGTTCGTATCGCTGAGAATGGCATCGTAGCCGAGCTGTCGCGCGCGAGTCTCGAAACTCTTGATGACCTCGGGGAAAAATGGGTTCACGATGTCCGAAACAATAATTCCCAGTGTGCGGCTGTCGCGCGAAGCCAGGTGGCGCGCGTGCGCGTTCGGAAAATAGCCGAGACGCTTCACCGTCAAGAGCACCAGACGGTGTGTCCGCGGGCCCACTTTTCCTGTCTTGTTCAAGACGTTGGAAACCGTCGCAGTGGACACACCCGCAGCCTTGGCGACATCACGAATCGTTAAACCCATGGCACTTGCATTCAGCTTTCCTTGGCCAACTGCAAAGTTACATCAGAACCGCGATTACCGTAAATCCGCCAGCGGCTCAGAGTATAAATCAAAAAAAGTGCTTGACACTATGCAAATTAGGGTGATATTAGGCAGGTTAAGCGGTTAAGTGCTTTGCGGTCGTTTAATTGGCGTCGTGAGCTTTGCATCCATTCAGGGGCTTTGGGTTTGTCCAATTAACTGACGTTCGTGGCGCGAGGCGCTGGTCTTTGTAGCCCGATGGGTTCGATCAGGATGGTCGATCCAACGGCTTGCCGTACGGGCGAGTAACGGCGCGGCTTTGCGGGCATTGTGGGTTAACGGCCCACGCTGGTGCTTATTGCGCGACAAACGGCACTGTGCTGGTGCCAGGAGGAAGTTCATGAAGCGAATGGAAGGTTCAAGGCTGACCCGGCGTGCATTCTTGGGGATGACCGCCGCATTTGTGCTTATGCTCTTATGCGTAACGCCGCTCCGCGCTCAAGTGGATGCTGGCGCCATCTTGGGGACCGTTACGGACGCCTCGGGCTCGGCCGTCCACGGCGCCACGGTCACGCTTACCAACGAAGGGACGAACGCCAGTCTCGCCACTACTACGGGGAACGATGGCGGGTACAAATTCACGCCGGTAAAAATCGGGAATTACAAGCTCACCGTTACCTTTCAAGGGTTCGAGACGATCACGCGGCCCCACGTCCCGGTCAACGTCGGTGAGAACGTGGTCGCGGATTTCACCCTTAAACCCGGCAACGTGACTACAACCGTTGAGGTCACTGCCGCCGCTCCCGTGCTGCAATCCCAAGACGCTTCCGTGGGCCAGGTCATCGATTCGAAGAGCGTCAACGATCTTCCCCTGAACGGTCGGAATTTCACCTTCCTGGCCCAGCTTGCCGCTGGCGTCAACACGCCGCAAGCGGACACGCGCGGCAATGCGGCAAGCGGCGCCTTCTCAGCCAATGGCCTGCGCGCCGCGCAGAACAATTATTTGCTTGATGGCATCGACAACAACTCGGACACCGTGGACTTCCTGAATGGCACCAACTTCGTCGTTCTCCCACCAGTCGATGCCGTTGAAGAATTCAAAGTCCAAACCTCGGACTTCAGCGCCGAGTTTGGCCGCTCCGGCGCCGCCGTACTCAATGCCACCATCAAGTCCGGAACCAACGAGTTCCACGGAGACGTCTGGGAGTTCTTTCGGAACGACCATCTCGATGCCGCCGACTTCTTTGAAAACCAGCATCAAGTGCCGAAAGGCGATTTGCAGCAGAACCAATTCGGCTTTACCGCCGGTGGACCCCTCTACATCCCGAAAGTATTTAATGGCAAAAACAAAGTATTCCTCTTCGGCGACTACCAGGCATTGCGCCGGGTTCAGGGAACAATTCTGAGCGGCTCGGTTCCCAGCATGGCAGAGCGCACCAGCGGTTACACCAACTTCCAGGACATCATCGCCGCTCAATCGGGAACGGTTACAGATGCCTTAGGGCGTACGATGCCGGTCGGCACGATTCTGGATCCTGCGACTACGCGCCAGCTTCCTTCCGGCGCATTCGTCCGTGATCCATTTGGTTCGTGCGCCAATGAGCCTGCCGGTTTCACCTACACAGTTGCAGGTTGCGGCTTGAACATGATCCCCGCTGGCCGCCTGGATCCAAACGCCATTGCGCTTTTGAACTTGTATCCCAACCCCACAACCAATGCGGTCGGTTCACTCTTCTCCAACTACGCCAATTCACCAAAGCTGTATGAACACAGCAACTCCTTCGACACCCGGATGGACATCAACTTTAACGAGAAAAACCAGCTGTTCTTCCGATTCAGTTTGGTGGACGACCCGCAGTTCATTCCCGGCATTTTCGGCGGCGTCGCGGACGGCGGCGGCTTCCAGCAGGGAGACCAGACCGCGATCGCCGAACAGACCGCGATTGGTTATACGCACACGTTTTCTCCGACCCTGATTAACGAAGTCCGCGCTGGGTTCAATTACCTTCACACGACCCGCGTTTCGCCTTCTGCCAACGATTTGACGGACATACCCGCACAGTTTGGCATTCAGGGTGTCCCTCAGGTGTCTTTGAATGGTGGACTTCCGGCCTTCGGAATCAATGGCTTGGCAACGCTGGGCAGTAACGCCTTCCTGCCTTCGGACGAAGTCAGTTCGACGTTCCAGCTGACCGACAGTGTCACAAAAATCTACGGCAAACATACGTTTAAAATGGGTTTCGAGTGGCAGCATGTTAAGTTCTCGACCCTGCAACCGCCCTGGTCGCGCGGAGAATTTGATTACAACGGCGATTACACGGAAATACCCACGATCGACAGCGGCAACACTGGACGCGCGGACTTTTTGCTCATTCCCGCCGCGAATGTGAATACAGGCTGCCCGGCTCCGGTTCAAACTACCTGTCCCAGCTTCGTCGGAGGCGCAAGCGCCGTGGATTTGTCCAACATCTCGCTCACGGACAATGGCAAGAACTATTACGGCGGCTACTTCAATGATGACTGGAAGATCACTCATAAACTTACGGTTAACATTGGACTGAGGTACGACTTCTTCGGCTTGGTCTTCGAGCACCACTCCAACCAGGCCAACTTCATCCCCGCCGGTGGGCCGTTCGGACAAGCGGCGTACTTACTGCCCGCTTCTACCTCGTGCTCCCCTGGGGTCGACCTCTCCGCTAGCTTCATTAGCTTGCTGGCCACGGACAACATCCTTTGCGAGAATACGAATGCTTACGGCGCCGGCCTTGGGCATTCACAGAATAACAATTGGGCTCCACGCGTCGGTTTCGCCTATCAGGTCAACCCGAAGCTCGTTGTTCGCGGCGGATTTGGACTCTTCTACAACGGCTTTGAAAACCGCGGATTTTCACCGAACCTTGGCGAAAACTATCCCTTCCAATTCAATTTCAATTACTCGTCGCCCAACGACGTTAGCCCCATTAGTGCAAACACCCCTTTTGCAGGCTGTCCAACCGCAGGTGGTCAGCCGCTCGGAGTTGCAACCTTCGAGGCAGGGTTTTCTTGCAATTCTCTGACTCCACTCGACGTCAATGCCAGCGGCTTGGCGTTGCGTGGGATTCAGTTTAATTACGATACTCCCTACTCGATGGGTGGCAATCTGACGGTCCAATACCAGTTGACGCCTTCGCTCTCCCTGCAAGCTGGCTACGTGACATCGCTGGCCCGGCATTTGGAGTCGTTTCCAGGCGCTAACGAACCCACCACTATCGCCGCAGCGAGCACGCCTGAAGCGAATCTCGTGCCATTCCCGCAGTTCGGATTTGGCTCTAGCTATGCGGCTACTGCTGGTATGAGCGCTTATCATTCGCTCCAAACCAAAGCCGAAAAGCGGTTCGCAAACGGGCTGAACTTCCTGTTTACCTATACCTGGTCCAAGACGATGTCCGACGCTGGCGACTTGCTGAATGGCGGCAGCGTGGCAGGATTCCGCGCACCGCAGGTTCCCGGTCTTGGAATGGCGTTCGACTACGGCTTGGCGGATTTTGACATCCGCAACGTCTTCCACTTCAGCGGCGGCTATGAGTTGCCTTTCGGTAAGGGCAA
>Ga0210394_10004763_pt1 | contig 15603 bp, 12 predicted proteins | sample IncBWC12MmetaG_FD_160121 | JGI IMG/M metagenome (GOLD analysis project Ga0210394, IMG submission 160121) | Forest soil microbial communities from Barre Woods Harvard Forest LTER site, Petersham, Massachusetts, United States - Inc-BW-C-12-M | ecosystem: Environmental > Terrestrial > Soil >... | reverse complement strand
CGCGCAGACGCGGCGCACCGAGAATTCGACCTGGCACGACGAGGATCGCGTCGAGATCCACCCGCACGATGCCGAGGAGCGCGGCATCAAGGCCGACGACTGGGTCGGCATCAAGAGCCGCGCCGGTGAGACGGTGCTGCGCGCGCGCATCACGCCGCGGGTGCAGCCGGGCGTGATCTACACCACATTCCATTTTCCGGAATCAGGCGCCAACGTGATCACCACCGATAATTCGGACTGGGCAACCAACTGCCCGGAATACAAAGTCACTGCGGTACAGGTGGTGCGCGTCACGCAGCCTTCCGCGTGGCAGCGCCGATACCAGGAGTTCGACCGCCAGCAGCAATCGCTGCTCGATGCGGCGGTGCATCCGAAGCAGCCGGCCAAGGCGGATTTACCCACCGGATGAGCATCGAGCATCTGGTGCAGATGGCCAACGACATCGGCCATTTCTTCGCCTCCGAGCCGCAGCGCGCCGATGCCATCGACGGCATCGCGGGTCACATCCAGCGCTTCTGGGATCCGCGGATGTTGCGTCATATCACCACCCACCTTAAGAATGGCGGTGCGGGGCTGGACGAACTGCCGCGCGAGGCCATCGCGCGCTTGAAGCTGCCATCGGACTGAAAAGGCGCGCACTGGCGTCGTCATCCGAGCCCTGCACGCAGCAGCGCGTAGCCGATGGACAGCAGCAGTACGCCCCAGCTCGGCAGCCGCCATAGCAGCAGCAGAAAGCCAGCCAGCGCGACCGCAAAGTCAGCCGTGGTGTGGATCGCGCTGGTAAACACCGGCTGGTACAGCGCGCTCAGCAGGACACCGACCACGGCGGCGTTGACAGCGCGCAGTGCCGAGCGCACACCCGCGCGTTGACGCAGCGTCGACCAGAACGGCATGACCCCGAACACCAGCAGCAACGCCGGCAGGAAGATGGCGAGCAGGCAGATGGCCGCGCCCGGCCAACCGTGCGGCGCCGGTGCCATCGCGGCGCCAAGATATCCGGCAAATGTGAACAGCGGCCCCGGCACGGCCTGCGCGGCCGCGTAGCCGGCGAGAAAGGATTGATTCGAGATCCACCCTGGCGGTACCACCTGCGCCTGCAGCAGCGGCAGCACCACATGCCCACCGCCGAATACCAGCGAACCGGTGCGAAAGAATCTGTCCGCCAGCGCCAGCGCGTGATTCCCAGTCATCCAAGCGGCGGTTGGTAGTGCAATCAGCAACCCTGCGAAGGCCAGCAGTGCCGCGATGGCGCCGCGGCGCGATGCGGCGACATCGGCGGGCGCCTCGGTGGCGTTGCGAGGCGAGTGCGGCCGTGAGTCCTCCGTGATCGGCAACAACAGCCAGCCCACAGCGGCGGCGGCGGCCAGCACCAGCAATTGCGTCAGCCCGCTGCCTGCGAGCGTGCAGGCAAATGCAGCAATGAGCGCGATCGTCAACGGCACGCGGCCGGCACAGAATTGACGGCCCATGCTCCATACGGCTTGACCCACCACCGCGACCGCCGCGATCAGCAGGCCATGCACCCATGGCGCATGCAGCAGTTCACCGGCTCCGACCAGGTGCTGTGCGAAGCCGATCATCAGCAGTGCCGACGGCAACGTGAATCCGAGCCACGCGGCCAGGGCTCCGAGCGGGCCGGCACGTTTCAGGCCGATCGCAATGCCGACCTGACTGCTGGCGGGGCCAGGAAGGAACTGGCACAACGCGACCAGCTCGGCGAATTCCGCATCGTCGAGCCAGCGTCGCCGCTCGACGAACTGGTGGCGAAAATATCCCAGATGCGCAATCGGTCCACCGAACGAAGTCAGGCCCAGCTTGAGAAAGGCGAGCAGCACCTGCAGGGCTGAGCTTGGCGGGGGCGAAGAAGATTGGCTTCGGTCAACTGTGGGCAGCGAATTCATCGATGTGGTCGAGCAGGTCGGCGGTGCCTTCGACAGGCGCAAGATCCATCCGCCGCCTCGGTCAGCCGCGGATCAACCGGCTCACCGAACCGATCAGATCGATGGCCAATAGCGCCAGGATTGGCAAGGTGGATACGCCGAAGCCGATGCTGCGTTTGGACGGCTCGGCGACGTAGCCTCGCAGGTAGATGAAGCGCCCGATCAGGTACACGACCCCAAGTAGCGCCACCCAATAGACGGCCACGTAGGCGGTCGCGATCCACAGTGCAGGCAGGAACAGGACCAGCAGTTCCAGCGTGTTCATCTGCACACGAATGTAGCGCTCGAACAGCTCGTTGCCGGTGGTTGCCGGCGCCTTGATGCCATAACGATCGCGGGCCTTGCCGACCAGGATGCCAAAATACAGGAATTGCAACAGGGCGAGTACGGTGATGAGTTCGATCAACGCCATGGTCCACCTGTCGAGCGCGCCGGGCGGATTGCCCGCCGCTATGGTGAGCCAGCGTGCGCCACGGCGCCAGCGTCGGATTTGTGTCGGCGTCACAAATGTTTTACCGTCCGGTGGGCACAATAGAAATATGGCGCCGGCACCGGGGGAATGCCGATCTGTCCCTGGCGGGGCGAATGACCAGCAAACCGGCGCCGATCAAACCGTGATTCTGACAGCAGGCGACGTCACCTATGTTCAAGTTCAAGAATAGGCGTCTCGACCTGCGGCTGACCGTGGTACTAGGACTTTCGATCGGCCTGATCCGAGCAGCGGCCGCGAACGCCTTGACGACGGAAAATCTGCTGGTCAACGGTGACGCGGAACTGCAGCAATGCACCAACGACTGGACCGCTCAGAGCTCGATCCCCGGTTGGCGGGTGATCCGCGGTGCGGCCAGCGTGCTGTGCTATTCCGCATTCGCATTGGCGGCCGAGACGCCGATTACGCCGTCGAATGTGCCGGCTGGCCGCGCACTGTTTAGCGCGCCCGGCGCCGACACCGCGATGGAGCAGATTGTCGATGTCAGCGCGGCCGGCTCGGCCATCGATGATGGCGAGGTCGGCTTCAGTCTTTCCGCTTGGCTTGGCGGCTGGCGCGACCGGCCGGAGCGCGCCACGCTGACCGCGATCTTCCTTGACGGGGACGGCCGCTCCACGGGTTTTCCTGTCGTCATCGCCAGCGCCGACGCGCACGCGCGCGGCGATCTCACCGGCCTCGTGCAGCGCGAAACGCAAGGGCTCGTGCCTGAGGGTACGCGCCGGATCAGCGTGACGGTGCAATTCCTGAGCGGCATGACCTCCTTTGACAATGCCTATGCCGACAACATCTGTCTGACCCTCAGCGGTAAGGTTTCCGGCCTGGCGCCCGCCGCAGCGGTGCCGCCTGCGGCGAGCATCCCAGCGCTCGATCACGTGTACCTGGTCATGATGGAGAATACTAATTATTCCGACGTGATTCACACGACTGCCGATGCGGTGGTCATCGATCCGCAGATGCCCTTTACGGCATCGCTTGCCAGCAGCGGCGTGATCCTGAGCAACATGTGGGGCACCTACCATCCCAGCGACCAGAACTACGTCGCCATGGTCGCCGGGGATACCTACCGGTATGGCCCTACGTATTTTCCTGATTACGATCTGTCGGTCAGGCATCTTGGCGATCTGTTGGACGTACCAGGCAAGACCTGGCGCGCCTACGTCCAAGACATGAAGACGCCGTGCAACCTCCAGTCACAGGGCGCGGGGCGAAACTCGTACTCGCCGGACGATCAGCCATTCGTACAGTTCCAGAACGTGGTCGGCGATCCCGCCCGTTGCGTCGCGGCTATCCGTGATCTCACTGATTTTGAGTCGGCCATCGCCAGCGGTACGCTGCCCGATTTCGCCTGGCTCGCTGCGAACAATTGGTGGGACGGTGAAGGGGCGTGGTACGAGAATTACGACGTCGCATATTCCAACGCCAAACAAGACCAGTTTCTCGAGTCGGCCTTGCAACCGTTGCTGCAGTCCGCGCAATGGAATGAATCGCGCTCGCTCCTGATCCTCACTTGGGACGAATCCGGTGGCTGGGGTTGGCCTGACAATCGTGTGCCGACCATTCTGGTGGGGTCTCGCGGCCTTTTGCGCGCGGGCAGCGTCATGCACGAGCATGTGGACGGTTACGATATGTTGCGCACGATAGAGAGCGCTCTAGGTGTGGGCAGCCTCGGCCGGTTCGACCAGTTTGCTCAACCGTTGAACGCGGTATTCGCGCAGCCGGGAGCCCTCGACGATCGTGCGGCCGGCGACCTGTGGCCTACCGAAGCGGTGGCGACGCGCGGCAGCATCGCCGACACGTTCGGTCAAGCCACCACACCCGCGGCGGTGTACCAGGGCCAACCGCTCACGCTGGTAGTTCCCGCCGGCGTTGACAGCGCCACCGTCGTCAATCTTGAGCCGCTGGGAGGTGTACCGAACCCCGATTCCACGCCCTATCACTTCGCCGCAGACAGCGTATCGGTGCAGATCCCAACCAACCAGTTGACGCCCGGCGTCTATGGCGCTTGGCTTCGCCGGGGAACCGAGCCGCCGCATCGCGCGCCGATGATGGCCGCGATTCTACCGCCCGCGCTCGTCAGCCCGGATAATCCCGGCGTCGAGATCATTGGAGCGGCGTCCAGTGGCGGCAATCCCGCCAACGTCAATGTACGTGAAGGTTCCAATTTCGTCGTTCGCTATTGCCGTCCGCCTGGCATAACGGCAGGCAAGAGCTGGATCGGCATCTTCGCGGTTGGTACACCGAGTGATCAGCTGACCAAGGACAATGCCAATCTGATCGGCTTCTGGCTCAAAACCCCTGGTGGAAATGGCGACCAGGGATGCGGCGAGGCCGAGGCCTTCGCCTCCGAGCTGGCGCCTGGCCAGGAATATCAGGTGCTGCTCCTACAGGACGCGACGCAAGGCGCGTCAACGGCGATCGGCCGCACCGCGGCATTCACTCTGACTCCAGCGCTGCCACACTAGCTCTCGGGGCAGGCCGCGGGTCGCGCGCAGCAGGCGACCGGCATTACCGGTCGCCTCACATGATGTTGCCACCGGCGGCGCAGTGGCGGATATTGCCGCAGCTTCGGTAACTAACCGCAATTTGCCGGACAGCTCACAATTCAAGTTTTGCGGTCCAATGGAGTCAGGACAAATGCAGCCGGAACAGGTGCGCACCGCCGCGCAGGCGCGTGCAATAGTCGAGGAACGGGGCTTGCTGCACGTCAAGGTCGGCGTGTTCGACAATGACGGCGTTCTGCGCGGCAAATATGTCGATCGCGACAAGTTCTTTGCCGCGCTCGACAGAGGACTTGGCTTCTGCGATGTCGTGCTCGGCTGGGACTCGAACGATCAGCAGTACGACAACGTCAGCTTCACCGGTTGGCACACGGCCTTCCCGGATGCCCAGGTGCGCCTGCTGCCGCAGTCCTGCCGCGCGCTGCCGCTCGAAGGCGAGATGCTGCTGTTTCTGGGTGAATTTTCCGGAACCGCCGAAGAGGTCTGCCCGCGCGCGGTACTGCGTCGCGTGCTCCAGCGGGCGTCCGCCATGGGCTACGGCGCGCTGGCTGCCGCGGAATTCGAGTTCTTTATTTTCAGTGAGACGCCCGACAGCGTGCGCGACAAGGGCTATCGCGGGCTGAAAAATCTGACGCCGGGATACTTTGGCTATTCGATCCTGCGCAGTGGCGTGCACGTGGAGCTCTACCAGGCACTGCTGCAGCTCGGCGCCGATATGCGCATGCCGATCGAAGGACTGCACACCGAGACCGGGCCGGGCGTCATCGAAGCCGCGCTGCATTACACCGAGGCGCTGGAAGCAGCGGACCGGGCCGCACTGTTCAAGACCTTCGTGAAGGTTCTGGCACAGCGGCGCGGCCTGATGGCCACCTTCATGGCAAAGTGGTCGCAAGGGCTGCCGGGCCAGAGCGGGCACCTGCACCTGTCGCTGCTGCGGGAGGATGGCTCGGCGGTGTTCTACGACGAGCACAAGCCGCAGACGATCTCGGACGAGCTGCGCTGGTTCGTGGGCGGACAGCAGGCGCTGATGCCGGAATTACTGGCGATGGTCGCCTGCACCGTGAACAGCTACTCGCGCCTGGTGCCGGGTTACTGGGCACCCACGGCGGCGACCTGGGGCGTGGAGAACCGCACCTGCGCGCTGCGGGTGATTCAGGGGGGGCCTACGGGTCAGCGCGTGGAATATCGCATCGCCGCCGCCGACATCAACCCGTATCTGGCGATTGCCGCCGCGATCGGTTCGGGTCTATGGGGCATTGAGCACAGGATCGAACCGGATGAGCCGATCACCGGCAATGCGTATGCGTGTTCACTGCCGGCCAAACGCCAGCTGCCGCGCACGCTCGATGAGGCCGCCCATCGCCTGGCACGCTCCAAGGCAGCGCAGCAGCTGTTCGGTGCGGCCTTTGTCGCCCATTTTGCCGCCAGCCGCGAATGGGAGGAGCGCGAGTTCCGGCGCGCGGTCACGGACTGGGAGCTGGCCAGGTACTTCGAGATCATCTGATGAAAACCATTAGCCCGGTCGATGGCAGCGTGTACGTGGAGCGCGCGAGCGCCACGGCTGCCGAGATCGATGCCACGCTGCAGCGAGCGCGCAGCGCGCAGCGGCTCTGGCGCCAGTTGAGCATCGCCGAGCGCGCCGCGCTGCTGGAGCGTTTTTGCGCCGCCTTCGCGACCCGTGGCGCGCAGATTGCCACGGAGCTCAGCTGGCAGATGGGCCGGCCGATACGCTACGCGCCGAGTGAGGTGCGCGGCACACTCGAGCGCGCCCGCTACATGATCGGCGCCGCCGCCAATGCACTGGCCGACATCGACCCGGGCCCAAAGCCGGGTTTTCGTCGCTTCATCCGCCGCGAACCTTTGGGGGTCGTCTTTACCGTGGCGGCCTGGAACTACCCTTATCTGATCGCCGTGAACAGCGTGGTGCCGGCACTGCTGGCGGGCAATGCCGTGATTCTCAAGCATTCGGCGCAGACGCCGCTGTGCGCCGAGCGCTTCGCTGACTGCTTTGCCGCCGCCGGGCTGCCGCCGGGAGTGTTTCAGGTGCTGCATCTCGAGCACACCGACACCGAGCGGGTGATTCGCGACGCACGCGTGGATTTCGTGGCATTCACCGGGTCGGTGGCGGGCGGGCGGGCGGTACAGCGCGCGGCCGCGGAACGCTTCATCGGTGTGGGTCTTGAGCTTGGTGGTTGCGATCCGGTCTACGTACGCCACGACGCCGACCTGGCGCACGCCATCGAGAACATCGTCGACGGCGCTTATTTCAATTCCGGCCAATCGTGCTGCGGGCTACAGCGCCTGTTCGTGCACGAGAGCGTGCATGAGCGCTTCACGGCCGGCTGCATCGATCTGATCGGTCAGTACCGGCTGGGTGATCCGCTGGACCCGGCGACCACACTGGGTCCGGTGGTGCGCACCGCCGCCGCCGAATCAGTTCGCGCGCAGCTGCGTTCGGCCATTGCCGCAGGCGCGCGCCCGGTCATCGACGAGCGCGAATTTCCGCTCAGCCGCGTGGGCACGCCGTACCTGGCGCCGCAGCTGCTGCTGGATGCGCCAGCCAACTCATCGGTCATGCGCGAGGAGATCTTCGGTCCGGTCGCCGGCATCATGAAGGTGCACTCGGACCAGGAGGCGATAGCGCGGATGAACGACAGCGCGTTCGGGCTGACGGCGGCGATCTGGACGGGCGATGAAGCGGCGGCGCTGGCGCTCGGCGAGCAGGTCAATACCGGCACCTGGTTCATGAATCGCTGCGATTACCTGGACCCGGCGCTCGCCTGGGTCGGAGTCAAGGATTCCGGCCGCGGCTGCGCGCTCTCGGTGCTCGGCTTCGAACATCTGAGCAGGCCAAAATCATTTCATCTGCGGGTGGCCACGTGAGCGCGATTCTGAAGGCGAACTGGAACTATCCGACGATTATCTGGGCCGGTCCGGGCCGCATCGGCGAACTGCCGGCGGCCTGCGCCATGCTCGGCATCAAACGGCCGCTGCTGGTGACCGATCAGGGTCTGCGCGCAGCGCCGATGGTGCAGCAAGCCCTGGCGCTGGTGCCGGGGACCGGCCTGTTCGCCGGGGTGCAGGGCAATCCGGTGGCCGCCAATATCGAGGCGGGCCTTACCGCCTACCGCGCCGGCGGTCACGATGGCGTGATCGCCTTCGGCGGCGGCTCGGCGCTCGATGCCGGCAAAGTCATTGCGTTCATGTCGGGGCAGACGCGCCCGCTGTGGGACTTCGAGGATGTCGGGGACTGGTGGACACGTGCCGACCGGCGCGGCATCGCACCGGTGGTTGCCGTGCCGACCACGGCCGGTACAGGTTCGGAAGTGGGCCGCGCCGGCGTGGTCATCAACGAGGCCACGCACCAGAAGAAAATCATCTTTCATCCGCAGATGATGCCTGGCGTGGTGATCAGCGATCCGGAGCTGACCGTCGGTCTGCCGCCGGCGATAACAGCGGCCACCGGCATCGACGCGTTCGTGCACTGCTTCGAGGCCTATTGCGCGCCCGGCTATCATCCGCTCGCCGACGGCATAGCGCTGGAAGGCATGCGACTGATTCAGACCTATCTGCCCCGGGCGTGCGACAACGGCCGGGACATCGAGGCCCGATCGCGCATGCTGGCGGCCGCCAGCATGGGTGCGACGGCTTTCCAGAAGGGACTCGGCGGCGTGCATGCGATCGCGCACCCGGTAGGGGCGTATTTCAATACCCATCATGGCCTGACCAATGCGGTCGTGCTGCCCTACGTGATCGCGCATAACCGGCCGGCCATCGAGGCCCGGCTTGCCGTCATTGCCCGAACTCTGGAGCTGTCCGGCGAACCATACCGCGCGGTATTCGACTGGGTGCTCGCGTTCCGCCAGCGCCTGCGTATCCCGCATTCGCTGGCCGAGATCGGCGTTGCGCTCGGCAACGCCGACACGATCGGGCACGAGGCGTCGCGGGATCCGTCAGCGGCCAGCAATCCGTTGCCTACCGATGCGGCGACCTATGCGCGCCTGTTCCGCTCGGCGGTGAAAGGCGACTTGACACTGGCCGGCTGAGCGCGGCGATCCTTCGACCGCGGGTTGGATGGATGATGACAACGTCCTTACATTGAATCGCCGGCTGCCCGGGGTGCCAGCAAGGAACGAACGATGAACGACGGTGATGGTAGCGACAAGGTTGCGCCAGGATTGAGCCCTGATGCGGAAGTAGTGGACTATTCCATTCAACTGGCGTTGCTCGCGGCTATTGTGACTTCCTCCGACGATGCGATCGTCAGTAAAACGCTAACTGGCCGTATCCAATCATGGAATGCGGGCGCCACGCGCATCTTCGGCTATCAGGCGGACGAGGTGATCGGAAAGCCGATCACAGTCATTATTCCACCAGAGCTCCACGACGACGAGCGACGCATTTTGGAACAATTGAGTCGCGGCGAGCGCGTGGATCATTTCGACACAATTCGTCTGACCAAGGATGGCCGGCGCATCCCGATTTCCCTCACCGTATCCCCGATACGCGATTCCCGCGGTAACATCGTCGGCGCCTCCAAAGTCGCGCGCGACATCTCTGAGCGCGCGGCTGCCGAACAAGCATTGCGTGAGAGTCAACAGCGGTTACTAGAAAGCGAACAAGCACTTCTTGATGCTGATCGCCGCAAAAATGAATTCTTGGCGCTGCTGGCGCACGAACTGCGTAATCCGCTTGCCCCGATCCGTTATGCGTTGGCCACCACCAAGAAGGAAGGCAGGACGCTTGAACAGCAGAAGCGTGCTGAAGAGGTTATCGAACGGCAAGTAACGCACATGAGTCGCTTGTTGGATGATCTCCTCGACGTCTCACGCATTACACGGGGTGTACTTGAGCTGAAGAAGATTGCTACCGAACTGACGCTGATAATCGGGGCCGCCATCGAAACCGCTCGGCCCATTCTGGATGCGAAACGGCACAAGCTCTCGCTCGAGCTGCCAAAGCATGCTGTGCGGCTCGAGGCCGACCCCGTGCGCTTGTCGCAGGTATTTTCTAACCTTCTGATTAACGCCGCTAAATACACGGACCCCGGCGGCAACATACAGCTGACGGCAGCCCAGGAAGGAAGTGAGCTGGTCGTCGCGATACGCGATAACGGCATGGGTATCGCTCCAGAGATGATGCCGCGGTTATTCACGCGCTTCTCACAGGCTCAATCGGCCCTTGGGCGCGCGGAGGGGGGACTGGGTATCGGTTTGTCTCTCGTGCGCGGGCTCGTTTCACTGCACGGGGGTAGCGTAACAGCACTGAGCGACGGACCTGGTCACGGCAGCGAGTTTATTGTGCGAATTCCAGTTGGCACACCCCTGGAGAGCGCCGACATTGAGGCAACCCAGGACGTTCCCGTATCGGGAGCCGGGCTGAAGATCCTCGTCGTCGATGACAGTCGAGATGCGGCTGATACTTGCGCAATACTCCTGGAACTCTCGGGCCATCATGTGCAGACAGCCTATACCGGCCGCCAGGCACTCGATCTTGCACAGACGTTCCATCCGCATGTGCTTTTGCTGGATATCGGTCTTCCGGATCTCGATGGTTACCAGTTGGCCAAGAAGGTCCGGGAATCCTCATGGGGACGGGGCACCGTTCTCGTCGCCGTGACCGGCTGGGGCCAGCAGGACGATCGGCGCCGAGCGTTCGAAGCCGGCTTCGATCACCACCTGACAAAACCGATTGCGGCCGAGACTGTCGAGTCTCTTATTCAGTCCCTAGGTACGACGCTGCATCCGAGCAAAAGCAAATAATTTCGGCGCGGCCTCACTGCTCCCCGTAGGCTGCTGCGGCAAATCAGCCGGGTGAATGTAGGTCAATGCACCGTTAGAAGTAAGAGATCATATGCGACGTAAGTAAATGATTACACACGATAAGTCGTCGAGCAGATGCGATGCGCCAGCACTTGCTGTGCTAGGCGCGCTGTGCGGGACACTCTGTCGAAGTACGCTACACGCCACTGGGTCCGATGGCTTTGAGGTAAGTCGCCGGCCATGACATCGGGAGACGCAAGAATGAAGGCATCACTATTGGCTTTTTCGGCGGCCGCGTGTGTGACCGCGCTGGGAACAGTGTCCTGGGTCACGGCGGTACACGCTGAAACTCCCTATGAGAGAGACCAGAGAGAACAGCTGGAGAAATATCAGCAACAGCACGGCTTATCGCCGCAGGTGCTGCAAGCCCAACGGTGGCAGCAAGAATGGCGGCAGCAACATCCGAGTGAGCCGATGCCGACCCTAGGTGAGTTGGAGAAGCTGCATCGTCAAGAAATCCTGCAAAACATGAATCAGGATTTCGCGAAAATGCGTCAAGAACGACAGGCGCAACTGCAACGCGAGTACTTACTGAGTAAGCAACATCAGCAGCAGATCCTGGCATCGCAGCACGTCACCTGGACGCCGCAGCAATGGAAAGAATGGGACAGGCAGTATGATCTGGCGCAGCAGCAGAAGGCCAAGGATTATCTGAAGGCTTTGGCGGAAGCGGGCGAGATGAGCCGAGCGGAGATGGCCCAAGAGGAACAGGACAGAATTCGCAGGAGTGGTAATTGAGCGATCGAGATTGACGGCGATTCTCTATATTTGGCTCCCGTTCAATCGGGGAATCATTCCACAATTAGGCGTGCGCTAGGTAAACATGAGAGCTGCACTATGGCTTGCCTTCGCTGCCTTGGGGCTAAGCCTCGCGCCGAGCGCCAGGGCAGCCACGACCCTGAAGCTGGTCGAGGTGATCACAAGCCCTGAGCGCACCGAGACGCTCAAGACCATCATCAAGACCTTCGAGGACGCCAACCCCGATGTGCGGGTCGAGGTCACCTCTCTGCCCTGGGGACCCTCGTTCGAGAAATTTGCGACCATGGTCGCCGCCGGCGACACGCCCGATGTGGTCGAGATGCCCGACCTATGGCTGGCGCTGTATGCCAATAACGGCGCGCTCGAGAGCCTCGAACCGTATCTGAAGACCTGGGAGTACACGCGTGAATTGAACCAACGGACCTTGCAGTTGGCGCGGGTGATCAGGAACACCGCCTATATGCTGCCTTACGGCTTTTACCTGCGAGCGCTCTACTACAACAAGAAGATGTTTGCTGCGGCAGGCGTGAGCGCCCCGCCCAAGACCCTCGATGAGTTTGTCGCGGTCTCGAAGAAGATCTCGAGCCTTCCTGGCAGATATGGATATTGCCTGCGCGGCGGCTCCGGCGGTGTCAACTCCTGGTTGATGTTCGGTGCCCTCGGCAGTGGTTCGGATGCGTTTTTCAACGCCGACGGCACCTCGACCTTTACCGACGCTGGTTGGGTCAAGGGCTTCAACGCGCTGGCGGAGATCTACAAGTCGGGGCTTGCGCCCAAGGACAGCGTCAATTGGGGCTACAACGACGTCGTTGCCGGCTTCTATTCGGGCACCTGCGCGATGATCGATAACGATCCGGACGCCCTGATAGCGATCGGCGAGCGCATGAAGCCCGACGACTTTGGCGTCGCGCCATGGATCAAAGGCCCGTCTGGCAAGAGTTTCCCCACCATCGGCTATACCGGTTGGTCAATGTTCGCCAACAGTAAGCACAAGGAGCTGGCCTGGAAGCTGATCGCCACCCTCGATGGTGTCGCAGGCAACCAGACATGGAACCGGCGCATCGGCGTGCTGCCCATCTACACTGCGGCGGCAAAAGATCCCCTTTACACCGATCCCAGGTTCAAGGGCTGGTTCGATGAACTCAGCGATCCGGACGTGGTACCGATGCTGATGCCCACGGACCTTCGCGCCTGGGCTCTTTTTGGCGGCTCGATCGTTCCCCGAACCAGCCAGAGCCTGCTGCTGGGCCAGATTACGGCGCTGGAAATGGCGCAGCAATGGGCGTCGGTCATGACCAAGGCGAGACAGAGCCAGAAGTGACAGCCGCCCGCAGACGTATCGCAAATGGTGCGGAACCCTATGTCTATACCGCGCCGGTACTTATCCTGATCATCGCGGTCCTGCTGGTGCCGTTGAGCGTCGGCCTGTCGTATGCGTTTCGTGATATCCAGCTGCTCGATCCGTACAGCGGCGGATTTGTCGGCTTCGATCACTTCCGTGAGCTCAAGGCCGACCCGAGTATTCGCGCCGCGCTGCGCAACACCCTGATCTGGACTGGCGTATCGGTGACGCTGCAGTTCATTTTCGGACTGATCCTTGCGCTGCTGCTGAACCGTGAGTTTCCGGGTCGGCGGCTGGTGCAGGCGCTGGTATTCGTGCCCTGGGCGGTACCCACCTTTCTGGTTGGCCTGGACTGGGCATGGCTGTTCAATCCCGTGGTCGGACCTCTACCCGGGTGGATGTTCGCCCTGAAGATGACGCGCGACACCAACAATCTGCTGGCCGACCCTGGCACGGCGCTGATCGGACCGATCGTCGCCGCAATCTGGTGGGGCATCCCATTCTTCGCCATCACGAGCCTCGCCGCGCTGCAATCGATTCCGAAGGATCTGTACGAAGCGGCGTCGATCGACGGGGCCGGTACGTTCAGGCAGTTTCGCTCGATCACGCTGCCGTTGCTTGCACCCACAATCGCCATCACGATCCTGCTGCGTACAGTGTGGGTTGCCAATTTTGCCGACCTGATCGTAGTGATGACCAATGGCGGTCCCGCCGATTCCACCCAGACCGTGGCCAGCTACATCTTCACGGTCGCCTTTCGACGGCTGGATTTCGGTTATGCCTCGAGCATCGCAGCGGTGCTGTTGGCGTTGTTGTTGGTCTACGCACTCGCCATCCTGAGCCTGCGGCGCCTGTTCGTTCAGCGGCAGTGGTAGCCACCCGGATGCGGCGTCGAATCCTCTATTGGAGCTGGCATTACCTGCTGATCTCGCTCTACGTCCTGTTCGCCGTGTTTCCGCTTTACTGGCTGACAAAAGTTGCCCTGACACCCAACGATCTGCTCTACAGCGAAGGTATCAGGCTCTGGCCGTCACGCACGAGTCTGGAACATTTCCGATTCGTTCTGACCCATAGCGACTTTCCGCTGTTCTTTCGCAACAGCCTGATTGTCTCCTGCACCACGGCCGTGGCGGTGACGTTGATCGCCGGCGCTTGCGGCTATGGCCTGTCGCGCTTCAGATTCCGCGGCAAGCCGGTGCTGGTGGCGCTGATGCTGATCACGCAGATGTTTCCCCTGGTCATGCTGGTGGCGCCGATGTTTCGGCTGCTCGCGCCACTGGGACTGACCAACAGCCTGACTGGCTTGGTGATCGTCTACAGCGCCTTCAATGCGCCGTTCGCCACCTTCCTGATGCAGTCCTTCTTCGATGCCATTCCGAAGGAGCTCGAAGAGGCGGCCATGATCGATGGCGCCACGCGTTTCGGCGCCTTCCGCCGCATTATTCTGCCCCTGACGCTGCCCGGCATGGCCGCCACGGGCGGTTTTGTGTTTACCGCCGCCTGGAGCGAACTGCTGTTCGCGCTGATGTTGAATTCCTCGCCCCAGGCCAGCACATTTCCGGTAGGACTGTTGTCGTTCGTGTCGAAGTTCTCGGTCGATTTCGGGCAAATGATGGCGGCCGGAGTGCTCGCGCTGATTCCGGCCTGCGTATTTTTCCTGCTCATTCAGCGCTATCTGGTGCGTGGACTGACTGCCGGCGCCGTGAAGGGTTAAAAAATAGGCACGCCATGAGCGCGATCGACATCAGCGGCGTGAGCAAGCGCTACGGCGCCACCCCGGTTTTACACGAGATCACTCTCGCCGTGGCGGCCGGCGAATTCGTGGTACTGGTGGGACCCTCGGGCTGCGGCAAGTCGACGCTGCTGCGCATGATTGCCGGACTCGAGGAGGTCAGCGCTGGGGAAATCAGGATTGACGGCAAGCTGGTCAACGATGTGCCACCCAAGGCACGGGATATTGCCATGGTGTTTCAATCCTACGCGCTCTATCCTCATATGTCGGTAGCCGAGAACATGGCCTACAGCCTGCGGCTGCGACGGACCTCCAAGCACGACGTCGAGTCGGCGATCAATGCCGCGGCGCTGAAACTCGGAATCGGCTCATTGCTCGACCGCAAGCCCAGGGCACTGTCGGGCGGACAGCGCCAACGTGTCGCGATGGGACGGGCGATCGTGCGCCGACCCAAGGCATTTCTGTTCGACGAGCCATTGTCCAATCTCGATGCGCGGCTTCGGGAGCACATGCGCGCCGAGATCAAGAAGCTGCATCTCGAGCTCGGGGCCACCTCGATCTACGTCACGCACGATCAGATCGAAGCCATGACGTTGGCGGATCGGATCGTTGCGATGAACGGTGGCCACGTCCAGCAGGTGGGCAGCCCACTCGACCTCTACGATAGGCCAACCAATCTGTTCGTTGCCGGTTTCATCGGGTCACCAGCGATGAACATGTTCCCTGCGCTTTTCAGTCGGCGTGAGGGCCGGCCGACGCTTGTACATGCCGGTTTTGCCCTCCCTTTGGATCACGATCCGGCTCTGGCGGAGGGCGCAGCGCTGACGGTCGGCATTCGGCCCGAGCACGTCGCGCTCGGAGCGGGCCCGCTTTACGGTGTCGTCGACCTGGTGGAACCCACCGGCCTGGGCACCATCGCACACCTCATGCTGGCCGGGACCGCACTCCAGACGTTCAGCCTCGCGCGGCTATCGCTGACGATCGGAGCCAGCGTGGCCATGGATTTGCCAGCGCACAGGC
>Ga0210394_10004762_pt1 | contig 15604 bp, 16 predicted proteins | sample IncBWC12MmetaG_FD_160121 | JGI IMG/M metagenome (GOLD analysis project Ga0210394, IMG submission 160121) | Forest soil microbial communities from Barre Woods Harvard Forest LTER site, Petersham, Massachusetts, United States - Inc-BW-C-12-M | ecosystem: Environmental > Terrestrial > Soil >... | reverse complement strand
CTTCATAGAAACTGCGAGGGCCGAACAACATATCCAGCGATCGCAGCCTGCAGCTTCGAACCACAGGTTCTCGCACTCTGAGAACTCAACATCAACCGGTCGTCCGGTTCTACGGGCCCGCTGGGTGCTCGTGGATGAAACGCTCGAGCTTATTTGGTCGGAGGATCGCGAGGAGCCACTGAGACGTGCTGCATGAGTTGACTGGCGGCTTTCGCGACTCGTTACACTTCGGCATCAGATTCATTCTTTGCGGCGCATAACGATGGGCCAAACGCAACTGACTGGAATTGTAACCATCCGTTAATACAGATCGTGAGCCGTTTTATGTTCTACTGTGCGTCCCGGGGGAAGTACGCTTCTCAAGCTGCTATCCCCGGGCTGATGCGGCGATTCACCTTCCAAACTGGGTCTGCGATCCTGTCTGTGTTATTGGTGTCTTTAGCCATTCCCTCCCGCGCCGTAGCTCAGGATGCACAGCCGACGGAACTCACGGCGCAATCGCCCGCCAGGGATCCGCAGGACGCGAACAGCCCAGCGCAACAAACCAGCGACAGCACCAGCGCTGCCGACAACAACCCGGAATCCGGCGATATGCTGACGCTATTTCCCCATTCCGAAACGAGCCGCTATTGGATTTCGGGTCAAGCAAACGTCGTCTTGCAGTGGCATCCACGGTTCCCAGCCCCTTACACGGGACCCAATAGCCTGACTCCTTGGCCGCAGAGCGCCACCACGCACATTCTGACGCTTTATACCGGCTACGAACTCACGCATACCACCGAGGTGTTCGCCGACGCGGAATATGCGACGGGCGGTGGCATCGGAACGGCGCTTGGCCTGGCCGGTTACACCAACCTGGATTCTGTGCGTACCGTTTCTGGCGTGACGCTCTCGAGGGCGCCTTATCTGGCGCGGCTCATGTTGCGGCAGATTATTCCTTTGAGCACTGAGCGCGTCAGCGCGCAGCGAGGCCCGCTGGCGCTGGCCACTTCGCTGCCGGCGCGGCGCATCGAGTTTCGCATCGGAAAATTCGACTTGGTTGATTTCTTCGATCTGAACACGTGGGGCACGGACAGCCACCTGCAATTCCTCAACTGGACGGTGGACAACGACGGGGCGTACGACTACGCCGCCAATACGCGCGGGTACACCGACGGCGCGATTTTGGAATACGACGATCACTGGTTCAGCGCGCGCTTCGGCGTAGTGATGATGCCCAAAGTAGCCAACGGGATTAATCTCGACGCGGACATTGCCAGGGCGCGCGGCGAAAACCTGGAGTTCGATGCTGCAGGCAATCGGCTCCTGCATCGCGCCGGCGTCGTGCGCTTTTTGAGCTACCTGAATACCGCCAATATGGGGAGCTACGAAGAAGCCAACAAGGATTTCCTCGGCGGGGTGGGCACCGCGCCGAGCATTATCGCCAGCAGGAGACAAGGCCGTCATAAGTATGGCTTCGACCTGAATGTCGAACAGGAGCTCCCCGCCAACCTGGGCGTCTTCGCACGGGCGGGGTGGAGCGACGGCCGCAACGAGTCCTTTGCGTACACCGAAGTAGACCGCACGGTGGAGCTGGGGATTTTTACGAAAGGCGACAAGTGGCAGCGCAAGAACGATCGCGCGGGCGCAGCCTTCGTCGCGAACCAGATTGTCGCCGCTCACCAGCAGTACCTGGGGGATGGTGGCGTCGGGTTTCTACTGGGTGACGGCGCGCTGACGCCCGGCTCGGAAAAAATCGTCGAAGCATTCTACACCGCTCATGTGTGGCGCGGCTTCTTCGCGGCCTTCGATCTTCAGCACGTCAATAATCCTGGATATAACAAGGCGCGCGGTCCCGTGCTTGTTCCCACCCTGCGGCTTCACGTCGAGTTTTGATCTTGCAGCGCATCGCCGGTTTGCCGGAAGAGATTGTGAAAAACATCGGAACGGATTAAGCTGCGCGGCGCGGCAGGGGGCAACGATATGCAACGGGCGAGCCGCAGGGGGATTTCGATGTCACGGTTGAGATTTTTTGTTCTCGCTGTATTTCTCGTGAGCAGCGCCGCCTTTCCGCTTCGCGCGCAAGAGGATTCCAAAAAGCCGAGTGCGGTGGCGCCGGCTGCAGCGCCGTCCGCAACCCCGCAACCAGCCGCGAAACCCGCGGATGTGGCGTCGCCGGACGCAATACTGGCCGCAACCTACGATGTGATCTCGGGTCCCGCCGGCCAACAGCGTGATTGGGATCGCTTCCGCTCGCTATTTGTGCCCGGCGCGCGTTTGATCCCGGTCGTCGCCAGGAAAACCGGAAGCGGCTACGACACGCGCATCATTACGCCGGAAGAATACGCAAAGTCCGCGGATGCCTATTTCCAGAAGAATGGTTTTGCCGAGCGGGAAATTTCACGGAAAGCGGAGCGCTACGGCAACATCATGCAGATTTTCAGCACTTACGAATCGCGGCACGACGCCAAGGACGCGCAGCCCTTCGCGCGCGGCATCAACAGCTTTCAGCTTTTCTATGACGGCACGCGCTGGTGGGTCGTAACGATTTACTGGCTGGAAGAAACGCCGGAAAATCCGCTGCCCAAGGAATTTCTGCCGGCCGCGAAATAGCTCGCGGAATCTCTGGCGGATCTATTTCGGCTGCGACGGGCTGGCCGGTGGGGGCATTGTCGGAGGAGGCGCCTGCGCGGGAGTCGCGCCCGGTGCGACCGAGTTCGCATCCGCCGGCGCCGCAGAAGGCAGCAAGCTCCTGAGAACATCGGGCGGGAGCTTGTCAGCACTGGCCATGAGCGCGGCGACTTGCCACATTTGCTGGTCGCTCAGCGCTTTCTGAAAACCGGGCATACCCGTGAGGCGTATGCCGTTCTTCACTTTCCAGTAGGTGACACCGACCGGATCATCGGTAACCGTTTCTTTCGCGGTAAAAAGTTGCGGCGCGTGCGGAAACATTCCTTGCGACGCAGCGGACGGCGCCTGCAGCGGCAAGCCGTGGCAGAACGCGCAATTCGCCCGATACACTTCGGCACCGGCGGCCAGATCCCCCGCGTTGAACGTAGAAAGTTCGCGGTCCTGCGCCTCCTTCTTGATTCGCGAGTGCAATGCGCCTCTGGCGATGAATTTTTCAAATGGCATGGGAGCGTCGGATGCAGCCGCGGGGGATTGCCCGGTCTCGACATAAAAAAAGATTGCGATCGGGACAATCAATAGCCCCAGAATCAGTCCCACCAGAAAGCCTTTCATCGTGGTTCCTTTCCTTCGCTCCAAGCGATGTCGCGACGGGTGCGGAAGAAACGCCCAAGACTGAATAACACAGCAACGCGCCGGTTGCCATGAGTTTTGGCCGGCGGAAAAAACGCGCTTGCGGCGGCTGGCGCGATGCGAGATGAATACGGCTATTACCGGGAGGCTTTCCATGTTTCAGAGCGATCTGCTAAAGGGCCGCACCATTCTGATTACAGGCGGCGGCACGGGGCTGGGACGTTCGATGGCACTGCGATTCGCCGAGCTAGGCGCGAATATTTTTCTGGTGGCGCGGCGCGAAGAGCCGCTGAAAGAAACCGCCGAAGCGGTTCGCGCCAAAGGAGCGCGCGCCGCTTACGCTTGCGCGGACATTCGCGATTTCAGCGCGGTGGAAAGGGCGGTGGAGGCGGCGGAGAAGGAATTTGGGCGCGTGGATACGCTGCTGAACAACGCCGCCGGAAACTTTATCGCGCGCACGGAGAAGCTTTCGCCGAACGCCTTCAACGCCGTGGTGGGAATCGTGTTGCAGGGCACATTTTTCTGCACTCTGGCGCTGGGCAAGAGATGGATCGCGGCAAAACAGCCCGGCCACGTGCTGAACATCGTTACCACTTACGCCGCGGCGAATTGCGGCTCGGGTTTTGTGGTTCCCTCGGCGTGCGCGAAAGCCGGCGTGCTGGCGCTGACGCGTTCGCTGGCGGTCGAGTGGGCGCGCCATCATATCCGGCTGAATGCCATCGCGCCGGGACCATTTCCCACCGAGGGCGCGTGGTCGCGCTTGCTGCCTTCGCAGGAACTCGAAGAGCGCGCCAAGAAACATCATCCGATGGGCCGCTTCGGACGCCACGACGAACTCGCCAATCTTGCCGTGTATTTGTTAAGCGAACAGGCGGATTACGTGAATGGCGAATGCGTGGTGATTGATGGCGGCCTGTGGCTGCGCGGCGCCGGGGAATTCAACGACTTCCTGGATCTGCCGGATGCCGCATGGGACATGCTCGAATCAGCGCGCAAGAAATAGCACGCGGCTGCCTGCGCGTGACGTTAGGGAGCTGTTTGCGCAGGATAGACGTTACTCGCCTTGGGATCGATCTCGAACCGCAGCACCCATTCGCTGGGCATGTTGCGGCCATCGATTTTTGCCGGCGCGAATAGCCAAAGTTTTGCGGCTTCTAGCGCGCGGTCGGCGAAATAGGGGCTGGGCCCGGGGGCATCGAACGCTGCTTGCGTCACGCGCCCGGATTCATCCACCTGGACTTTGACGCTGACCCGGACCTTCCCGCGAATCGTGGCGCGCGCTCTTGGCGAGGCGTCCGGCAGGAATTGCCGAACGACTTTTCCCTGCACCACGCCGCTGCTCGGTGCTGTCGCTGCCGGCTGCGTGGGCGTTTCTGCCTCGGGCCGCACCGGCGGAGACGACCGAGCCGTAGTGCTCGCAGCAAAATTCTTCGGACTGGGCTGTTCCGGGGAACGCTCGACGGAGGGTGGCACGAGCGGCGGCGCAGCAGGTTGCACGGGCTTCGCGACCGCCGCAGCTACTTCAGCGGCCACGGGTTTCTTCTCTGGGTTCGGCTGGGCGGTTGGCTGGACTTTTGGTTGATCGGGCAGCGCTGCGGAGGCAACGATCTGCGTCGCCGGAGTGCGCGAGTGGTGATGGAAGACTCGCGCGGCGGCCAGAGTTGCCAGCAACGCCAGACCGATCGGCGCTGCCGTGCCAACCCAGCGCCGATCCGCGAACCAATATTGTGGGCTGCGCGGTGTCTGTTTCGGCGGCATAGGCGCATTCGGCAATAGCCGCGCGGCGATGTCCGCGACGCTCCAGCGCAACTGCGGATCGCGGCGCAGGCAATGCCGCGCCAAATCCAGAAACTCCGCCGGCAACGTGGATGGCAGCGCCGGCTCCGCTTGGTTGGTTCTCTCCCATACGGGCAAACGCTGGGTCAACGCTTCGACCACGGTCATGCCCAGCGACCAGACGTCGCCCGCCGGTGAAATTCTTCCGCCGGCCGCTTCGGGCGGATCGTACGCGCCCGGTTTCCCAACGCTTCCGCTAAATTCACCGATGCGGCACAGTCCGTCGCTGGAAATTTTCAGCAGGTCATTCTCCGCCATGATGTTCGCGGGTTTAATGCGGCAATGAACGAAACCTTTGGCGTGAACGTAGGCGAGCGCGTCCACCACGGGACCAAGAATCGCGCGCGCTTCGTCTGGCGCGAGCGGTCTTCGCGCAATCACCGAAGAGAGATTTTCTTCAGCGTACTCCATCAGCACATAGAGCGCCGCCGAACCATCCAGCTCGCCGCGCCCCATATCCAGAAGCCGGATCATATGGGGATGAAAAAGTTTCGCGGCGTGCCGCCAGCGCGTCAGCAGTCCGGCAGCTTCCGGTGCATCTGCCGGAACCAGTTTGATCGCGGCCTTGCGAACGTCCGGGGAATCGTAGTCTGTCAGAAATACGGAGCTGCCTTCGTCTCCACCCACGAACTCGCCCAGGCGGAATTTCCCGTCAATGACTTGGCCCACTCGTTTTGCCGCGGCCTCCGTCATCTGAACCCCCTTGCACATCCGCGAGCGCTGCCCAGTGGCATCCTGCAGGAGCGTTCGTCTCCATGCGAAATCGAAAAGTATCGTGCCTGATGTCGGAGTCGGGCGCTGCGTCTTCCGGCGAGTTATCGCCTGGAGACGGGGCGCTCGTCCGCGGGGCTGCGGTGTACCAGGCTGGGTAGGGTCCTGGCCGCAAAGAGTGGTTCTACGCGGTGCACCACCCTTGTTGTGACCCATTTTGCACCATTCCGGTGCACGCGGCGCCAGAAAGTGCTGCCAGGTTGTTCAATCGCACCCCGTCAACTGACCAGCGGGTTTGCCGCGTTTTCGCCTACCCGATACCTATATCGATACGATTTTCGTAGGTCTACGCTGCCGAAGATCCTTAAGACGAGAGTAAAAGTGTCCCCGAAATCTCAGATTGTGATTCCCAAGGCCATCCGGGAAAAAAGGAAGCTTGTGCCGGGACAGGAGCTGTTGCTGTACGTATAGGAGGGTAAGCTCCCTGTGAATATCATTCATCCGATCGCGGATCTTCGAGGAATCGCAAAGGGCCTAGACCGGAAAAAAGACGACCGTGACCGGAACGACCGTTTCTGAGCTCTGGCTGATCGATTCCTCGGCCTGGCTGGAGTATCTGACCCAGGATCAGGACGCCATCATTTATGCAAGTGCGCGTGCCCATCGGGCTCAACTGATAACCGGTGCTGCGGCGTTTCGCGGCCTGCCCTTCGTCATCATCCCCGGATGCGAATTCGTCGCGGATTTGTACCCGTTGCATTCTGGACGAAACCGCACCGCCATTCGAGCAGCGGCCGCCTTGACCGCGTCTGCGCTGGCCAGTAAGCTAGTCGTTTCCACAAGGGAAAAAGACCACGCATGAGCACGGACAAGATTCAGATCACTTTGCCGGACGGCGCCACTCGGGAAGTCGAACGCGGCACAACCGCTGCGGAAATTGCGCACCAGATTTCGCCACGGCTCGCGAAGGAAGCGCTCGTCGCGCGCGCCGATGGCGAGCTGGTGGATCTTTCGCGCCCGCTTGAGCACGACGCCAAAATCTCCATCCTGACTGCGAAAGATCCGGACGCGGTTCAAGTGTTTCGTCATTCCGCGGCGCATCTGCTCGCCGCCGCCGTGCTCGAGTTGTATCCCCACGTGAAGCTCGGCATCGGGCCGCCGATCGACAACGGATTCTTCTACGAATTCGTGCGCGAAGAACCGTTTACGCAAGATGACCTGGAAAAAATCGAAGCCAAGATGCACGAGCTCGCCGCTAAAGATTTCCCCAATGAGCGCAAGCTGATTCCGAAACCCGAGGCCGTCGAGCTGTACCGCAAAAGCAACCAGGAATTCAAATGCGAGCTGGTGGAGGAAAAAGCCACCGAGCCGATGGTTTCTTTCTATAGCACAGGAAAATTCATTGATTTCTGCCGCGGCCCGCACATTCCTTCCACCGGTCGCATCAAGGCCTTCAAGTTGATGAACGTCGCAGGCGCGTACTGGAAAGGCCAGGAAGGCAATCCGCAGATGCAGCGGATTTACGGCGCGTGCTTCGTGGACCAAAAAGAGCTCGACGAATACCTGCACAAGCTCGAAGAAGCCAAGCGCCGCGATCATCGGCGCATCGGAAAAGAACTCGGATTATTCACCGTGAGCGATCAGGTCGGATCCGGTTTGCCGCTCTGGTTGCCGAAAGGCGCGACGATTCGCCGCCTGCTGGAGGAATACATTCTGGAAAAGGAGCGTCGCGCCGGCTATCAGCATGTCTACACGCCGGACCTGGCGAAGGTTGACCTCTACGTCCGTTCGGGACATTGGTCTCATTACCACGAAGACATGTTTCCCACGATGGACATGGAAACCGAGCAACTGGTGCTGCGGCCGATGAATTGCCCGCATCACATTCTCGTCTACGAATCCAAAAAACACAGCTACCGCGATTTGCCGGTGCGCATTGCCGAACTCGGTACCATGTACCGCTACGAGCGTTCGGGCGTCCTCAGCGGGCTTAGTCGCGTCCGCTGCATGACCCTAAACGACGCGCACATCTTTTGCACTCCCGAACAAATCAAGGAAGAATTTGCCGGCGTCATGCGCCTGGTCGAGCAGGCCTATCGCGATCTCGGCATCACGCAGTACACCTACCGCCTCTCGCTCCGCGACAAATTGCACGGCGAAAAGTACGTGGAGAATGACGAGATGTGGGATCTGGCCGAACGCATGCTACATGAAGCCATGGATGCACTGCATCTTCCCTATACCGAAGCTCCGGGAGAGGCCGCTTTCTACGGGCCCAAGCTCGACATTCAACTGGCGGACGTAATGGGCCACCAGGAAACCTATTCGACGATTCAGATCGATTTCCATCTCCCGAATCAATTCGAACTGGGTTACATTGGCGCCGACGGCCAGCAGCACCGCCCGGTGATGATTCACCGCGGCGTCATCAGCACCATGGAGCGAATGACTTCTTATCTTATTGAGCTGTATGCCGGCGCATTCCCGGTGTGGCTGGCGCCGGTACAGGCCGTGGTGCTGCCCATCACCGAACGGCAGAACGATTACGCCAAGCAGGTCCTCGGGAAACTTCTCGATGCCGGGGCGCGCGCGGAACTGGATGATCGCAACGAAAAACTGCAGGCGAAAATCCGCGACGCGCAGCTGCAGAAAATTCCCTACATGCTGATCGTCGGCGGCAAGGAAGCCGAGGCCGGGACCGTCTCGGTGCGCCATCGCGCGAAAGGCGACCTGGGCCCGCGGCCGCTCGAGCAATTCAGCGCGGACCTGCGCGCGGAGGTAGATTCCAAAGTAATCTAGAGGTTGGCGCTTCGCCGAGCCTAGGAATTTCCTTCGAGGGTTCTCTTCAAATCAGGGCCCATGCGCTCCAGAATTGGTTCGCCGGGATCATCGCCCACGTACTGCTGGACCACGTTGCCATCCTTGCCGATCAACACATAGGTCGGCAGCGCACTGGCTCCGTACTGCCGCATCATCTGATGGTCCGAATCCAAGCGCTGCGCCCAGTTCATTTGATTCTGCGCGACGAAACTCTGCCAGGTGCCTTCGTCCTCATCTTCGCTGATGCTGATGACCTCCACCTTGTCCGCTCCATAAACTGCCTGCAGCTGCTTCAATCCGGGCAAGGCGTGACGGCACGGGCCGCACCAGGTGGCCCAGAAATCCAGCAACGTTACCTTGCCTCCGCTGGGGGAGCTTTGGCCCGCAAAACCCGGCGCTTTTTCACCCGAGCTGAGCGGCGCGTGAGGCATGTTCTCGTCGTTGAATATTTTCACGGATTTCGCTTGGCTGCTCTTTTTCTCGCGGAAAAGGCGCGCCACCTCACCGAGTGATGTTGGCGCCGGATCCATGATCACCAGGTTGTCGCGCGAAGCCGCTGGCGCGGGCGAAGCAGCCTGCATCGCACGATTCGACGCGGTTTGCGGCGCGGACGGCGATGCGTGCAGCGGAACATCCTGTGCCGACGCCGAGCCGGAGGGCAGCAGAGCGAATGCCGCGGCCGCGAGAAGAAAACAAGTTGTGCGCATGAGTGCAGTCCTCCGAAGGAACCCCCGCCTGGCTTCAGTCTTCTGGATTGCGCCGCGCTGCCCAATAGTACGAGCGGTTAGGTGTGTTCAAAACACACCCGCTCCTTTGTATATAGCCCTGAAAGAATATATCTTGACAGGAATATACGTATTGAGGCATATTCGGACTCGCCATGATCGAAACCCTGCGAGCGCTGGCCGAGCCCAACCGCTTGCAAATCGTCGAACTGTTGCGCGAAGGACCGCGGCCCGTCGGCGACATGGTCGATCGCCTGGGTCTGCGCCAGCCGCAAGTCTCCAAACACCTGCGCGTGCTCAGCGATGCCGGACTGGTGGACGTGCGCGTGGATGCGCAGCGAAGGATTTATCGATTGCGCGCGGCGCCGCTGAAAGAGCTGGAAGTCTGGATCGAGAGATACCGGCGCGTCTGGGAAGGCAATTTCCAACGCCTCGATGCCGTGCTGGGTGAGCTGAAAGCAAAGGAGAAAAGACGTGGACGCACAAAGCGGTAAAGCGCCAATGAAAAACAGTGGAACGTTGCAGGTAACTACGCCCAGCGAGCGCGAGGTAACGATGACGCGCGTTTTCGATGCGCCACGTCATCTCGTCTTCGAGGCCTGGACCCAGCCCGAGCTCGTGAAGCGCTGGTTGTACGGGCCGGACGATTGGCGCCTGGCAGTCTGTGAGCTGGATCTGCGCGTGGGCGGCGCGCTGCGCTTTGTTTGGCGCGACAGTGCCCAGCAGAGTATGGGCATGAGCGGCGTCTTTCGCGAGATCGCCCCACCCGACCGGCTGGTATTTACGGAAATTTGGGACGAAGACTGGACCGGCGGCGAAGCGCTGAACACCCTGATCTTCACCGAGCACGCCGGCAAAACCACGATGACGCAGACGGTGCTCTATTCTTCCCGCGCTGCGCGGGACGGCGCCCTGAAAACCGGCATGGAAGCTGGCGCTGCGGTGAGTTATGATCGGCTCGCGGAGCTGCTGAGATCATGAAAATTGCGGCGTTGATCGCGCGCATCCTGTTGGGCTTGGTCTTCCTGGTGTTCGGACTGAACGGTTTCCTGATGTTCCTTCCGATGGGGCCAATGCCGAGCGGGCTGGCGGGCCAGTTCGTCACGGCATTGCTGCAATCGCACTACGTCCTGGTGGTCTCCGCGTTGCAAATCGCCGGCGGCGCGCTGCTGCTGGTAAACCGCTACGTCCCTCTGGGTCTCACAATTCTTGGCCCGATCATCGTGAACATTTTCTTGTATCACCTGCTGCTGTTCCATATGGGTGTGGGTATAGCGATCGTCGTCGCGATTTTGTGGGGAATCGTCGCGTTTTATCACCGCCAATCCTTCGCGGGACTTTTTGTGCAGAAATCTCCGTAAAGCACCCCCGCCGCCACCGGGTCGGTGATCGCGGCGCATCCTGGTTCGAGCTTTCCGTTGCATCCACTTATGGCTATACTCCGCCGTCAAGAGCCGCGCACCAGCGCGAATCTGCGAGTACAGCGACATGGCCGAAGAAAAGCTTCGCCACCACTTTGGCGACTATCTAGCAGGAGCAGAAGTGTTTGTTTATTCCGTCCTGGCCATTTTGCTGTTCATCACGGCGCTCGCGACGATTGCCAATGCTGGAAAGATGCTGTGGCAGTCCATCGGTCACTGGACCATCGCTACCGATACACTTCTCGTGTTGGATCAGCTGCTCGTCGTATTGATGATGGTCGAGATTATGCATACCGTGCGCATCTCCATTCACTCTCATGTTCTGGTTACCGAGCCTTTCCTGGTGGTGGGCCTGATTGCCTCGATTCGCCGCATGCTGGTGATTACCCTGGAAGCGGCCAGCCTCACCAAAGGCGGAATCTGGTCTGTCGACGGTGCAAGCATATTTCGCGCGAGCATGTTCGAGCTCGGTTTGTTGGGGGTACTCATCCTCATCCTGGTGTTCTCCATTACGCTCTTGCGGCGGTACGCTCCGAAGGAGGAGTGAGCGGTCAGCCTACCTGCGTCTGCAGCCCTCAACTTTACGGATCCGCCCTCCCCCCAGAATCCCAGCCAGTGCCGTAAATCCCTGCTTGCCGGAGAGCGCTAAACCCGTGCTATACTTTTTGGCCCGTCCCTCCCGCATGGCGTTTCGACCATGGGAGGCGCGGCTAGCGGGCCGGATTTACACTTTCCAGGGCCCGGGAGGTGGGTTTATCGCAGAACGTGGTGGGACGCCTGGCCTGCGGGTCAACGAAAGAATTCGCGCTCGTGAAGTGCGCGTGGTGGACGAAGCTGGAAATCAGCTCGGCGTGATGACGCTGTTTGACGCCATGAAGGCCGCGCGCGATGCCGGCTTGGACGTGGTGGAAATTTCGCCCAACGCCGTGCCGCCGGTCTGCAAACTGGTGGACTACGGCAAATTTCAGTACGAGGCGAGCAAGAAAGCGCACGAAGCCAAAAAACATCAGAAGAGTTCGCACATCAAGGAAGTGAAGTTCCGGCCTTCCACTGCCGAGCACGATTTTCAGGTTCGCAAGAATCAGATCATCCGCTTTCTCAGCGAAGGCTACAAAGTGAAAGCCATGATCTTTCATCGCGGCCGCGAAATGGCGCACCAGGACGTGGGCCGCAAGAAGATGGACCGCTTGCTGAAGGAAATAATGGATCACGTGCAGGTGGAGTTCGGTCCGCGCATGGAAGCGAACATCCTGCTCGCATTGCTCGCGCCGAAAAAGGGCGCAGGCGCAACGCCGGCCGCGCAACCCGCGCAGAAAAACGCCGAGGGCCAGGCCTAAAGAAATTCAGTACAAGAGGAAATCGTGAAGAAGAACAAGAAAATGAAAGCCAAGACGCACCGCGGCGCCGCCAAGCGCTTCAAGATCACCTCCACCGGCAAAGTGATGCGCTGGCGGTCGGGCAAGCGCCACCTGCTCGGCACCAAGAAGCCGCGCCGCATGCGCCGGCTTCTGAATAAAGTTCAGGTCAGCCCCGCGGACGTGAAGAATGTCCGCTTGGCATTGCCGTACGGACTGTAAACAGTGCGGGGCCAGTCGGGAAGCCCTGTGGGTCGTCGCTTTAGCCACGACACAAGGCCTGCAACTTCAGTGCGGCTTTAGCCGCGGAAGTTCCGGTTTTGCAGTTGCCACAGCCGGGGTATTCACCCGAATTTAGATTTTTTCCGAGCCGGGCAGAGCGTAACGGGTGCCTGCCGGCCGGATGTTCCGCCCGCCCTCAGAAATGACGGCTCGCGGTGGAGCGATAGGCAGTCCCACGAGGCAAACCCGTCCTGCGGCTCGTTGATTTCCGCGAGCGGCTGGGCCGCGTTTGTCTCCTCACTTGAATTGAATTTCCGAGCGCTTTCGGAACGCGCCACAGGAGAACAGAACCATGCCTCGAGTCAAACGTGGAACCAAACGCCGCGCCCGGCGCAAAAAGCTGCTGAAGCACGCCAAGGGATTTTTCCTCACCAAGGGAAAGCTGTACCGCTCGGCGAAAGAAGCGGTGAACCGCTCGCTGCGCTATACCTATCGCGATCGCCGCGTGCGCAAACGCGATTACCGCGCGCTGTGGATTCAGCGCATCGGAGCCGCCGCGCGCAATAACGGCACAACCTACAGCCAGCTGATTCACGCGCTGAAAGCCGGCGGCATCGATCTGGACCGCAAGATTCTGGCGGAGATGGCCGTGCACGACGCCGATGGATTCGCCTCGCTGGTCGGCTCGGTGAAGCAGCACTTCCCGAAGCCGGGAGTAGTGCAAACCGCGAGGCCGGCGGTTGTTCGCCACCACGAAGAAGGATAATTTGCGGCCGGTTTTGTAGGGGCGGGTCTGGGACCCGCCCCTGCGGTCCGAGGCCCTTGGTGACCCAAAAAGGCGCCGTTACGCAGCGCCGGCGTCCCGCCGGCAGATTTCCGTTCCCTATGACGACGAACGATCCCTCAAAGCTAACGCTCGCTCAGCTCGGCGCCGACTCACCTGCCAAGGTTGCGAGTCTGTTCAGCGAGTTGCGGTCGGCATTCGATCGCGACGCGGCCCAGGATATGGATGCGATCGATCTGGGCGTACTGCGGGTAAGATGGCTCGGCCGCAAGTCGGGAATTATTTCCGAGATTACCGAGCATTGGCTGAAGCCGGCATCCCAAGACGTGAAGCCCGCCGTCGGCCAAAGCCTCAACGCGCTGAAGTCTCACATCGAGGAACGAATCGCAGCGCTCACCGCGGAGAAGGAAGCGGCGGCGGAACAGAGCGCCGCCGCTCGCGACAAGGTCGATCTTTCTCTCCCCGGTGTCGAGCGCGTCATCGGCACGCGCCACCTGATTCGCCAGACCTACGATGAACTTCTGCGCATCTTCAGCGCGATCGGCTTCAGCGTCGTCGCCGGACCCGAAATCGAAACGCCCTACTACAATTTCGAGGCGCTCAACATTCCCGAGCACCATCCCGCGCGCGACAACATGGACACTTTCTACATCGCCCGAGCGCGCGGCGGGCATTTGCTGCGCACGCACACTTCGCCGATGCAGATTCGCACCATGGAAAGACAGAAGCCGCCGGTGCGCATCGTCGTGCCGGGCAAAGTGTATCGCCGCGACAATCCCGACGCGACGCACGGCTACATGTTCCACCAGATCGAAGGCCTGGCCGTGGATACGGACATCACCTTCTGCGATTTCAAAGGCACCGTGGATTATTTCGCGCGCGAATTCCTGGGCCCCAAAACAAAAACGCGCTTGCGGCCCAGCTATTTTCCGTTCACCGAACCGTCCGCCGAAGTGGACGCCACCTGCCACGTTTGCGGCGGCTCCGGCTGCCGCGTGTGCAAGCAATCCGGCTGGATCGAACTGTTCGGCGCGGGCATGGTGAATCCGGCGGTTTACGGATTTGTCGGCTACGATCCGGAAAAGTATTCAGGATTTGCGTTCGGCATGGGCGTGGATCGCCTGGCGATGATGAAGTACGGCGTCACAGAAGTGCCGCTGCTGTTCCAGAACGATGTGCGTTTCCTGAAACAGTTTCCGTGACGAGGCCGAAGCTATAGGGGCACGCTATGGCGAACAGGCGCCGCCGTAGGGCCGCGCCCGCACTTGGCACGAATGGACCCAGCGAAAAAATGAAGGTTGTCTACAACTGGCTGAAAGAATTCGTGGACGTCACGGCGTCGCCCGCCGATCTGCGTGCGCGCCTTTCGCTCGCGGGCCTGGCCGTGGATGCGATCGAAGAAACCGCTGCAGGGCCGGTGCTGGAGGCGGAAGTCACCGCAAATCGTCCGGACTGCCTGGGCCATCTGGGCATCGCGCGCGAAGTGGCGGCGATTTACCGCCTGCCGCTGCAGCCGCTGCATCCGAAACTGAAAGAAGCAGCGGAAAAAGTAGCCGACGCCACGCGCGTGGAAATCGCGGCAGCGGATCTTTGCGGGCGTTTTACGGCGCGCGTGCTGCGCGGCGTGAAAGTGCAGCCTTCGCCGGACTGGCTGCGGCAAGGCCTGGAAGCGATCGGCGAAAAATCCATCAACAACGTAGTGGACGTCACGAATTACGTGATGTTCGAGCTGGGCCACCCGCTGCACGCCTTCGATTTCGATAAATTGCAGGAACAGCGCATCGTCGTGCGCCGCGCAAGACCCGGAGAGAAAATCCGCACGCTCGATGGCGCCGAACGCACGCTCACGAAAGACATGTGCGTTGTGGCGGATGCGGCGCGCGCCGTGGGCATCGGCGGCGTGATGGGCGGCGCGGAAACGGAAATCAGCTTCAGCACGCGCAACGTCTTGATCGAGTGCGCCTGGTTCGATCCCATTTCCGTTCGCCGCGCTTCCAAAGCCCTGGGCCTGCGCACCGAGGCTTCCTATCGTTTCGAGCGCGGCGCCGATCCGGAAATGGCGGAGCTGGCTTCGCGGCGCACCGCCGAACTGATCCAGCAAGTCGCCGGCGGCGAAGTTCTCGCGGGAGTCGTCGATGCCCACCCGCATCGCGCAACGGAGGGGAAAATCGAGCTTTCGCGCAAGGAACTGCTGCGCGTGATGGGCGCGGATGTTCCCGACCGCGACGTGGAGGCGATCCTCAGCGCGCTGGGATTTCACCCCGTGCGCGTGGACGTGAATCGCGGCAGCGACGGCTCCATCGCCGCCGTGTGGGAATGCCGGCAAGTTTCCTGGCGGCAGGATGTGACGCGCGGGATTGACCTGATCGAAGAAGTGGCGCGGCACTACGGCTACGACAAATTTCCGCCGCGACTGCCCCCCGCAAAACAGCCTGCGCATCGTTTGCCGCACGAGGAGGCGCAAGACCGCTTGCGCGAGCGCATCGTCGC
>Ga0210394_10004761_pt1 | contig 15605 bp, 13 predicted proteins | sample IncBWC12MmetaG_FD_160121 | JGI IMG/M metagenome (GOLD analysis project Ga0210394, IMG submission 160121) | Forest soil microbial communities from Barre Woods Harvard Forest LTER site, Petersham, Massachusetts, United States - Inc-BW-C-12-M | ecosystem: Environmental > Terrestrial > Soil >... | reverse complement strand
GCGCGGCCAGGGCCGAGAGCGCCTGGCTAACGGTGAAGCGAGCGCGGCGCGGCAGAGTGGACAGCCGCGATTGGAAAGGCTGCGAGTCGAGTTTCTGATCGGAACCTTCGCTGGTGCGCGCGATCTGCGCCAGCATCTGCATGATGCCCTTCAATTCGTCTTCGTGCAGAGTCATCAGGCCGGTTTCGACGGCCATCGAACCCGGGCCTCCGCGCGCCGAACGGCTGCCGCGAATTCCCGCGGTGGCGTTGCCCCAGCGGCTGGGCTTGCTGACTTCAGCACCTACGCTGACAGCGTCTGCCAAATTCCATCCGCGCGGGCCGGAGCTACCGCCGCCTGCGGGACCTGAACCTTTACCGCTGCTTCGGCCGTTGCCACGTCCGGAGCCACGACCGGAACGATTGCCGGAACCTCTGCCAGAACCGGTGCTTGAACCACTTCCTGAGCCGGGCCCCGCATCTGTGCCTAGACCGCTGCCGGGAGCTTGCAGTGCGGAAATGTCGTCTGGCGCGCTGCTGTTGGCTTGACGGGCGCCGGGACCGGAGGCCGCGTCGGTGACGGCGTCCTTGTTGAACCAAAATCCGGGTGTATCCGGAGCGAGCGGCGTACTGCTACCGGCGCCAGTGCCGGCGACGATGTTCCATGAGCTGGGTCCGGGGCCGACTCCTGCGACGTTGCCACCTTCCGCCGAACCGCTACCTGAGGCTTGCCCGGGTTCTGCTGAGCCTGCGATTCCTTTGTTTAGCCAGAAGCCTGGAGCGTCGGGCGCAAGAGGTGTGCCGCCGCCGCTGCCGCCGACGATGTTCCAGGTGCTGGCACCAGCTCCGCCGACAATCCCACCTTCTGAGCCGGGAGCCTGACCGGCATCGGTCGCGCCCGCAACATAGATGGGGCTCGCGCCACCAGGTACTCCGCCTGCGGAAGGAAGATCACGAATGAGTTCGGCTGATTCGGGCGTGTAATGGAAACCGCCGCCGGACACAGCTACATAGCCTGGACCGTTACTGCCGGGACCCGGCTCACCTGAACCGTTTCCTGGTCCGGCATTGCCAGGGCCGTAGCCGCCACCGGGGCCGTAACCGCCCGGGCCTTGGCCATAACCGGAACCTGAACCGCCAGAACCGTAGCCAGATCCTACGCCGCCACTACCGCCGCTATTCCCGCTGCCGTTACCGTCCCCATCACCGTCGCCGTTGCCGTCACCATCGTCGTCACCGGAACCACCTCGGCCAGAACCTTTGCCGCCACCGCCTTTGGATCCTTCGGCGGCGACGATCAATTGCAACAGGCGCTCGGGGTCGGCGAAAAGTTCATCGGAAGCCTGTGAATTCAATCCCAGCGTGTGCGCGGCCAATTGCTGCGCGACGGTGGAACGCGCGACAGCGGAATCGGCGGGCACGAAGCAAACCTCGTTCACGTGAATGTGCGGATCACCTTGCAAAGCGGTTTTCAATTGTTCGGCGAGTTGCACGGGCTTGGAGCCGGTATTGGTGGGAAAACCGCGCACGAAGCGCGCCAAGCTGGCTTGCGTAACTTTGGGCGAAAAGTGAATGCTGGCGATGCCTGCGGCGGAAAGCATGCGCGCGAAACTTTTTTCGGCGGCGGCGGATTCAAGAGGCGTGCCGTCAAGCAGGAGCTGGTCGGCAGAAACTGCCAGGAGCACGCCGGCTTCATTTTCAGTGCCGGTGCCGAGAGCGGTGCGGAGTTCGGACCAAGCGGTCTCGTACTGTTTTTTTGTTCGCGGATGACCGAAGTCATACATTCGCGCGAACTTGAGCAGGATGTTGAGGCTGCGGATGAAGGCGCGGGCCGCAGCGGGTCGAATATTCGGGTTCGTCACGTATATGTGGGGCTAAGCCCCGCCTCTATATAGAATTGTGGGGGGAAGAGGCGGCAGGAACAATGGTACGGGTGTCGTGTTTGGTACTAACGAATCTCCTACAGAGTTGCTGGGAGAGAGGTACTGGAACGAATCGAGGTAGTGCGGCGCTGGCGCAGCCAGCTCTCTAGTTCGCTGATATCGTTGAGGATAGCTAACGCGCCAATCTCGCGTAACCGGGTACTACGTTGGCGGCGTTCTTCGCCGGTTTTGGGCAGAATTGCGAGAAACGGCACCTGGGCGAATTGCGCGGCGAGCGCGTCGTCGATATTGTCACCGACGTAGAGCGCATCGGTAGGTGCGCGACCGTGCAGGATTTTTAGCAGGCCGTCGGGAGCGGGCTTGGGATTTGCGACTCCTTCGACGGTGACGATGGTTTTGAAGAAGCGCCGGATGTCGTTGCGATCGAGCGTGTAATTTAATTCCTGCCAGGTGCGTCCGGTGAAAACGGCGAGCTCGGATTGTTTGGCGAGGCGCGCGAGAGTGGATTTGCGCAGGAGCCATTTTTCCTTGCGCACATTTCCTTGGCTCCCCTCGCCCCAGTAGATTTGCTGGAACTTCTTTTTTATTTCGTCGTAGGCGAAATCGGCGCCGAGATCATTTACCCAGGCGGTGGAAAGTTTCCAATCGTCGTTGAAGCCGGGACGATTCTTCCAGGCGTGGAGCTCGCGGAGGGTGACCCGTTTTTTGGTGAAGAATCTAACGGTCTGCAGGGTGGTTAGCTGGAAGGAGCCGCGGGTGTCAACGAGGACGCCATCCACATCGAAAATGATGATGGAGGGATAGGACTTCGCGAACGGGCCGCGCGACAGTGTGCTGGATTTACGCCGGCGCGGGGAATCAGGAATGGGAGCCGCTCGATTCTTCGGAAGACTCGTGGGAGTCGGGCGCTTCGCTGGCATCGTCCGAGGCAGTCGCTTCGGATTCCAGGTCGAGCGAATCGGAAGACCAGGCTTCGCCGGGAGCGGCGACGGGCGCTGCATCCTGCGCAGATGCGCTTTTTTCCGGAGACGCGCTGGACGCGCGTCCAGCTGCAGCAGCGGCGGCGACGGGGGGAGGCGCGATGGCTGCTTCGGCAATTTGCAGGGTCTTGAGGCGCGCTGCGAGCACTTCGGCGAGGAGATCGATAATCAGTCTTGCGCCGCTGCCGTCGGGGTCTTTCGTCGGATTGTAAGTGGTGACTTCCAAGGCGGCGAGTTCCGGCTGCTGCGCAAACACCAGGAGCGCTTCGCGGACTTCGGCGAGGGACAAGCCGCCGGAGCCGGGATAATTCGTGGCGGTGAAATCGGCGATCACGTCCACGTCGAGATGCAGGACGAATTGGTAGCCGTTGCCGCGAATGCGATCAATGGCGGCGTGGGCTGCAGCCGCAGGGCCCAGGCGTTGCACCTCGCTTGCGAGATAGCGACGGAGCGGAGAAGTCGCCAGAAGCTGTTCTTCGGGCGGATCGAGACGGGCGACACCGAAGAGCGCCAGATCGGGTTCGCGAACCAGCGGAGGCTCGCCCCAGAAGCGCACCAGTTCGGCGGCGCCGCGTCCGGCGAGGTGCGAAACGACCATGCCATCCACGCATCCAGTCGCTGTGGTTGCGGGAGTATTAAGATCGGCGTCGCGATCCATGTAGATCATGCTGACTTTGCGGAAATAGCGGCGCGCGCCGGCGACGGTGGCGAGAGCGACGGTGCAATCGCCAGCCAGGATCAGCGGTAACGCGGCGGATTTCACGGCTTGTTCGACGCGAGGTTTCAGCGATTCGAGCGAGGCGAGCACGCGGGTGAGATTGCGCGCACGGGGACTTTCTTCGTCGGGCTTGTAGAGCTGAACGGGATCGTCACCGAGATCGGCAACGGCGTAACCGATGGTTTTCAGACGGTCAACCAGGCCTGCGGCGCGCAGTGCGGTGGGGGCGCCTTCGTGCCCGGCGGACATTGCGGCCGCGCTGGTGGGCGCGCCCAGCAGAGCAATCCTGTTGGTCTGCCGGACAATCTTTACTGCCACGCAAAGGCTCCTTAGGTCGAACTCAAGTCTGTTTGGCCGGGGCCGAGCCTGCGCGGGCTAAGTGCCGAATTCGCCGCGCTGGCTGAAACAATTTAGTGCGCGGCTTGCCGCGCGGCTAGTTCCGGCGGCAAGGTGAAGCGCACATCTTCGCGAATCAAATCCAAGTCGCGCTGGTTGGTGAAGCCCAGGCTCGCGAGACGCTGGCTGACTTGTTCGACCAGAATCTCGGGCGCCGATGCTCCGGCGGTGAGGCCGAGGGTCCTCACACCTTCGAGCCAGGAACCATCGACGTCGTTTGCGTCTTCGATCAGGCGGGCGGCGACTCCGGCGCGCTTGGCTACTTCCACCAGGCGATTGGAATTCGAACTATTGGCCGAGCCTACTACCAGGATCAATTGCACTTCGCGGGTGAGAGCTTCGACGGCTTCCTGGCGATTCTGAGTGGCATAGCAAATGTCGTCAGACGCCGGGCCGACGATCGTGGGGAAACGGTGGCGAAGCTGCGCGACGATTTCCTGCGTGTCGTAGAGCGAAAGAGTGGTCTGGGTGAGAAAGGCCAGACGATCCGGGTCCGGCACAACGAGCTGGTCCACTTCCTCGACGCTGCCGACGACGATGGTCTGGTCTGGCGCTTCGCCGGAGGTGCCGACAATTTCCTGGTGGTCGCGATGGCCGATGAGGAGCAGGGTGCGGCCTTCGCGCGCGAACTTCAGCGCTTCCAAATGAACTTTCGTAACCAGCGGGCAGGTGGCGTCAATCACGCGCAACTGGCGCTCCTGCGCTTCGGTGCGAACGCGCGGGGGCACGCCGTGGGCGCTGAAAACGAGCACCGCGCCAACCGGTACTTCTTCGATTGATTCGACGAAAATGGCGCCGCGGCGGCGCAGCTGATCCACGACGTAGCGGTTGTGGACGATTTCGTGATGGACGTATACGGGATTACCGTAAGCTTCGAGCGCGAGTTCGACGATATCCACCGCGCGGACTACGCCCGCGCAAAAGCCTCGGGGGCGAACTCTTACGAGCGTCTTGGCTCCGTGGTTCGTGCCGTTAATTTGGGTCAGAGTCAATTCGTTCTCCGTTAAGCCCTTTCATTTTACCTGAACGGGTGCTTCGCGGCTACTTCGTTCGGTTGCCATGTGCTCCGGGCACGCTAAACTCAACAAGGGGATTCGCCGGGCCTGTGTCGCTGCAGCAAAATCGGTACCCCGGTGGGTACACAGTTCGCGGAAAAATGTGCGAGGCCATGGTAGCGGCGGTGTTCGGACCGCCAGCGGGGATAGCCGCGTTACCGATGGTGCACTAAAGTGCGCCGCCACCGTTCGGTCCCGCACCGGCGGATCTGAGGATGAATTGCCACCACCCTGCGGGGGCGATTCACAAGCAGCGGGCTTAGCGACGGCGCGCCAGGCAAGTCTCGCGCCGAGCAAAGCGGCGGCCCTTCGGTCCCGATTCCATGGGGGCCTCAGGACAGGCAAGCCGCCGCACTCCAGGATGGGCTAGGCGCGGATACGCGGTGCGAACACGAAGGGTCAGATTGTGGCAGCGCCAGGTCCAAGGCAAAGTCAAAGACGCCCGCCTGAAAAGCGGGCGGCCGCTACGAAAGCAACGTCCAGGGGCGACACAACGGCGACGGCTTCCCAGTTCGCTGAACCCGAACCGGCCGCTACAAAGTCAAAAACTTGGCTCGCGTGCATATTTCCGCAGCGTGTAAGGCAACGACCTAGAACGATTACCGAGTTACGAGACGGCCCGATTTCCCGGGCTCGCTGCTAGGAGGGGGGTCTGTCGCTGGAGGGAGTGAAGCGGATATTGAGCGAAAAGCCGAGCAGCCGCACCCGCGCGGTGTAGTCCGCCGCGAGATGCACGGCCGACGATGCTCCTTCGACGGTACGTTGCACGGTCACCTGATTTGGATCCAGCACGATGTCCAGGTCTTTTGCGTCGTGGATGACGGCGTTGCGCAGGTCGTCATCGGTAGCCGGCGCAGATAATCCGATGTGTTCGGCGTTTCGCGAGGACAGGTCGCGCAAGTCTTCTTCCAATTGACGATTGGCCAAGTGGCAGGATGCGATTTGCCAGCCCGCGTTTGCGGCTACGGCGAGAACGGCGATGCCGACGATGAGTTCAATTTTTTTCATGCTAGTTAATCGCGCTGGCCGGCGCCAACCTTGGGCTGGTCAAGAGATTTTAGCGCACCGGCCGAGCTGCTGGAGTAAGACGTGTCGGAATCGCCAGCTATCTTAGCGACGCGAAGCCGGACTCAACCTGCGTGATACTATCCCGATTCACTCACAACGATCCGGGGGGCGAAACATGCTGCTGCAGGGGCAGGTGGCGATTGTGACGGGCGGTGGCCGGGGGATTGGGCGAGCCATCGCGAGGAAATTTGCAGCGGCGGGCGCTTCGGTGGTGGTGAGCGCACGAACGGAAAAAGAAATCGAGCAGGTGGCGCGGGAGATACAGGACGCCGGGGGAAAAGCGGCCAGCGTCGCGGGCGATGTCTGTCGCGAACCGGATTGCGACAGGATTGTGCGCGAGGCGCGCAACGCTTTCGGTGCGATTCACGTGCTGGTGAACAACGCGGGATTGCTGGGACCGGTAGCGCCGATGGAGCAGGTGAGCGCGCGCTCCTGGGATGAAGTGATCGCGGTGAATTTGCGCGGACCGTTCTTGCTATCGCGGCTGGTACTGCCGGAAATGTACGCGCGCGGGTCCGGCTCGATCTTGAACATCGTGAGCATTGCAGCGAAGGCGGCATTTCAACTGAACGGCGCATATGCCGCATCGAAGGCGGGGCTGATCGGATTGACGCGGACGCTGGCAGCGGAGGGGGCGCGCAAAGGCGTGCGGGTGAACGCGCTGAGCCCCGGGCCGGTGCCCGAGACATTGATGTCCCAAGAACTGGGGCGCGGACTGGCGGAATATTTTCAGGCGGACAGCGAGAAGTTATTCAAGCAGATGTGCCAGGGGATATTACAGGGAAGGCCGCAGACAGCTGATGAGATAGCTGCTGCGGCCCTGTTCCTGGTCTCCGATCACGCGAGCGCGATTACTGGGCAGACTCTGAACGTGGATGGCGGAATGGCTTTCTACTGAGTTCTTCCAGGCCCGCATAGCCGCGACGCGCTACAGCGGTGCTGAAGTGAACGCCTGCTTCCATCCAATCGAGTCCGCGTTCACCGATGGCGCCGACGAGATAGATCATCCCGCCCAAAACCATCAGGACCGCGAAGCCCAGCACAAAGAGCAATTCGGCAGCGACTAATTCCCGCACGAAATAGACCTGGAGAATGCAGAATAGTCCCAGAATGAACAGGAGGCCCTTGCGTACTTTCGCCTTTTCGATAACCCCCACCAGCATTGTCTGCAACTTGGTAAGATGCGTTTTCATGATCCTCCGACCCTCACTGGAGTAGATGCACGGAGGTGTCCAAACGGAGCGCGCGTAAGTCATTGAAAAATCGAAGGTCAGCAGAAAGTTTGGCGCGCTAAATCGACTTAAAACGGAAAATGATTTCTTCGAGTTGGCGGGAGTGTGTTCCGAGACGAAACGAAGGGCTGTAGACTTTTTTTGTCACTTATTTTCGCCTGCGCCGTCTATTACTGATGCGTTAATTGTAAGAAGTCTACCGACCATGCGTCCGCAACCGAGAAACGCAGCTTCCGGGGCCAAAGCCCTTCTCGTTGCTAGACTCGACGGCGGGGCGGAAACCCCGCCCTTGCGAGGGTTGCATGGATGTGATGACGGCTGGCGAAATAAGGCGAAAGCCGTGGCACCGGCTCTTCCGTTCGCGGAAAAAGGCGCGAGGCTTCTGTAGCGGCCCGCCGCTGACCTCCAGCGGTGATCGTCGCGCGAGCCCTGGCGCACGAAAGTGCGCCGCTACAACCGCAAAGTCAAAGGCGCCGCCCCGCTGGCCGCCGCTACCAAGACAGAACCCGGGCTCGCGCGCATTGTTCCGCGAACGGTCTTGCGCATCTGGTGATCAGCGACCTTCGAATGGATAGCGATCCTGAGCGAGCACGGCTTCAGCGACGCGCCTGCGAATCGCAATCGTATCGAGCGGAGCATGTTTGGAGAAGCGACGCAGCACGGCGAGCTGCGTTATCAGCGTGTCGCCTTCGGCGATGGCGGTGAGTGCGGTGCGTGCATCTTTTTCGACGCGGTCCATGGCGTCGTAAATGAAAGCGCGGGCAGCATCGCACATCACGCTCGCCGCTTCCCCGCGAGCTGCCGAGGCTTTCTGCGCGCGGCGCAGCGTGGATTCCATGGCGTAAACGTCCATGACGATATTGGCGAGCGCGGCGACGATTTCCTGCTGCTCGGCGAGCTGTTCGCGGAATTTCTGCATGGCGGAGCCGGAAGCCAGCAAGAAAATCTTCTTGGCCTGCTCGAGTGCTTTTTCTTCTTCGGCGAAGGGGCCCGTGGGAGCTTCCTCGAAGGAAGGCCCGGCGAGGACTTCTTCGCCCAGTTTCAGCGCGGCGGGAATCAGCGGGAGGACGCCGCCGAGCGCGCGTTTCATGAGCATCTGAATGATGAGCATACGATTGATTTCATTGGTGCCTTCGAAGATGCGATTCACGCGGCTATCGCGATAGGCGCGGGCCACCGGATAATCTTCGTGAAAACCGTAGCCGCCGAAAATTTGCACGCCTTCGTCCACGACGTAATCCACCATTTCGCTGCCGGCCACTTTGCTGATGGAGCTTTCGATGGCGTATTCCTCGAGGACTTGCATGGCTTGCTTGGTCTTGTCGTTGCCCGCATCGGGGCTGGAGACAGCGGCTTCGATCATGCCAGCGGAGCGGTAGACTTCCGATTCGATGGCGTAGATCTGAATGGCCATTTCGCCGAGCTTGGCTTTGATGAGGCCGAAATCGCAGAGGCGTTTTCCGAAGGCGGTGCGCTCCTTGGAGTATTTAGACGATGCTTCCAGAATTTTCTTGGCGCCGCCGATGCAATAGGCGCCCAGACTGAATCGGCCGGCATTGAGCGTGTTGAAGGCGACGACGTGGCCGCGGCCGGCTTCGTGCAGGAGATTTTCCTTGGGAACCGGGGAGTTTTCGAAAAAGATGGGGGTGGTGGAGCTGCCCTTGATGCCCATCTTTTTTTCTTCTGCGCCGGCGGAAAATCCGGGCGTGCCGCGTTCGACGATGAAGCAGGAAAATTTCTCGCCATCAATTTTGGCGAAGACCACGTAGACATCGGCGAAGCCACCATTGGTGATCCACATTTTCTGGCCGTTCAGAATGTAATTCTTGCCATCGGGCGAAAGAACCGCGCGGGTGCGCGAAGCTTGCGAATCCGAACCGGCCTGCGGCTCGGAGAGGCAATAACAGGAAAGCAATTCGCCGGTGGCGATTTTCGGAAGATATTTCTTTTTTTGCTCTTCGGTGCCGAAGTAGACGATGGGTACGGTGCCGATGCCGGAGTGTCCGCCGTGGGAGACGGCGAAGGAGCCGTAGCCGGCGAGTTTTTCGGCGAGGATCGCGGCGGAGATCTTGTCGAGTCCGGAACCGCCGTAGGCTTCGGGGATACCACCGCCGAGCAGGCCGATTTCTCCGGCTTTCTTCAGCATCTGGGCCATCAGATGTTCGTCTTTGTGCGCTTCCAACTCGGGGATCGCCGGCATCACCTCCTTCTGCACGAATTCTTCGGCGGTTTGGCCGATCAGACGCTGGTCATCGGAAAAATCCGCGGGAGTGAATACATCTTCGGGGCGGCTGGGAGTGATCAGGAATGCGCCGCCGCGATTGAGGACCTGCGAAACTGGTGCCGTGGCCATCTTGAGCCTCCGAATGATGAAATGCGCTACCCGATTCTCTCGCGCATTTCCGCTTAGCACAATAGGCTGGCGCTTATCGCACAGATGCTCGGCGATGATCGGACAGGATGACTAGAGGGGCGGAAGCCCCGGCGATCCGGGTCTGAGCCGCACCCGCAAAATCGGCACTTCAGCGGGTCGAGCCGCAAGCATTTTGCGAAGGCCGGGTCGTGGCTCAAGCCACAACTTACAAAGATTATCCAGCAACTGCAGCGGCTGCGCGGTTCGCTGAACCTGAACCGCTCGGTAGAAGTGCAAGGGCAAAGTCAACCCTGCCCGCCTGAAAAGCAGGCGACCGCTACAAATTCAAGAGCTTGGCCTCCGCGCTGTTTTCCGCATAGTGTGCAGCCAGGACTTGCCAGGGTTTTTGAGTTCCGACACGCTCTCTGAAGCGCGGCGCTTCCGGGCCGGTCGCTCCTGAGAGCGATCGCAATTTCACTGTGCCGAAGCGGTAGAGAGCTGCAAGCGCACGGATACGAGACGCTGTTCGCTCGAGAATGCTCCGGTGGCGTGCGTGTAGGTGACGAACATGGTTTCACCGCCGTTGCTGTTGTACTCGGGGTGAGCCTGCGCGTCGTCCACGGCACTTCCGCCCGCGCCAGGCTGCAAGGCCTCGAAGGCCCTCACTTCGGCAGACCACGGACCTTCGGGCTGCAGAGACGTGCGCATCATCACGTTTCCTGAGAGCGGCTGGTTGTAGACCGCGACGTAGCGCTGCAGGTAGTCGTTCCAAGACACATTCAGGATGTGGTTGCCGGTGAAGACCCACATGGCGTTGCTGGGTTGGCTGGACCAATTGCCATTGCCGGCGTAGAAATTCCAGGCGCCCAGATTGGTGACGTCGGCAAGATCCACGCGGCCCAAGACGCAGGGAACACTGAAGTTTGCATTGTAGCAACCGTAGGCGTAGAGCGTGTCTCCATCCACCAGTGCCGCAGAGCCAAAGCTCGGCTGATTCTGACTGAAAAGCAAATCGGGATGTTCGGCTGCGGGATTGATCGTGGGACGCTGCGGCAAGTCCGCAAAGTTCTGCCAGGCGGCCACCGAGTAACCAACCGCTTGAAAATTGAAGTTGCCAGGTTGCGCGGAAACGAGCTGATAGAAAACCAGCGCGCGATTGCGGGCTAGATCCGCAACCATCGCTCCGGGCCACAGCGCCCAGCGCGCGCCGCAGGGTTGTTGCTGGCAGGGATTGCCAGAGTGAGCGGCGTTGAAAGCTTGCTCGGTTGCGCTTAGTTGCAGAAGCATGGTGGGGGCGCCAACGGCGTCTGCACGTTCCTGAAAGCCGGTGATGCCGTCTTGCGCGTCGAAGTCCGTGGTGAACGACCAAGAATCGCTGATCAGGGCCTGGCCTTGGGCATTCGGATTCGTGAGAAATGTGTCGCCGTAGAGCCAGACCGCGTAGCCTCCAAAGACTCCGCTGTACCCGCCGTCCCGTCCGACAATTCCAGGATTTGATCCGATGGCTCCCAGATCGGTCGTTTGTACCACGGTGAGTTCCGCCGCGGGGCCTGAGTTTCCCGAGGGATAGAAGCTGCAGCCGGAAATTCCCAGGACGGAGAGGGAGACGCAGGCGAGGCATAGGGCCCCGAGGAAATTTCGTTCGTGCATGGTTCCCCTCCGCACGCGAAAGCGACTGGAACGCGCAGGATGGCTCGATTCTAAGGCCGCCCGTAGCCGCTCGGCTTCATTGCCCGGAATCCTCGGCGATCTCGTTGCCGTTTTCGCTTTCCGCGATTGTTGGTTAATGATGCCAGAGGCGGCCGTCGGGTGGCCCGCGGCACGCCTTGCTGCGGCAGGCCCTTATTGACAATGTAATTTTTCTTGACATGTGGAATGTTCGGTGATGGAATGCGCGCATGAATGCTTCGGGCCATGCGACGCCCGCTCCTGCCTGGGACTTGGTGGCGGATATGAATCGGGCTGGCGCTCTGCTGCATCCCCTGCGCTTGCGGATTCTGGATGCCTTGCGCGAGCCGGACTCGGCTTCTGGCCTCGCGCGGCGATTTCGCATGCCGCGGCAGAAAATGAATTATCACGTGCGGGAACTGGCGCGGGCGCATTTTCTGGAGCGTGCGGGGCAGCGGCGGCGGCGCAACATGATCGAGCGGCGCTATCGCACCACGGCGCAGGGATATGTGCTGTCGCCGGAATTGCTGGGCAGGATGGGGTTGCCGCGCGAATCTGCCGCGGACGTGTTCAGCGCCGCGTATTTGCTGGGAATGATGGCGGTGGCGCAGGCAGAGCTGGCGCGTGCGAGCCGCGAGGCTGCGGCGCAGCGCAAGAGGCTGACGACCTTGTCGGTCAGTGCGGAGCTGCGATTTGAAAGCGCGGAGCAGCGTGCGCAGTTTGCAGCGGAACTGCGCCGCAGCGTGCTCGAGGTGATCGGGGGCTACGCTTCTGCGCATACGATGGCCGATGGATCGGCGGGCGCGGGGCGTCCTTATCGTTTGATTCTTGGTTGTTATCCCATTCCAGCAAGACCAGCGGAGGACGCACCATGAGCGAAGCGAAAGAGGCCCGCGAAAAACGCACGATCGTGAAAGAAATTGAAGTGGCCGCGCCGGTGGAAGCGGTGTGGAAGGCGCTGACGGACGGGAAGGAGCTGGCGCGGTGGTTTCCCTTGGAAGCGAGCGTCGAACCCGGCGTCGGCGGGAAGCTGCGGCTCTCCTGGGGGCCGGAGTTTGAAGCGACTGCGCCACTGACGATTTGGGAGCCGAACCGGCGCTATGGCTGGGAGTCGGCGGCTCCCTCGGGGAACCCGATGACCGTGGAATTCTCGGTGGAAGCGCGCGGCGGAAAGACCCTGGTGCGCGTGACGCAGTCGGGATTTTCTTCGGGGTCGGAATGGGACGAGGAATTCTTTGATTCGACGAAATACGGCTGGGGCTTCATGCTGTTCAACCTGCGCGAGTATCTGGAGCGGCACGCGGGGCAAGCGCGGTTGGTGGCCTGGCCGCGCCTGCAAGTGGAAATGGCGCGCGAGATAATTTACGACCAGCTAGCGGGCACGAATGGGATTTTTGCCGAAGGCTCGCTGGGAAACTTGCGCGAAGGCGCCACCTATTCGCTGCGCACCTCGACTGGCGAGGTGTGGTCCGGACGGGTTGCGTTTATCGTGCCGCCGCGCGGATTCTGCGTGACGATCGATGCGCTGAATAGCGCTCTGGCTTGGCTGACAATTGAAGGGGTGGGCCGAACGTTTGAAGCGCAGCTGTGGTTTTCGACGTACGGATTGCCGCAGGAACGGGTGACGCAACTGGAAACGCAGTGGGCGGCGCAGATGAAGAGCATTTTGACGCGATAGGAGAAACGACATGGCGAATCCCGTGGTGCATTTCGAAATTGGATGCAAGGACAGCAAGGCGACGCAGAGTTTCTACGCGAAACTGTTTGATTGGAAGATCACCGAGGCTGGGCCCGCGGCGATGATTGACGCCGGCAAGGCGCCAACGGGACATATTACGGAGCTGGGGCACGAGCCGCACCACTACACGATTTTTTACGTGGAAGTGGACGACGTGCAGGCGTACATCGACAAAGCCACGAAGCTGGGAGGCAAAATGCTGGTGCCGCCTGTGCCGATTCCCAGCGGAACCTTCGCCTGGATTCAGGATCCGGCGGGAAACACCGTGGGTCTGTGGAAACCCGCTGCTAACTAAACTCCCGAGGAGGAATTTGCTCATGCGCAAGGCGGGAATGATGCTGTGGTTCGTCGTGCTGGTCGCGATGGCGGGAATCAGTTTGCGGGCGCAGCAGTCTTCAACCGAAAAACCGGCATCCGCGCCGGCGATGCAGGCGCCGCAGCCGGGACCGGAAATGCAGCGGCTGAATTTTTTGGTTGGCGATTGGACCTTGGACGGCGAGTACTTGAAATCACCAATAACCGGAGACGGCGCGAAGCAAACGGGCTGGTACAAGGCGCATTGGGGGCCGGGCGGGTTTTCGATCATTGCGGATTTTGAAGCGGACAGCACACTGGATAACGAGATCGGGCACGAACTGCTGACGTGGGACCCGAAGAAAGACGCCTACACCACGGTGACGGTGGGGAATGGTTTTCCGGGAGCGATTATCGGGACTGCGAAGTGGGAGGGTGACAATTTGGCGGTGCAGACGGAATTTGGCACGGGGGCGGCGATGGTGCATCTCCGGGCGGTGTATTCGCATGTTGGGGAGAAGACCATTCAGATTGAGGAGTCGTTTCAGAAAGGAGACGCGCCTTATCAATTGATATGGAAGGCCGGCGCGACGAAGAAATAGGAGAGGATTGCGCCGCTACAAAGTCAACTCCAGCGGCGAAAAACAACGGCGACTGCTGCCCGGTTCCCTGAGCCTGGACCGGCCGCTACAAATTCAAAGACAAAATCAACAGCTTCGGCTAGGCGGCGCGCTCGAAGATGCCTGCGGCGCCCATGCCGCCGCCGACGCACATTGTTACCATGCCGTAGCGGGCATTGCGGCGTTCTAGTTCGCGGAGGATTGTGGCGGTGAGTTTTGCGCCGGTGCAGCCGAGGGGATGGCCGAGGGCGATGGCGCCGCCGTTGACGTTGACGCGCGTGGGATCGATTCCCAGGAGTTTGATTACGCTGAGAGCCTGCGCGGCAAAGGCTTCGTTGAGTTCGATTACGTCAATCTGATCCAGCTTCAAACCTGCAAGTTTCAGCGCTTTGGGAATTGCGTACACCGGGCCGATACCCATTTCTTCCGGCGGACAACCTGCCGTGGCAAACGCGACGAAGCGCGCGAGCGGTTTCAATCCCAGTGCGCGGGCGCGCTCGCCGCTCATCACGACCGAGGCGGCCGCACCATCGCTGGTCTGCGAGCTGTTCCCTGCCGTAACGACGCCGTGCGCGTGAAACGCGGGCTTCAACTTCGCCAGGGCTTCCAAGGAAGTGTCGGCGCGCGGACCTTCGTCGGTGTCGAAAGAAACTTTCACGGTTTTGGGCTTGGACGCGGTGGTTGCACCGGCCGCGGCGGCTTCGAGGACTGTGTAACTGACGTCCACTGGAACGATTTCATCCTTGAATTTTCCGGCGGCGATCGCGGCAAGTGCTTTTTGGTGGCTGGCGAGGGAGAATTCGTCGGATTGCTGGCGGGTGATGGCGTATTTCTTCGCGAGATTTTCCGCAGTGAGGCCCATGTTCAGATACGTGTCCGGATAATTGTCGGTGAGCCAGGGATTCGGTGAGATTTTGTTGCCGCCCATGGGGATCATGGACATGGATTCGGCGCCACCGGCGACAGCGACTTCGGCGCCGCCGGCGATGATGCGTTCGGCGGCGAGGGCGATGGCTTGCAGGCCGGAGGAACAGAATCGGTTGATGGTCATCGCGGAGACAGTGACCGGCAAGCCCGCGCGCAGCGATGCGATGCGGGCGACGTTCATACCCTGCTCGGCTTCGGGGGTGGCGCAGCCGACGATGACGTCTTCGATCTCGGCGGGATCGAGGCCCCTCGCGCGGGTTATCGCCTCTTGGATGGCTGTGGCGGCCAGATCGTCGGGTCGAGTGGCGCGCAGAGTGCCTTTGGCTGCTTTACCGACGGCGGTGCGCACGGAACTGACGATAACGGCTTCACGCATGTGTCACCTCAAGCGACGCGGGCTGATTGTTGACCAGCCCTATATTGGATGCAGCAGTGGCGAAAAAGCAACAGGGCGTAAGACGAGCGGTGCCAGGATTTTGCGGAGATCAAAGACACCATGGATGAACGCAGATGAACACTGATAAAAGCCAAAGATTTAACACCGAGGGCACAGAGAACTGCGGAGAAAAATCTCGGAAATATAGTGGCGTTCACCGCAGAGACGCAGCGAAAGATAACGGCACAGGCAACGTCCACGGCGCCCACCTAGAAAGCAGGCGGCCGCTACAACTTCAACTGCAACTGCGTGCGTGGAA
>Ga0210394_10004760_pt1 | contig 15607 bp, 16 predicted proteins | sample IncBWC12MmetaG_FD_160121 | JGI IMG/M metagenome (GOLD analysis project Ga0210394, IMG submission 160121) | Forest soil microbial communities from Barre Woods Harvard Forest LTER site, Petersham, Massachusetts, United States - Inc-BW-C-12-M | ecosystem: Environmental > Terrestrial > Soil >... | reverse complement strand
TGGCCAATAAGAAGTATGGCCGGCTTTCCGTGAGCATTCAGGATGACGGCGATCTTCTGTTTGCGCCGGCCGTGCTATGGACGGCGGCGCATCATCGCATCCCGCTGCTAAGCATCATGCACAATAACCGCGCCTATCACGAAGAGATGATGCATGTACAGCGCATGGCCGACCGCCACAATCGCGGCATCGATCGCGCCGGTATCGGGACGACCTTCACGGAGCCCAACGTGGAATTTGCAAAGCTGGCACAGGGTTTCGGCGTTTACGCCGAGGGGCCGATCGAGAATCCGAGGGACTTGGGACCGGCGATCAAGCGCGCGCTCGCCGTCGTCAAGCGCGGCGAGCCCGCGCTCCTCGACGTAGTCACCCAGCCCCGTTAGGCGTTAAGGGTTAAGTTACCGATGCTCGGCTGGTGGAGCAGCCGTCTGAGACGAAATTTCGGACACCGGCGTCATCGCGCCTTTGAGGGAGAAAAGAAAAACGCTGTCGCCGCGCGGCGCTCCGGCGAAAAGACTGCCGCCTGAGTACGCAGCGACGTATTCGTCGCCTTGGTACTCGAAGACGCTGGCGGGGGAGTTCACGCCGGCGCCGGTCTGGAACTCCCACAGGCGCTGGCCGCTCGCGGAATTCAGCGCGGTGAGCCGGCCGTCGTCGCGGCCCACGAAGGTGAGGCCGCCCGCGGTCGTCACCGATCCGCTGTAGCAGCTATCTTTCCACCGCTGCTGCCAGACGAGCTTGTTGGTTTTCATGTCCAGCGCCGCGAAGATCCCGTTTGACCCGATGGGCATGCCGCCGAACGCGCTGCCCAGATATCTCTGGCCGCCGGCGTCCGGGAATTTTTCGTTCTCTTCGCCGCCCTTGAAGAAATTGGCGCCGTCGCTGGCGCAGACGTAGTAAAGATTCGTCTCAGGATCGTAGGAGCTGGGAGGCCAGTTCGCGCCGCCTCGCGCCGAGGGCTTCACGACAACTCCGTCGGCCCAGAACGGCGTGAAAATGCGGCCCTGGTTCACGAGCGTGAAGCCTTCCGGCGCCACGTCGATGGACTGCGGCACGAACGCATCGCCGCGAGGAATCGGTTGCGTGGCCGAAGTAAACTGCCGCGGCTCCTGAGCGACCGGCTTTTCGTCGATGCCGATCAGCGGCTTGCCGTTGGTGCGATCGAGGATGTAGACCCAGCCGGCCTTGTTGGCTTCGGCAGCGGCTTTGCGAACATGGCCGCCAATCTTGACGTCGAATAGCATCACCGGATTCGGCCCGTCGTAATCCCACAGATCGTGGTGCACCTGCTGAAAGTGCCAGCGATACTTGCCGGTCTTCGCTTCGATCGCAACCATGGAATTGGCGAACAGGTTGTCGCCGGGGCGGATGTGGCCGTTGAAGTCGGGCCCGGGATTGCCGGTGGTGAAGTAGAGCAGACCAAGCTCCGGATCAACCGCGGGAGTCTGCCAGATCGCCGCGCCGCCGTATTTCCAGGCGTCGCTGTCTTTGGGCCAAGACTCGTGACCAATTTCGCCGGGGCCGGGAATTGTGTAGAAGGTCCAGATCAGGTGCCCGTCTTTCGCGTCGTACGCTTTGACGCGCCCGCGCGTGCCATTTTCGCCTCCCGCGAAGCCGGCGATCACCATGCCGTCGTAATAGAGCGGAGCCGCGGTGATGGTGTAGCCCTGCTGCCATTGCTCGGCTTGAATCGACCAAAGCGGCTTGCCGGTTTTTTGATCGAGCGAGACGAGGCGGCCATCGAGTTGGCCGACGTACACCGAGCCGGCGCCGAGCGCGACGCCGCGGCTCGTCCATCCGCAGCATACCGTTGTTATGCCCTGGTCCAGATTGGCCTGGTATTTCCAAAGAATCTTGCCGGTGTCTATGCTGATGGCAAAAACGTCATCGGCTCCCGTAACGATGTACAGGACGCCCTCGTAGACGACAGGCTGGGCTTCGCCAGAGTATTTATTGGCGAGCGCGGAGCCATCCAGATGCGTCTGCCAGACGGCCTTGAGCTTGCCAACGTTTTCGCGATCAATCTGTTTCAGGGGGGACCAGTTCTGGCTGAGCAGGCTGCCGCCGACTTTGAGCCAGTTTTGTGCGGGCGGCGCTGTGAGATCCTGGGCTGAGAACGCTGGGGCAGCGGCGATCTCCGAGACTCCGCGGTTCTCGGAAGCCGCAGACGTACCAGATGGCGAAGCTTGCTGCGGCGCGGCGTGCACAGGCGAGAGGAGAAGCAAAACCATCGTCGCGAAGCACAGCGCAAAGCCCGAAGATACGCGCAGCCAGCGAAGTCTCGAATTATCTCTGCAGTTTGTTCTCATGGCTGGCTCCTTCGCTCGACGGAGAGGCGGGCGCGTGCCGAAGACCCGCGAACGCATTTGTTTCCGGCTCCCGGAAGTAGCACTTATTAAGTTAATCGCCTCGCCTGTGCAGCGAGTTTATCGGAATGCGTCCGGGATATACAACGCGTAGATTTCAGATCGGGTATAGCAGACGCTTAAGAAAATTCTTTGCGCGCAGAGACGGCCCGAGCGTATATTTCGCTAGGCCGGTGGAATACTCGCGCCGTTCAGGCAGAAATTTGGAGGGTGGGCTATGAACAACAGGCTCTGGTTGGGTTTCCTCGTGATGATCGCTCTTTTCGCGGTTTCCGTTCCGCTCGCAGCGCATCACGGAAACGCGTCATACGGCCACGCGAAACAAATCACGTTGAAGGGGACCGTGACGGAATGGGAGTGGCTCAGTCCGCATACAATACTGAAGATGGATGTAAAAGATGACCAGGGAGCCGTAGTTAACTGGATTGTTGAGTGGAACGCTCCCTCCAGCCTGATCAACTACGGCATAAACAAAAAGACGTTCAAGCCAGGGGATGAGGTCACGGTAGCGATGATAACGCCGGACAATGGTGCGCCCGTCGGGCGTATCCAGCGAGTCATGCTTGCGAACGGCACGTGGTTACGCGGGTAGACGAGGAGTCCTCGAATATGACGAAGGGATTTCCGACATGTTGAACCGCTTCGTGATCCCGGCAGCTGTGCTTGCAGCATCCATGTTTTCGCTTTCTGCGCGGGCGCAATATGACCCGCGCACGCCTTTCCCTGCGCCCGATCAAAATGCTCCGCCGGTGGCGCAAAACCAGGAGAAGCATATCGACGGGTGGTACAAGGAAGTGCCCGCGCCGCCAAAGGATCAGCAGGCAGCGCCGGCGCCTCGACGCGATCTGTCTGGAATCTGGGAACCGGCGGGCGGTTGGCGCGACGGCGTGCAGTTCCTTGGCGCAAAGGAATATCCTTCGGACGGAAAGCCGCAGCACGAATTGCCTTTCACGCCTTTGGGCGAGAAGACGTGGAAATCGCACAAGCCGGGATTTGGAACGACAGAAGTTCCCATCGCGCTCAATAACGATCCCTTCGATAGTTGCGATCCCATCGGCTTTCCGCGCATAGAACTATTCAATCTGCGCGCGATACAGATCGTCCAGAATCCAAAGCAGGTGCTGATCTTTTACCAGAACGATCGGACGTTTCGCAGCATCTGGTCCGACGGCCGCGGGTTTCCGTCGGACGATATTTCCGAGCCGCGGTGGTACGGCTACTCCACCGGCAAGTGGGAGGACGACACCACGTTCGTTGTGGAGACGACCGGGCTCGACGAAAGAACCTGGATCGACAATGTCGGCCGCCCGCACAGCAGCGACTTGCGCGTGGAAGAGCGGTTCCATCGCGTGAACCACGACATCATGGAGATCACGCTGACGATTAACGATCCGCAGATGTATACGAAACCCTGGAATGCGCTAAATAAATTCCCCATGCGGTTGCAGCCGCCCGATTTCGATCTGCGGGAAATGATCTGCTCGCCTTCGGAGCAGGCGGAATTCGATAAACAAGTGAGCCGGCCCGCCATTGCGGACACGAAAAAGAAGTAGGCTTCAGCACCCGCTCACATGTTGCCTGTCGCGGAATGACGACAAAAAACCCCAGGGCGCCGCAACTTCTTTTGTTGTGACGTGCGCTTTCGCGCCGGTCGCGGGCGCCCTGGGCTACAAGGGGCCGCCCTGAAGGCCGCCGCTAAAAACACCAAATAACCCAACCTTAAGAACGCCCATCCGAGCTTAGGGCAAGCAGGGTGTGAAGCACCCGGCCGCCGGAGGCAGAGGGATTCTTCGACTTCGCGTCGCGCTGAAAATCGCAAGACACGATTTTCGGAAGAGAGATCGCGACGCTGCGCTCAGAATGACAACTTGGCCGGAGACGTCGAGTCCGAGGTCCCTCGAGGCACCTCTCGAAATGCGGGCGCTTTAGGGGGCGCTGGTGCTGGTCGTGGTAGTGGTGGTCGTGGAGCGCTCCGCGAGGAAATCCCAATGCTCGCCGGCGTGCTTGACGATCGCGGGCACATCCTCTACCAGCAGGAAGCCATCCGTCACGAGCACGTTCGCCGATTGCTGCACGAGCTTCAGATACTCATCGCGTGAGTGGTAGCGCTCTTCGATCGAGAGGCGCGGATCGCGGGCCTGGTCGCGTTCCGCTTTCGTGCGCGCAAAGGGAATGTACGAGCCCATCAACGGAAAGAATTGCTCGGTCCCACCGATAGCGGTGTTTCGGAAATTCCATCCGGTATAAGTCGCGAGCGGCACGGCGACGTCGGGAAGCCGCAGTCCGGCGACGGCATTGCCGTCGCGGTCCACTTGCGGGACGAGGTAGGGAATCGGCGTGCCAGCGCCGTCTTTCGCCAGCAGGCGGTTTGGACCGCGTACGCCGGCGTAGGCGGTCTGTGGCGAAGTCACGCCGGCAATTTTCGGCCAGGCGACATCGCGTGCGCGCACCAGCGTACGATCCTGCAAGCGCGGATAGCGGCTCGGGGGCGGCGCGGTGCCATCCGCAACCCATTTCTCCATGGCGATCAGCAAAGCGCGGAGAGTAATCCGCGAGTCAAACGGATTGCCAGGGAGTTGGCCGGTACTTACCGCGGGCGGGAACGGTCCCACGTTGTGCGGCGCTCCAGACAAGAGATAGAGCCGCTCATTTGGCAGCGGCTCCATGTCTTTGGATCCGTCGGGCGTCATAGTGGCCAGAGCGATGCTGCGCTCCCAATACTCCGTGTCCGAATAGGTGTAGAAGATTTTCGGCTGATGCTCGGTGGCGCGCGCGTTTTCGAGGTTGCCGTCTTCGAGTCCTGTCACAGGATCGCGCTGCTTGCGATCCGAGAACGGAAAATGTGTGGCCGATTCCATCAGCAGCGACGTCGGGGTCGCCCATCGAACGTCCAGTTCGACGCCCGCCGCGCCCGCTCGATGCGGCCAGACCACATCGAATACCTGCCGGTTGCGTTCGTCCGTGTTGAAGCCTTCGTAGAGGAATTCGCGCAGCCATCGGCCGGTTTGGGAGACTCCGAAAGCAAGCGTCGTTTTCGCGGAGACCGTCGCGTCGGGCGCATATTTCACCCACGCTGCCGCGTCGCGCACTGCGGCAAATCCGAGTCCCGCTACTGGCGGATTCGTTGCGAGATACGCGAGTTCGTAGGTGTGGCCAGGTTCGAATCCGCCCTCGAGAGTGACGGTGTTGCCCGCGACTTGCCATTTCGCACGCGGAATCGTCACCCAGGCGGCGCCCAGCTTTTCGCGGACTCGTAGCGTATTTTGTGCCGATGCCGGATCGCCGGGCGTGTAGCCAACGAGATCGGCGACCGTGGCCTTGTCGCTGCGGCTGTCTACGATGAAGGTCCCGGTGACGAGCCCCGTCACGCCCATCGCGCCGGGCAGGTCGATTTTCAGCGCGCCTTCTCTGCGCGCGTCGAATTCCCAGCCGACCATTACAATGGTGTAGCCGCGGTCGAGCAAAAATCCGTCTCCCGCTTCGGTGTCGAGATTTTTCCCGGGCGGCCCATCGAACTGCGGCAGCACGACGCCCGCGCCGCGGTTCACAATATCAAAGATGGCGATGCCGTTTCCCTTAGTGGGATCGTGCGGCTTGAGAATCACGAGATCGGCGGAGAGCTCGATTTTGCCGGCGGCATTCTTCGGCGCTTTGTCGAGGTCGGCAATCACCTGGTTGCGCGCGTTGGCGGGATCGATGACGAAATAGATTTTTCCCGTCAGCCGCTCGTAGATGCCGGTCGAGCCAAACGAACGGCCTCCGGCGACGTCGCGCCGCGAAGTTATCTCCACGCGCGATACTTCCGCGCGCACGAACGCGGGCAGGATGAGGACCCCGAGGGCCAACTGAACTGCGTGCCGAGCAAGGCGGTTCATCGTGTGCCTCCTTCTTCTTAGGCGACAAAAGCCGCCTGATTCCTATGCGCTTTTGTCGCTCGACAATCCCGATCATAAGTTGCTGAAGTGTTTGGATTCCCGTCTTGGTTGGCCCAAGTCTGCTCCTGCGCGCATGCCGCTGTCAATTTGTATGGCTCTACGCGGCGGATGCCCCAAAAGCGGCTATCTGCGAGGAAGCTACATAAACTGAGGGCACCACGAAGCAGCAGTTCAGGTGTTTGACGTATTGCACCTTAAATCTTGCGCAGCGACGATTAACTACCCCGCATTGGCTCGCAGCAGGAGCTTCGGCCCCGTCCTTTCGTCGGAGACAAATTGTCGAACAGGATTGTAGTTGCCGACGGTCGTTAGGCCGCGCGCAAGAAACATAATCTGAGTCATGCCCACGCCCATGCCAAAGCTGAAACCGGTCCGGATACTGATCGTTGACGATCACCGCGAACTTCGCAGGGCCATCCGCAATCTCCTGGAATGCCAGAGGGGATTCGAGGTCTGTGGCGAAGCCAAAGACGGCGCAGAAGCCATTCATAAATCCGACGAACTGAAGCCCGACGTGGTGGTGTTGAATATCGTCATGCCGGTGATGAACGGGTTCGAGGCGGCACGAAAGATTCGAGAAGTCTCGCCTCAATCGCGTGTGGTCATCCTTTCGTCCTACACGGATACGCAATTGCTCAAGGAAGCCCACGATGTAGGCGCTGTCTGCTACGTCCCCAAATCCGACGCCGAGCGGGAGTTGATCGAGGCCGTCAATACTGCCGCAGAAGGCAGGGTGCTAGGCACATTGTTGTGAGTTCGAGCTATTTCTCGCTGGGCTTTCTGTCGAGGGATTCCGAATCGTTACGCGGTGAACGGGCCGGCCACAATTTTATTAGGGAGGGTCACTTCAAATTCGCCGGCGCAGTTAAGACACGATATGTACTGCTGTCCCGTCTGGGACAATCGGGCGCGCACAGCCATCTGAACCTTCTGCCTCACTTTGCAATGTGGGCATTCGATCGTTTTTTCGTGAGCCGTGATTCCAGCAACGCGTTGCAACGTGGGGATCAATTCGGTGCCGGCCGCGGATTTGGGCACGAATCCGTGCGCCCATAGCTTCGTTCCAGCCTTGAATCCCGGACCATCGTGGATCGTCAAGAACACAATTTTTGTGGTGGGCGCGATTCGGCGGATTTCGGTCGCGGCTATGATGCCATTCATGATGGGCATATTGATGTCCATCAGGACAATGTCCGGCTTCAATTCCACGACTTTTTCTACGGCTTCTTTGCCATTCTGCGCATCGCCGCATACTTGAAAGGAATGCCAATCGAGGAGTTCGCGGATGGTTGTCCGCGCGGCGTGCTGGTCATCCACAATAAGTATGCGTGCCGTCAGATAGTTAGCTCTAGATGGCCCCGCGCGTTCGGGGCAGGCTATAGTGCTGCTACAGGCTTGTCTGTACAATACGGGAAAGGCCGTAGATCACTGCTGCCGTACCAAAACCTAACCTTACCGTTCACAACTCCGCCGGATAGGGTTATTTCCCCATTGGCGAATGCTAAATAAGTCCCTAAGGTTCCAACGCCGCAGCTGGAGCTCTTACTTGACGGCAGGTGGAATTATTACTTCACGCATATTAATCGTCGATGATCACGATGTGGTGCGGCAGGGTGTGCGCCACATCCTTGAAACCCAACAGGACTGGGAAGTGGTCGGGGAAGCCGCGAACGGCCAGGAAGCCTTACGGATGACGAATGAGCTAAAACCTGACGTCATCGTAATGGACATAACCATGCCCGTGATGAGCGGAATCGAAGCCACGATGGAAATCGTAAAAACATGCCCCGGCTCTAAGATTCTGATCTTCACCATGCATGAGAGTCCAAGCCTTGTGATGCCGATCCGCCGGGCGGGAGCGAAAGGCGTGCTGACCAAATCGAAAGCGACGAGCGAGTTGACGCCTGCGCTACGGGCGATTATCGGCGGCCAGACGTATTTTCACTGATTCACGCTGGCGAAGCTAACAACGAGACAAGCGACTGATGAACGGAGAGATTCCTCGCCCGCGTGCGAGGAATGCGGGCACAGAATTGCGCCCGACGCGGGCTCGGAATGACAACGATTGCGGCCGGCGCGCCAGGTGCTCGGATTGAGAGCGGAGCCCAGCTAAGACTTGGAGTGGGTGAGCTCTTTGTAGACGACTTCGGTGAAGCTAGAGAAGTTCGGGTTGGCGCCCGCGGGCGGTGTCGCCTCGCCGAGTTCCTTTTTGATGTCGTCGAGGGATTTGCCCTGGCCGACCAGTTGCTTGATTTTCTCTCGGCGCGCGGCGGTGTTCATGAGGCGCTGCTCGAGCACGGGCTTGGTTTGCGTATTGCCGTGACCGGGCACGTACGTATCGACGTCGAGCGCGACGATGCCTTTCATGCTTTCCACCCAGCCGGCGGAGGATCCCTCGTCTTCGAGATGAATTAGCGGGTAGGGAAGCCGCATGACGGTGATGTCTCCGGTGAAGGCGACCTTCTGGTCGGGCAGATAGATGATCAGATCGCCGCTGGTGTGTGCCGGCGCCCAATGCAGGAGCACGAAGCGCACGCCGTCGATGGTCATGGATTCTTTTTTGCCGACGGTCTTAGTGGGCATGTAGCCGGTGATGTCGACGTGGCTCGGGCTGCTGCGCGGATGCTCCATCTGCTTTTTGCAATTGTCCTGGGCGATGATGGTCAGTCCCTTGGGGAAGCCGGGCAGGCCGTCGGTATGGTCGAAATTGCTGTGCGTGAGGATGATGTGCGTCACGGGCTTGCGTGTGAGTTTGGCGATTTCCGCCATCACCGCTTTGCCGGATTCGGGCGTCTGCTTGGCGTCGATAACGATGACGCCGTCTTTCCCGATCACGACGCCGGAATTGGAGCCGACGCCGCCTTCGATCCAGTAGACGCCGCCATTCAGGGCGTGCGTCATGATCGGCGCAAACTGCGGTTGCGCCTGCGCATGGAGCGAGGGCGCGAGCGCGCTAGCAGCCGCAGCGAGCGCCAAGTTAAGGCCAAAGAAGATCGTTTGAGATTTGCGCGACATTTCTCCTCCGATTGCCAAGGGTCGGAACAGCGCTCTGATTCAGGAGAGCGTTTGGTTACTGCGGGTTATTCTCTTCGTCGCTTCTGTCATTCAGGCGGATTGAATGGCCGTCTGGAAACGTGATGCGTCGCCCCAAGCCGAGATTTTTTGTGCCGTCCTTTGCCGGTGCCGCGATCACAGTAACCGTTTCACCCACCTTGAACATATCCCGGGTGATTCCCGCGCGATGCAGCATGCCTGGAGGAACGGCTTCAATGCCGTAGGTGACCAGCTGGCCGTCTTCCTGCTTCACTTCCACCCACACGTATATGTGAGGATTCGTCCAATCGAGGCGTTTCAGGGTTCCGGTGACCGTGAAACTCTTTTTGGGATCGAATTCCGCAGTGACGGAGTGGTGGGCCAAAGCCGGTACCGCAGCGAGGAACAGCCCAAACAGCGTAAGCGCAAGGCCCCGTGTCTTGCTTTTCATGGCGTCTCCCAAAGATCGGTCGATCTGCCGGTGTGTTTGCCCCAAGATTTGGCACGGATCGTATCAGGCGGCGCGTTTTGGCGTCAAGCAAATGGGGCACCCGAAGCAACTGCAAATCGCTCGGTTCAATGCTCACCGATCATGAGCGAGGATGCCGGGCTAAAAGCCCGGCGCTACAAAAACCACTTCGCAGGAAGCTAACGGCGGCAAGCGGGATCGCCGGGCTTATTGACGGCATTCCCCAGTTCGCACTGCGGTTCATCCTTTTCGCTCGGACGGATAATATGGCTTTTGTCGCGCGCCTCGCAGAAGCTCTCAAAAATGCGATCGTCAGGCGGAACGCCGAGCATAAAGTGCCGCGGCGTGAGGACCCAGGGTTTAGTGAACGCGACGGGATCCTCGACGGTTGCTTCGTAGACCAACATGTCGCCGTGGCGGGTGTAGCGTTCTGTGACGCGCTCCTGATCGCTGTGGATCAGGGCGTGCGTCTCCACGATCTGGTGGCCGGGCTCGCCAGGGCCGCCGGGCTCGGTGTGACCCTGGGCGCCGCCGAGCCAGGTTTCGTCATTCAGGCCGGTGACGTCGACAACCAGAGTGTCGCCTTCCCAGTGGCCAATCGAATCGCCCAAAAACGAGCTGTCCAGATCCTTGGGATGTCCGCGGCCGTCGGTGTAAATGATGCGGTAAGTCTGGCCGATGAAATTCGACTCGTACAGAACGACAACCATTTTCGGCGTCTGCACGAACTGCAAGGGCACCATGGAGGCGCGCGGAACGCCCATGGGCTTGCAGTCGTACTGAGGATCGTCGGGCGTGCTGGCGCCATATTGGTTTTTGAACAAAGCCTCAACCTTGGCGGCGTATTCGGGCTTATAAGTAGGCATGTCGGGAGTGGGCCACTTGTATGGGGAGCGCCTGCCTCCTCCGCCTAAGGTGAACGAGACGGTACCGTCGGAACCCTTAGTTACCGTCGTGTTGAAAGGATTGTCGTAGAAGCCGGTCAGGTCGGGATGGCCATCGGGCGCGCGCGGCGTGGGTTTTTTGGCGACCGGCAGCCCAAGGTAGAACTTCTGAAGTTCTTCGTTCGTGTTGCAGCAGCTGGCCATGTAGGCGCCCGAGGAATCGCTTTTGGCTGTGGCATCTGATTTCGCAGCTGCCGGCTTGGTCTGGGGAGTTGCCGGCAGGGCGAGGAGATACGTTGCCATCAGCGCTGCTGCGGTAATGCCGTATCGAACGAGACTGGATTTTGGGTTGATGACGATTTGACCCCTAGAGGACTTCGGCGCGAGTTGAGACCCCCGAGCGACATTGTGCGCACTTTCTCAGGGAGCGAGCCGTTGCGAATGCGTGGATGCTATGCCCGCGGGGAGGGACGTGTCAACACGTAGGGCTTTAGCTGGAGAGCGAGCCGCGCGAAGTGGAGGTAAAAACCGCGGTGTTAGTGCGCACCGCCGGGCGCCCAGCAACGAGAGACCGTACGGTCCCATCTAATGTTTGCTATCATGCGGTGCGACCAGTCGGTCGCATCTAATCGTGGCGGGGAGCCGATATGCGTAAAGGCGAACAGACGCGGCAGGAGATCATCCGAAGGGCCGCGCCGATCTTCAACCAAAAAGGCTACGACGGGGCGGCTCTATCCGACCTGATGCGGGCCACGGGGCTGGAGAAGGGCGGGATCTACCGCCACTTCGCAAGCAAAGAGGAGTTGGCGGCAGAGGCCTTTGACTACGCGTGGGGGCAGACGTTTGACGCCCGCATCCACGATCTGGATATGATCGCGAACAGTGTCGACAGGCTGAAGCAGTTGGTGACGAATTTTGTCGAGAGACGCGGCATCATTCCGGGCGGCTGCCCTTTACTCAATACGGCCATCGATAACGACGACGGAAATTCCGTGCTGCGCGAGCGCGCACGGAAGGCCTTGAGCGGCTGGCGCAGTTACATTACTTCAATCGTGCGCGAGGGGATCAAAGCAAGGGAGATTCGGGCGAAGACCGATGCAAAGAAGCTCGCGACGCTGATTATTTCTTCGCTCGAGGGCGCGGTTATGGTGTATCGGCTTGAACGAGACGAGGAGCCGTTGCGCGCCGTACGAGCGCATCTAAATAACTATCTGGAAAGAGAAATCCGCGCCGCGTCAAAGTAACTATAGATACTACCTGGTTGCCTAGCGTCCCTTGGCGTGTTCGCCTTTCAAAACCATGCAAGTCGATGACGACTTGGCGACGAGACGCCCGTGTTCGTCCGTAATTTCGCACTCGATGTAGCCCATCAAGCTCCCTCGGCGCACGACTTTGCCTTCGGCTCGCAATTGAGCCGTCCACACCGGACGAAAGAAATTAATTTTTAACTCCACAGTGGTGAAGGATTCGTCTGGCGCGAGCGTCGCGGCAAACGCGATTCCCATGGCGGCGTCGGCAACGTCGCAAAGAACGCCGCCATGGAGAGTGCCCATGGGATTGGCGTGTTGCGGTCCGGCAGCGAGCGTGAGCACAGCTCGCCCGGCCTCGATTTCCTTGGCTTCAAATCCGATCAGGCGCGCGATGGCCACCTCGTTCATTTTGACGCGTGCCATGAAGTCTTGTTGCTGTGCGGGTTCCGGGGTCATTCGAATCCTCGCTACCAAGTGGTCTTTCGCGAGCCAATTTAACATAAAATATATGCGACCGCACGGTCGCATATGACATCGAAGTGGAGAAGAGCGATAAGGGATGCGCGACGAGCGGGTCAAAGGAGGAGAGCGTGAGCACATACGCAACGAAGGGAACTGCAGTAGTTACCGGAGGGTCGAGTGGCATCGGCGCGATCTATGCTGATCGTCTGGCAAAGCGGGGCTACGATTTGATTCTGGTGGCGCGCACGGAGGCGCAACTTAAGGCAGTGGCTTCGCGGCTAACGAGGGATACGGGACGGGCGGTGAAGGTGTTGCCCGCGGACCTCAGCAACAAGGCCGATGTCGCGAAGGTCGAGAGCCTGCTACGCGAAGATCAGACCATTACCATGCTTGTCAACAACGCGGGCATCGGTGCGGTCACACCGCTGCTCAAGAGCGACATCAACAAGATGGACGAAGTTATTGCAGTCAACATTAACGCACTCACGCATTTGACCTATGCGGCGGCGCCCGCATTTGTCGCGCGCGAGACCGGGACGATCATCAACATCGCATCGGTGGTGGGTATATCGCCGGAGGCGCTTAATGGTGTCTACGGAGCGACCAAGGCTTATGTGATCGCGTTCAGCCATTCGCTGCAGCACGAGCTCGCTGATAAAGGCGTGCGCATCCAGGCGGTGCTGCCAGGCGCGACCGCGACCGATCTCTGGGAGAAAGCGGGCCTCCCGTACCAGAAGCTGCCCGCGGAGATCGTCATGTCGCCGGAAGACGCAGTCGACGCGGCGCTCGCCGGGCTCGACCAGGGCGAATTGGTGACCATTCCAGGCCTGCAGAACGGAGACGAGTGGACGCGTTTCGAGGCCGACCGCCGCGCGCTCTCAAAGAAGTTCGGCAATTCCGCGCCGGCGCCTCGGTACCGAGGCGGCGCATCCGCCTCGGCGTAATCCGAAGGGAAGCCGACCTGTCATTTTCATTTCGAGGAGGGGATATGAATTTCGTGAAAAGGTTTTTCGTTTTACTGATTCTGTCCGCGGGCGTGCTGATGGCAACGGGAGCGAACCCGCGAGGCACAGTTCAGGCGCAGACGGCTGATCACGGCACAGCTGATCACGGGACGGTTGATCGGCGTTCGGGGACAACGGCCGGAGAAAGTACGCAAGCGAAGATCGCGCGAGCGCTTTCGGCGGGACCAGCTGACGTGACCAAAAGCGCGCGCATCGTGGACACGGATGCCCAAGGCAAAACGACCGTTCTGCGCGGGGGCAGTAATGGATTCACCTGCATGCCCGGAAATCCCAAGGTAATTGGCGAACCACCGTTGTGCGCGGACGCGGCGTCGCTGCAATGGTTCGCGGACTTCAAGGCGCACAAGCCGAAGCCAACCAACACGGTGCCCGGCATCACGTACATGCTCGCCGGCGCCACGCAGAGAAGCGATTCCGATCCTTACGATCAAACGAGCCCTGCGATGACGATCGGGCCGCACTGGATGATCATGTGGCCGTTTGATCCGAAGACCTCAGGACTGCCAGCCGCGTACAAGCCTACCGGGGCGTTCATCATGTGGGCGGGAACGCCGTACGCGCACGTGCATGTGATGGGGCGTCCCTGAGGATTACAGGCCGACGGCCAGATAGGAGCTGCAATGAGCAACGAAAAGGGCTTCTCTAAGCAAAACTTTAAGAGCGACGAGCCTGATCGCGATCTATACACAACGTCACAGGTGAGAGAACGCGCCCTGAACGCGGCCATAGTCGAGGCCGACATAGAACAAGGCTATGAAAAGTATCTGGCGATCTTCGAGGCCTTCTATGGCGATGAGATTGAAGTAAGCAGCGAAACGGCGGATGAGCCGATTCGTGGGAAGAACCGAGTGCGCTCCCTGCTCGGGAACTTCTTGTACCCCGTTCACGTGATGACCGAAGTCGGCGGTTTGATCGCAAAGATTCGAGTGACGGAGATTGCCGGAGATGTTGCCGCCGAGACGCATTCGGCCTGGACAGCCGAATTCGTCGGCGTTTCCGGCAGAACCAACACCGTGAGTTGGCGCGTTTTCCGGAGATGGAATGGGTCGCGAGTGGTGTACGAGTATCACTACGACCAGCAGCAACAGGGAGAGGTTTTGACATCCACTGATTTTAGTTTTAACGCCGCCACACCTGAGGCGCAGTTTGGAAGGCCCTCTTGAGGCGAAATTTTGATACGGTGCGCGCGACGGGGCCGCTGGGAGGATAACGTCATGAGTACAGGCACTAGCGTGAAAACTCAGCTGAAATGGGACGTGTTCGTCGCAAAACGCCAAGGCCTGACGCGCGACTTGCCGCCGGGCAAAGAAGAGTGGATGTGGGTGCCGGGGTCGGCGACTCTCATCTACGGCGAGAAGGATGCCGTGCTCGTCGACACGTTGCTAACGATCGAACAAGCGAAGGCGCTGGTGGATTGGGTCGCAGCGCGCGGCAAGAACGTGACGACAATCTATGTTACGCACGGCCACGGCGATCATTTCTTCGGCCTCGGGGCGGTACTGGGTCGTTTCCCGAACGCGAGAGCGGTCGCAACGCCAGACGTCGTGAAAGCGATGCGCCAGCAGGCTTCACCCGAAACCGTTGCGAGCTTCTGGAAGGCGCGATATCCCGGCCAGATCCCGGAGCGGTTGGTGATCGCGGAAGAACTCCGCGGAGGTGTGATCGAACTCGAAGGGCGTGAGTTGATCCCTGTGGCGCTCGGACATACCGACACCGACAACACGACGTGTCTGCATGTGCCGTCAGCCGGTCTGGTCGTGGCAGGAGATGCCGCTTACAACGATGTTCACCTTTACCTGGCGGAGTCCAACGCGCAAACCCGGCGCGAATGGATCGCCGCGCTAGACAAGATCGAGGCGCTCAAACCGCGCGCAGTTATCGCCGGGCACAAGAAAGCCGAGAGGGATGACAATCCCAGAATCATTGAAGAGACGCGGCAGTACATCCGGGATTTCGAGCGCCTAGCCGATGCAACGAGCACGGCGCGGGAGCTCTACGACAAGATGCTGACGCTTTATCCGAATCGGGCCAATCCGGGGTCGTTGTGGGGTTCGGCGCGCGCGGTGAAAGGTTAGAGGCGTAGGGAAGGAGACGGACATGGGGAAGCTGGAAGGGAAGATTGCGCTCGTAACCGGCGGCAATGGTGGCATTGGTCTGGCGACGGCAAAACGGTTTGTGAGTGA
>Ga0210394_10004759_pt1 | contig 15608 bp, 8 predicted proteins | sample IncBWC12MmetaG_FD_160121 | JGI IMG/M metagenome (GOLD analysis project Ga0210394, IMG submission 160121) | Forest soil microbial communities from Barre Woods Harvard Forest LTER site, Petersham, Massachusetts, United States - Inc-BW-C-12-M | ecosystem: Environmental > Terrestrial > Soil >... | reverse complement strand
CAGTTTACGCTCACAAATGCGCGTGAGGAGCGTGGGGATCGCCTGTGGATCGCGCGGGCGACAAGCTCCTTGCCAGTCCCGGTTTCGCCAGTTATGAGAACAGTGGAATCAACGGGAGCGACCTTGGAAATGCGGGTGAGAACCGTCCGGAGGGCCGGGGAGGTTCCGACAATCTCCTCGAACATCGAAGAGCGGTCAATCTCCTCACGTAGTGCCAGGTTTTCGTTTCGCATCCTCTCTTCGGCTCGCTTGCGGTCCTCGATATCGATCCCTGTCGCGTACCAACGAATGATTACGCCCTGCTCGTCACGCAAAGGGTTGTAGTGGATGAGAAACCAACGATACTGTCCGTCACTCCGACGGCCACGCTGCTCTTGATCAAAAGGAAGACCTCGCGAAAGTGCCTCCTGCCTTTCCTCATATATCTTCTCCAGATCTTCTGGATGAAAGACGCGCGTACGGTAGTCGGGGGCCATCACTTCGTCCATGGTGAACCCGGTGTAGTCGAGCACGGCTTGGTTTGCGTAGAGAAAGGAACCGTCCGGTTTCAAGACGTGGATAGCGTGTGGGATGGCATCGACAATCCGTCTGAACTCTTGCTCGTCTTGGCGCAACTTGAGTTCCGCGCGTTTTCGATCTTCGATGTCGACGAGTGTCCCGTACCACTTTATGATGTTTCCTTTCTCGTCGCGCAATGGCACATTGCGGCCCAGAAACCAGCGATATTCACCATTAGGCATCCGGCAGCGTGCTTCCTGTTCCAGAGGTTCGCCAGACGCAAGGGCCGCACGCCACCTTGCCGCTGACTGCTCGATGTCGTCAGGGTGTACTGTGGCCATCCAACCCCAATCTAGCCACTCCTCGCGCGACAGCCCCAGATAATTCAGCCAGCTTTGGCTTATGAAGTCACAAGTACCGTCGGGTAGAGAGGTCTCTACGAAGGCCGGAATCGTCTCGATCGTCAGCCGAAGTTCCTTTTCGCTCTTCGCGATCTTTTCTTCTGCCTGTTTTGCCTTCGTGACGTCCATGAGAGTACCAACCATCTCGATGACATCTCCGGAAGCATTAACTACGGGCTGGGCCACTTGATGGACGTGTTTGATCAATCCATCAGAAAGAAGCAGGCGGTAGTCAATTTCAATCCCGGCCCTGCTTTGGACCGATTTTTGAAATGCCTCTTGAACCCTCTGCCGATCTTCAGGGTGTAAGCGCTCCAGGGCTGACGCGAGGGAGGGTAGGCCTTTGCTCGGGTCGAATTCGTACATCCGGTACATTTCTGCGGACCAGTAGGAAAACTCATGACGCACGGTATCGGTGGCAAAACTACAACTCTTACCGAGTCTTTGTGCATCGGCCAGGTACGCTTCGCTACGCCGCAGTTTCTCTTCGGCACGCTTTGCGGCAGTGATATCACTTATTGCTCCGACAAACTCCAATTCACCCGATTCGTCGCGTGAGGCGTGTGCAGTTACATGAACATGCTTGACGGAGCCGTCAGGCATCAGCAAACGATGTTGAAGATCAAAATCCTTTCCGTCCTGCGATGCCCGGTCGATTGTCTCTTTCGCAAATGGCAGGTCTGCGGGATGAACGCGTTCGAATATTAGGTTGATCGTAGGGGTGAGCGACGGGGGGTAGTCAAAAATGCGAAACGTTTCCTCAGACCAGAAGATTTGTCCGGTCGACAGATTCCAGCCGAAGCTACCCGTGTGGCTGAGTCTTTGTGCTTCCGCCAGGTAAGCTTCGCGATTCTGCAGCTCTTGAGTGAGTCGCTCTTGCTCGGTCACATCGATAGCCGTGCCAACGATGCGTTTCAGGCTTCCATCTTCGACGATGGGTACACCGACGCAACGAACGTACCGCAGCACGCCGTCGGGCCGAACGATACGTTTCTTAATGTCGCATCCTAAGTGTTGCTCAAGCATTTCCCTGATGGTCTGGGCCATGGAAGCGCGGTCTTGCGGGTGTATGGTCTGCAGATATTCGTCGAGGCTCGGCGCTCCCTTGCCGGGGTCGAGTCCATAAATCTCAAAGAGCTCCGGCGACCAATAGTCATAAAACCCGGAAGGATCAAACGCCCAGCTCCCCATGCGAGCAAGCCGCTGTCCTTCGGATAGGTAATAGGCACTTCGCTTGAGTTCTTGCGTGGCTTGCTTCAGATCTTCGACATCTGTCGCGGAGGAATACCACCGGATAATATTTCCGTGCTGATCTTGAAGCGGATTCAGGCGGAAAAGAAAGGCGCGATACTGCCCGTCTTTGCGACGCAGACGGAATTCCGTTTCAAACGCCACCTTACCCGCATACCCTCGAGTGCATTCGACCAGCATGCGCTGAAGATCGTCTGGATGAATGGTCTTCATCGCGGCCTCGGGCGAGCGCATCTCCTCGAGAGTGTGTCCGTGGAAGTCCACCCACGCTTGATTCGCAAACAAAGGCAGACCATCGGGCGAGTTGATTAGGAGGTGCTGAGGGATGGCGTCAATGAGCTGTCGAATTCCACTTTCTTTCTGCTTGAGCGTTTCCTCCGTTTCCTTCCGCTGTTGTTGGGTGCGCATTCCGGCCAGTTCGCGCGCAACGGTATTGGAGAATGCGTCCAGCAATGCAACATTCTGAGGATTTAACTGGTCCGGGGTCTTGGCGGAAAGTGTGAGTACGCCCAGCACAAGCTCGTTCGACCGGAGTGGTAGGGAGAGAATGTTTCCGCGGCAAGCCAACTGGCCCGTGCGGACCGCCACAATCGCGGTGTTTTCTAAATTTGTCTCAGGATGATCGACACGCGCTAATTCATCCCCGGCATGGGCGAACGGCCTCATCAATTCGTCACTCCCTGGTTCGAGGTATCCGACCCAGGCCATCCGAAAATTCCCGAATTCTACGAAGACTTCACACGTGCGTTGGAGCAGCTGCTTTTCATCAAGGCCGATCTCGACCGCTTTGGAATACTCGTTCATTGCTTGAAGAGTCTTAAGCGTGTGGGGGGCATCACCTTGATTTGGGCCCGTCATGGTTTGTGTTCCTTCATCAAAACGATGCCCTCAAGGAGAACTGAATCTGGCGAGGACTGTTGGCTTGGCTGGTGATCAAGCCAAACGACGGGCCTCCAAACGAAGTATTGGGCGGGCCGAACTGAACGCGATTGAAAAGGTTAAAGAATTCCACGCGGAAACCGAGATTGATGTGCTCGGTCAACGGAGTGCTCTTTGAGACTGAGAAATCCCAATCGTTAATCCCTTGAGCGCGTAAAGTTGGATCGACCCGCGCCTCGGTCCCGAGGCTGAATGGTCCCGGAGCGACAAAGCACGCCGCATTGAGAACGGGACTGCCGGAACCAACGTTTTGCAGGATCGATCCACCCAATGACTTTTGGCAACCGGTTACTACGTTGGGGCGGATTGTCCCAGCTCCAAAGAAGGTTGATAGATCGTTGGGTGCTGCGCTCGTAATCGCCAATGGAAATCCGTTCGCAAACGTTGCAATGCCACTTGCGGTCCATCCGGACAGGAGCCGGTTGGTGACGCCACTGACGTTAGTGAGAAAACGTCTGCCCTGGCCGAACGGTAGATCAAGAATGTAGCTCAACACCAATCTGTGCGGCACGTCGAAGCTCGCCAGAGACCTTTCGTTCCTCAGGTCCGTGTAGTCCTGAATCGCTCCGACGGTGCCGAGCTCAAGGAACGGCGCTACGCCCTCGGTATTCGAAATCAGCTTTGACCAAGTGTAGTTTGCCAGAATCATCGAACCTGCCGAGAATCGCTTCTCGATCGTAGCTTGCAGGGAATTGTAGTACGTGTCTCCGGCGAAGTCAGAATCGGCTCCCACGTTTTGATAGGAAGGATAGGGACGAAGCGTTTGACCGTAGAGTTGCCCGTTCGTCGTCGGCTGAAGGAGTGTGGCACCGAGGGAGTAGTACTGGGGAGAGAGCTGATTCAGATTGGCTCCCACGTCGCCAATCTCCAGAGTGGGAACTCCCAGGGGTATATGCTCGCCGCGGGCTCCTGCGTATGCTATTTGAAATAGTTCGCCATTTCCGAACGCTCTTTGGATGTTGAGGTTCCATTGTTGTACATAAGGAAAAGGTTGATTGGGGATTCTGCTCTGGATGCTCTGACCGAGGAACGTGCTGAACGCCGTCTCATTGCGGCCGATGGGCTGCAGCAGTTCGGTTCCCGGCAGCGGATCGCTGAGTGTGCCACCGAACGGAACGTCAGTGTTCGCTGAGTTGATAGGGGATTCCCAAGGGCCTGCGACACCGACTCCTTGCGGCAGGAAATTGATCCCATAGGCAGCGCGCAGAACCGTCTGTGGAAGGAACTGGTACGCGAAGCCAATGCGAGGAGCAAACAACCGGTAGTGAGTGTCGAGGTCGTTGCGGCTCGGGTACTGCGGGCTTTGTACCAACACCAGTGGATTCTGCAGGGAAGGAATTAGCGCGGTGTTGCGATCATCCGCTTCCTTATACGAGCCAGGGATATCCCATCGCAGACCCAGATTTAACGAAAGATTGCGAGAAATCTGGAAATCATCATTTACGTAGTAGCCCTGGTAATACTGGCGGGCGTGGCTGTCGACGGCGGTCTGAAAGCCCGATGCTCCCGGAACAGGGGTAATGTCTCCGAGGTCGAAATCGGCGATAGCGGTTGCGCCTGAACCCGGGGGAGAGAGAGACCCACTCGTAAAGATGCCGGCAAATACGAACAAGCCCGATGCTGAGATGGTTTGTGCTTCGCGGAAATCATACCGACGAAGATCCGTTCCAAGTTTTAGGGTGTGTCGTCCCGAGATTTTCGTAAGGGACGCCGATATTGCGTAGTCGTTCGCATCATCATCATTCGTTACATCTAAACCAGCAAAGGGATACGGGATGGTGCCGAGAACAATCGGGTCGGGAAATTGCCGGTGCGTGAGGCTGCCTGAGATTCCTGCCCAGAAGGGGCCGAACTGGGACAAGTCGACATTGTTGTCCGCGGGAGTAATGGGAGTGCCCGCGTGCAAATAGGAGAGACGCACGTCCGCAAGCGTGCTAGAACTGAACGCGTAGACATCCCCGATGACAACGTGCTGATCGGCGACGAGGCCGTTGACAAGACTTGTCGGGCCATTCCCCGCCGTGCCAAAGACGTACTGCGTAGGCATCGTGTTTATCCGCCAGTACGTATAGCGACCGAACAGGTGCTGTTTTTCGCTCACTATCTCATCGATGCGACCGTTGTACTGGTCGGTGTTTGCGCCGGCCGCCGCATTCACGCTGTAGTTGACCGATCCGTTCGCCAGGTTCGCGTTCGGTGCAGGCCAGTAGTGAAGAACGTTTGCCATTACATTCGCTGTTGGATCGATTCGATTTGGACAAATCACGTTCAACTTCCCATTGCATGCGAATTGCTGACCGGTTTCGGGATCGTAGATTGGAGGATCAGCGCGAAAGTCTCCGCTTAATTCCGCCGGTGTCGGAACTCGACCTTCGAACGGAATTCCATTCCGACGGGTAAATCTCTCGTAGTTGAGAAAGAAAAAAGTCCGCCCCTTCGAGATCGGGCCACCTAGAGCGGCACCCAACTGGTTCTGGACCAGTTTTGACCGCGGAACGCCACTCGCATTGTTGAAGAAATTGTTGGCGTCCAGAACCGTATTGCGGAGGTATTCATACGCGGAACCATGAAAGGCGTTCGCTCCCGATTTCGAAACGAAGGACACCACCCCTCCAGCAAAGCCTCCAAACTCCGGGCTCGGGACACTTGTGACAACCCGGAACTCTTGGACCACATCCTGTGCCGGCACTAAGACGGTGTTGTTGCTCATCACCTGATTGAGTGATGACCCGTCGAAAAGAAATGCGGACTGACCAGCCAACCCTCCAGCGATTTGATAATTTCCAAACCCCGCGACATTCGTAAAATCTCCGGAGGCAGCATAATTTCCAGCCGAGCTTCCCTGCGTGCCGCCCTGTGGGATGACGCCAGGCACAAGCGCGACGAAGTTCACAACATTCCGGCCGTTCAACGGAATATCTTGTACTTGCCTTCCTTCAATCACCTGTCCCAAAGAGGATTCCTGGGTTTGCAGGAGCGGAACTGCGGCATGCACCTGCACTGAGTCACTGGCACTGCCTACGATGAGCACCGCATCGATAGGCACTACCGATCCCACGGTAATTTCAATAGATGTCCTCGTGACGTGTTGGAATCCCTCGCTCACAACGTCCAGTTGATAGGACCCGGGAGGGAGACACGTGAATTGGTAACCGCCTCGGCTGTCGGTTTCTGTTGTCCGCTGTTCTGCAGTTCCGGTATTTCGAAGAGTGACGGCAGCATACGTGATCACAGTTCCGCTGACGTCAAAAATATTCCCTACGACAGAGCCGCAGACGGTTTGGGCGAAGCCTGGGGAATATGCGCACAAGATGACCCAGACAGTGCAAACCAATTGAATTTTGCAGCGAATTGACAGTTGTGTTGTTCTCCAATCCACGAACACATATATAAGGGCCGCCGAAGAAACCCGGATTCCACAAAGTTAGGTCTTTATTGCCATGCAGTTAACACGCCAATTATAGAGACTCGCCGAGTACGCTCGGAACCAAGCCAGGGCGCATTATATTCCCTTTATCCCTGCACATCGGGCCAGGAATATCGCTCGGAGAATTCGCGAGTGAATCTTTTGCGTTGTCCGAGCGAGTGTCAAGATCTACACAAATGCGAGCCCATTAACGGATGTCTTTCGACCTCCAACGGAGTCGACGGCAGAAAACACATGTTTTGAGACAAATGCGTATGCGGTGCGTTCGGGTCTTCAATTGCCCTGGATCAGGTAGGCCGCGGCGAGGCGCTAGTAACTCTGAATGGAATGGAGATGAATAGATGATTGCTTATCGCCTACTACAAGCTCAACAACCGCCGCAGTTGCAAGATGTTCCCAAACCCACGCCGGTCGCGGGCCAGCTACTCATTAAGGTGGGCGGCTGTGGACTGTGTCACACGGACATCGCCGTAATGGGCAAAACCAAAGCGCAGCTCGATGAATGGCATGCGACGCCTCCATTTACGTTGGGTCACGAGATTGCCGGTTGGGTCGCAGAAATCGGTCAAGGTGTTGTCGGCTTTAAAGCGGGCGAACCTGTTGCCGTGGTTCCTGTGTGGGGAAGTTGTGGACACTGTCCGCCATGCCGCCGCGGAGAGGAAAACTTCTGCTATTACATTTCGACTCTCAATGGAGCCGGCATCGGATTCGACGGTGGTCTTGCGGAATATATTCTTGTGAATGCGCGCTTCGCCGTTCCGATGGGCGACTTTGATCCGGTCCTCGCTGCACCGCTTACGGATGCGGGCCTCACCACCTATACCGCGATGAAGCCGGCCTTGCCTGCTCTTGTTCCCGGCACCACTGCCGTGGTGATCGGCGTCGGCGGTCTTGGACTCCTTGCCGTTCAATTCCTCCGGACTCTCTGTTCTGCGCGAGTCATTGCCGTTGACAGCGATGCAACCCATCTGCAATTGGCGAAGGAGCACGGCGCCGACAACACCCTTCCCAGTGACGCAAGCACGGCGGAACAGATCCGGAGCCTCACCTCGGGCGCCGGAGCTAATTTCATTCTTGATTGTGTTGGTGCCGAACCGACTCTCAAGACTGGCGTGGCTGCTCTGGCACGACTCGGCCGATTGACCCTTGTCGGAGCCGCGCTAAAAACGGTGCCGTTTGGTTTGCACGAAGTGCCGTGGGGCGCTCAGCTTGCAACGAGCATGAACGGTGGGACGGTCAATTTGCGCGAGGTGATCGAACTCGCGCGACTTGGGCGAATCGAGACGATCGAAGATCGCTATCCGCTCAGCCGCGTCGCGGATGCCTACCGCGATTTGCTGGGAGGAAAGGTGCGCGGGCGCGCGGTTTGCATTCCTGGAGCGGCGGCGAGTGTAGCTTCAACCAGCGTTTCCTAGAACGGTGCACTGCAAGTTTCCCAATTGTTCGTGTTGTGCCGCAAGCGCGGGAAAGGAATTCCGACGATGGGTCTAACAGAAGCGATCAAGACCGCGGCTATCCCGAACGAGTCCGCGATCGTCGCCGAAATCCGCAAATTCTTTTCGAGTTACGGCCCCACTTTTGTGGAACTAGCAGACGGGGAACGCTCGGATCTCAGCGCTCTGCTCGAGTTCTACGGCGCGCCACTTAGGTTCATTGGTTCGCACTTCCACATGGTTATGAAGGACGACGACGCCATTACGGGTGAGGAGGGAATGGGCGGCGAAATTGGCAGGTTGCGGCATGCGCATTTTGCGGGATCAGCGCTGGATCGGTGTGACATCAAAGTTCTCAACACGCAGGCAGCGCTCATCGATGCGTTGTGGGTGCGGAGGGATACCGCAGGCGCGGTAATGGCGCGATTCGGTGTCATCTACTTGATGGCTCTAACGGAAAGAGGATGGCGCATTACGTCCGCAGTAAACATCTCCGAATAACAACGCAATTGAATCTGGTTACCGAAAGGCACCGACCATGAAGTCGTCGAAAGATGTCACCTACGCACTATTCACTGACTTCACCGAAGTTAATTCGCCGAATTACGAAGCGGATCTGAAGTCATTTCTCCAGGAGATGGAGAACGATGTCCGGTCCTCAGTCAAAACCGAGGGTCGTGCTGTCCGGCAGGCACACGCCAAGAGCTACGGTCTCCTTCGCGCCAGGGTTGCGGTTGTTGATGGCTTGCCGCCGGAGTACGCCCAAGGAATCTTTGCCAACTCCGCAGAGTATGAGGCGGTGGTACGCTTCTCAAATGGATTGGCGCACGTTCGTCCCGATGCGTTGCTTGGCACCGGATGTGGCATGGGAATCAAGATGTTCGGAGTCCCGGGGCCGTCGCTTCTGGAGGACGAGCGAGATTCCGGCACCTTCGACTACGCGTTCATCAATGCGCCAATATTTTTCTGCAATACGATCCGCGATTATCGCCACGTTAGCTTCAAGTCGCTTCCGGACGCGTTGGTGGACCCTGTCGGACGCCGATCTTGGTTGCATCAGTTTCTGACGGATGGCGGAACGCTCCCGCCAGAGCAGTGGCTGTGGGATGAGCTGCTGGCATTTCTATCCAACCTGCACATCCCCTGGCAGAACCTACTCTCATACACCTATTGGAGCATGGGTGCTGTTCGCCACGGCGACTGCATTGCAAAGGTGAGGTCTCGGCCGACCGCGCCTTCGGTGGAGCAAATTCGTCATCGTGACGTCAATCCCAAGACGAGTCGAGAGCCCTTCCGGGAAACTTTGGTTAGCGAAGCGCGTGAACGGGAACACCACTTCGAACTGCAAGTTCAGTTACGCACCGACCCAACGCGAATGCCAGTGCAAAACACGTCCATTGTGTGGCAGGAGGAACTGTCGCCGTTCGTCGCGGTGGCGCGCATCACGATTCCTGCGCAAGACATCTCCCAACCAGCAAATCTGGAAGCAGCGGACAAAACTTCGATCATGGCGTGGCGCGTCCGGGAAGCACATCGTCCGCTGGGGGAAATCATGCGGGCGCGAAAAGAAGTGTATCGGCATTCCTCCATCTTGCGCCACCAGCTGAACAAGCAAGAGCGGCGCGAACCATCTTCGCCGCAGGAGGCGCTCGGGATCTGACCGGTCGACGAAGCACTGTCCAACTCGACTTCGTTGTTGAGATTAACGGTAGTCACAAGCACGGCCCTTATGCCGACAACAAATATGCCGACGATCGAAGTAGGTGACATACAGGCGACAGTGCTGCGTCCGCGTCCCTCTCCCTATAGGGGACAGTACGTGGTACTGCGAATCGACGATGCTGCACAGGGACGCGAAATGTTGCGTCGCATTCTTCCATACGTAGCGCCTGCGGCCGATTGGTGGGCACCGACTTTGCCAGGTTGGCTGGGAATCGCTTTTACGTATGAGGGCCTCAAGGCACTAGGCGTGCCGGAGACATCGCTCGAAAGCTTTCCTTCGGAATTCCGCGAAGGCATGGCGGCGAGAGCACTGCTTCTGAATGACGTCGGTACGAATGATCCAGGGAACTGGGAATATCCATTTGGCACCGCGGACATGCATGTCGCCCTGGCGATCTACTCGACGGACGACCAAAGCCTGGAGACAGTTCTGGAGCGAGCTCGACAGAGTCACCACGAACTACCAGGAATCTCCGTTGTGTACCGATTGAAGTTCAGTGAGCTTCTGGGAGGCCGCAACCCGTTTGGGTTTAAGGACGGACTACACAACCCACATGTGGAAGGGAGTGGCACGCCGGTTCATCCAGGGAATGGTCCGCAGATCAAACCTGGCGAGTTCATCATGGGTTATCCGGACGAACTCGGAGCGATATCCACAAATCCGGAACCCGAGGTGTTACGGCGCAATGGCACCTTCGTGGCTTTTCGTAAATTCCACACAAGAGTTGCCGAATTTCGGAAATACATAAGGGAGCAGGCCTCATCGCGCGAAGGAGAAGAACTAATCGCCGCGAAGATGGTCGGCAGATGGCGTAGTGGTGCACCCCTGGTGCTGGCTCCAGAACGTGACGATTCGAAGCTAGGCGCAGATGCCGATCGCAACAACACTTTCAGCTATCAAGACGACGCCCAGGGGTTGAAATGCCCTTTCAGTTCGCACATTCGACGCGTGAATCCGCGCGACGCTTTGAAGAACGATCTTGTGGCCACAAACCTTCATCATTTTCTCCGGCGAGGCACGAATTACGGCGCACCTCTGCCGGAAGGTGTGCTGGAGGATGACGGCGTAGATCGCGGCGGCGTCTTCTTGTTGATCGGCGCACATCTGAAGCGTCAATTCGAATTCGTGCAGTCGCAATGGATAACGGACGGAAACTTCATCAGTCACGGAAGGGAGCAGGACCCTATCCTCGGAACTGATGTAGGCGACGGAATTTTCACCATCCCCAGGCGCCCAGTCCGGCGTCGTCTTCATGGTCTACCGCAATTCGTTACCGTACGCGGAGGCGAATATTGCTTCATGCCTGGGCTGCGAGCGTTGAAATGGCTGGCAAGTCTCGACGCAGGCATGCATGGCCAAAGGACTTGAATCAACAAACCGACGTAACGCCAAGTACAAACACAAAGGAGAAACAAAATGTCTATCTCAAAGGAAGAGAAGAATGCGGTCAAAGCCCGGCCGGGTACAAAGGCTGGTCAATCGAACGAATTCACACTCATCTGTGCGCTGAAGCCAGGAGGTGCGGAACGCATGCGCAAACTATTGGCCGATGGTTTCACTGGCGAACGCCAAAAGAACACGGATCGCATAGCCACAGTGCACGACTTGCGGTTCGTAATCTTTGACAGCGACACGCGTGTCATCTTCGCCTCCACCTTCGACGGCGACTGGGAGTCTTACATCAACGATTTCGCGACGATCCTTCCGGATGAGATCGATTTGTTGTTTCACGAATGTACTGGCTACCCAGGCATACACAGTCCTGAAATCAAGGACTGGATCGTGAAACAGCAAGTCAGCGCTTTGGCCTTCTACAGTGCGTATCCCGAAGCGTCCGTTCGTGAGGTGTGGAAGGCGTTAAAGACGAAGAAGGCATTTGACGCATTACTGGACGCGGCGGGTTGAATTGATCGCGCGTACGGGTGTTGGAATATTTGCGCGTGCCGAACTCGTGTCAACATCTGCGCAGACGGGAATATGTTGACACCGATCCTCTTGCCCGTAGGCCATTCCGTGCACCAAATCTCTTTCCTTCCCACCATATCAACACCCGGTCCTCTTGGCTTTCGAAATGCTTTGATCTAGGCCTCGACGGGAAGAGAAGGAGCAGCAAGCATGGCGGCCGCAAGCACTCCGGCACCGATGCCGGCCAGTCAACCAGAACACGCACCAGCGCAACCGAAGGCCCGCTGGCCATGGCTGAAGTATGCGACGCCGATTCTGGTTCTGTTGCTGGCCGCTGCCGTGGTAGTGACGCTGACGAGAGATTGGAACGCATGGGAAGGCGGAAGAATCGAGCAAGTTACCGACGACGCTGTGGTTCGCGGCGACCTCACTCCGCTGAGCACAAAAGTGGCGGGCATCGTCCGGAACGTCAAAGTCTCAGATTTTCAGCACGTGCACAGCGGAGATCTGCTCGTGGAACTGCAGGATGACGACTTTCAAGCGCAGCTGGCACAGGCGAGTGCGGCGGTCGAGGCTGCGAAAGCCGCCATTGAAAACAACCGGAGGCAGCGTGAGCTACAAGATTCACGAATTCAGAAGGCGCTCGCCGGAATAGACCAGGCGAAGGCGCAGATTGCCGCGGCTGCGGCGGGCATAAATGCGGTTCAGGCGGATGTCGTCCGAACGCGCGCAGAGCGGACGCGGCAAGAGGCTCTGCTGGCTAGTCAGGCTGCGACGAAACAGCGTGTTGAGGCGGCGGTCGCGGATGAGGAGCGATTCGCGGCGCAAGCAGCAAGTCGCGAGGCAGATCTCGAACAGGCAAAAACCGCATTGCGAAGCAGCGAGATCGCGGTGGAAACAGAACGGCGCACGAAAGCCGTACTTGAGTCACAAGATCGACAACTCATCGCCGACCTTCATGCCAAAGAAGCCGCGCTGACCGTGTCGCAGGTCAATTTGGGATACACGAAAATTCATGCGCCGACGGACGGGACTGTGGGTGAAAGACAAGTGCGGCCTGGGCAACTCGTTTCTCCGGGCACTCAGGTCTTGACGTTTGTCGCTGAGACGAAGTGGATCCAAGCGAACTATCGAGAAACACAACTCACGCACATGAAGATCGGCGACCCTGCCGAGATACGCATCGACGAATATCCGGGACAAGTTGCGCGAGGCAAGGTGTTAGAAATCGCGCCAGCCAGCGGGTCCCAATTCGCTTTGCTACCGCCTGACAACGCGACAGGAAATTACACCAAAGTCGTTCAGAGAATTCCGGTGAAGATTGGGATTGACGATACCATTCTCGCCGCAAAGCTGCGTCCCGGCCTTTCCGTCGTTGCCACCGTACGAACGTCGTACTGATCGGAGAGTACGATGGCCTCGCAGACTACGGCGCTTCGCTCACCAACACCTGTACAAATTGCAAAGGCGATTTCAGGTGCGATGCCGTCGGAGCTTTCACAGAGTCCACTGCTTGGGATCCTGGGTGTCGTTATGGGTGCTGGCATCGTTACGCTGACTGGCCGCATGCTCACTCTCGGTTCCGCCGACCTCAAGGGAAGCTTGGGTATCGGCTTCGACGATGGCGCCTGGATCGGAAGCTCCTACAACGTGGCACTCATGTTTATCGGTCCCTTTACCGTTTATGTTGGCGGTTTGCTTGGAGCTCGCTGGGTCCTCATGATTGCAGCGAGTTGTTTCACGATCCTCTGCCTGCTGCTACCCCTGATCCACAACTACAGCTTGCTCCTGACGGCATTGGCTCTTGCAGGACTAACTTCCGGAACGTTTTATCCGCTGACGCTCACCTTCGCGCTCCGAAATATTCCGGTGCGATTCCTTCCGTTTACTCTGGCACTGTATGCAACGTTCGTGGACGGAGCCGTCAACATTGCTCCTTCCCTTTACGGCTGGTATCGCGATCATCTTTCGTTCCACTGGATGTTCTGGAATTCCGCCCTGCTCACGCCGGTCATGCTTGTGTGCATCTACTGCGGAATTCCCGCGGCCCCACCCGGCAAGAAGCCCGGTACCGCGCCCAGCTTTGCAGGATTTCTGTATGCGAGCGCCGGTTTTGCGATGTTGTTTGCGGCGCTAGACCAGGGACAGAGGCTGGACTGGTGGCGGTCGGGACTTTTTAACGGACTCTTTGGCGGCGCGACTGTTTTCTTGCTCGCCTCTCTCCTACGGAGGTTGCGAAGCCCGAATCCGCTCGTCGATCTGCCCTACCTTCGGCAGTGGAACACTACCGTTCTTAGTTTTTGCTTGGGACTCTTCCGCTTCTGCCTGCTGGGAACCATTATCCTCGTGCCGCAAGCACTGGCGGTCCACGGTTTTGAAGCCGACCAGATTGGACCAGCAGTCTTCTGGACTGCGGCTCCTCAGCTTGCGATTGCCATCATCGCTGCTCTACTTCTTCTCCATGGACTTGATTCCAGGTTGTTGTTGGCGGTCGGTTTCGCGTGCATGGCGGCCGCATCGATTCTGAATGCCGAGTACACGAGCGCGTGGTCGGCAGCGAACTTTTATCGGTCGGAGCTTCTTATGGGAGTGGGTCAATCGTTTGCATTCATCGGCCTGGTTTCCACGATCGTCCTGCAGGCTATTTTTACTGGCGGACTTTCAAAACCACAGGCAGTGCTGACATTCTCTGCCTTCTTTCACACGGTCCGCTTGCTCGGGGGACAGTTGGGAGTCGCGTTGATGACGCACTTCATCGCGGCGCGTGAGCAACTACACTCGAACCTTCTTGGACTTCATGTGCAGGCAGGCAACTGGGTCAATGATGCCTCTCTTCGACAACTTATGGCCGGACTCTACGCGAAATCTTCGGGCTTGCCCGCAGCAACGGGTCGAGCGGTTGGACTGATCGGTGCCCGTGTTCGACTCCAAGCGTACTCCCAGACGTTCATCGACGGGTTCCATCTCGTGGCATGGGCGTGTGTTGCTGCCCTCCTTCTGATCGCGCTACTCCGGAAATCCCCGCTGAACTACAGTGAACTCGGCTTCCCTGAGGGAGAGCCCGCGTCCACGCAGGGGACAAAACATGAATAGACGCGCAACGCTTCTTTGCATTCTGTTTGTGCTGGTTCGGGTTGCGCCGCTCTTCGCACAAGAAACGAAGCTGGTCACACCCCGGCGCATCACGCTCGAAGAGGCTGTGCAGCTCGCGCTGAAGCACAACCATGTCGTTCGTATCGCGGCGTTGAAGGTGGAAGAAAAGGAACATACTAAAGACATCGCCCGAAGTGCTTACTTCCCGATCCTGCGCAACGACAGCAATCTCGCGCAGGTGACCGATACGCAATTCATCGGAATTCCCGCGGGAACCCTTGGCACAGTCAGCGGAACCGCAATTCCAGAGCGCACCACCATCCTGAACCAGGGCGGCCACACGTTCATCACGAGCGGAACGCAACTTACCCAGCCCCTTTCTGATCTTTGGAAGATCAAACCAGCGAACGACATCGCCACTGCCGAAGTAAACGCGACGCGAAGCAAACAACATCAGACGGAAAATGAAGTTGCATTACGAGTTCACCAAATATATTACCGGACACTGATTGTCCAGTCTCATCGGGAAGCAGCGCAGGCAAGGATTCAAGCGAGCGAGGATCTACAAAAGGAGCGTGTTCAGCAGGTGAAGTACGGCAGCACGCTTGAGGAAGAAGCTATCGAAAGCCGGGCACAGTCTCTTGAGGCAAGACAAGATCTTCTCACAACGGAATTGCAGCTCTCCGATCTGAACATGCAGCTCGATGATGCTATGGGTCTGCCTCTCACTACAGCTCTCGTCCTCGATGCGAGTGTTCGGCAAGCACGCGACAGCTGCAAACGTGAGGAATGCCTTCGCCTGGCACTCGAAGCACATCCGGAGATCGTCGAAGCGCGTGCGGAAATTGAAAAAGCTTCGGCCGCCGTGCGGCTCGCTAAACGCCAGTATTTGCCGGATATCGAAGCCTTCGCTCGCTACAGCTACCAGGACAACGTGC
>Ga0210394_10004758_pt1 | contig 15614 bp, 17 predicted proteins | sample IncBWC12MmetaG_FD_160121 | JGI IMG/M metagenome (GOLD analysis project Ga0210394, IMG submission 160121) | Forest soil microbial communities from Barre Woods Harvard Forest LTER site, Petersham, Massachusetts, United States - Inc-BW-C-12-M | ecosystem: Environmental > Terrestrial > Soil >... | reverse complement strand
TAACGCCGGCCCCGGCGCCGTCGATAAGTACAACGGCCTGCCGCCTTACCGCGAGACGCAGGATTACGTGAACAAAGTAATCCGCGACTACCAAAAAACCGGCGGACAGTAATTCACAGCCACGGTGGGGCAGGCGGTTTCGCCTGCCAGTTGCTTTTCACGCAGCCCCTGCATACGCCTTCTCCAAAACCCCCAGCGCCGCCGCGATCCTTCCCTCATCCCCAACCTCAAAAACCCTCCACTTCCCGCCCTCCTTGTAAGCGATCCCATCCGGGATTTCGAAGGAGCGTTTATCCGGAAGCATCGCGAAAATCACCCCATTCCGGTAGACCGCCCGCAAGCCGAACATCGGCCGCGTCGTGACACCGGGCCAGTTCCCAAGCTCCTCGCCCAGCAGCGTGCTCAAGCGTTGAATGGCCTCGGAAGGAGGCGGCAATTTCGGAGGTTTTCTTTTGCTTGACACGTTGCCCTAAAATGAGATTATCGAATGATCTTTGACTTCGAGTCCTTCTCCACCCGTCATATTGGTCCTGACCCAACTGAGCGCGATCAAATGCTGAAAGCCACCGGAGCTGCGTCCATGGACCTGCTCATGGAGGAAGCAATCCCCCCAAGGATTCGCCTTGCCCACCCGCTTCAATTGCCCGCCGGCCAAAGCGAGTACGAATTTCTTCGCGAGCTGCGCTCGCTCGCCTCCCGCAACGAAATCTTCAAATCGTATCTAGGCCTCGGCTACTCCGATTGCATCACGCCCAGCGTCATCTTGCGCAACGTGCTCGAAAACCCCGGCTGGTATACGCCCTACACGCCATACCAGGCCGAGATGGCGCAAGGGCGCCTGGAAAGCCTCCTCAATTTCCAAACCGTCGTCCGCGATCTGACCGGGATGGAAGTCGCCAACGCGTCCCTGCTCGATGAGGCGACCGCCGCGGCCGAAGCCATGACCATGCTGCATCGCGTGAACTCGAAGAGCGTGAAATTTTTCGTCGCGGACGGTTGCTTCCCTCAAACCATCGACGTCCTGCGCACCCGCGCCGAACCCTTGGGAATTGAACTCGTCGTCGGCGACTGGCGCAATGCCGATTTGACCGGAGCCTTCGGAGCGCTCCTTCAGACACCCGATGAAGCGGGCCTGGTCCACGATTTGCGCGGCTTCATCGACGCAGCCCATCGGACAGGCGCACTGGTCGCAGTCGGCGCCGATCTTCTAAGTGCGACCCTGCTCACGCCTCCCGGTGAAATGGGCGCTGACGTCGTGTTCGGAAATTCACAGCGCTTCGGCGTGCCGCTGGGTTATGGAGGCCCTCACGCGGCGTTCTTCGCCACGCGCGAAAAATTCGTGCGCCAGGTGCCCGGACGCGTCATCGGCGTATCTGTCGACGTGCACGGGAACACCGCGTACCGCATGGCCCTGCAAACGCGCGAGCAGCATATCCGCCGTGAAAAGGCGACCTCCAACATCTGTACCGCGCAGGCCCTGCTGGCCAATATCGCCGGCCTCTATGCCGTCTATCACGGACCGAAAGGACTCGCCGCCATCGCCCGCCGCGTGCATGGATTCGCGAAACTCCTGGAGCGCGAACTGGCCAAGGTCGGCGTCGCCCAGCGCAACGAAATATTCTTCGATACCCTGCGCCTGGAGCCTCCCGCGGAAACAATCGAAGAGATTCGCAAGGCCGCGCTTGGAGCTCGCATCAACCTCCGCTATCGCGACGACGGCACCATCAACGTCGCGCTCGATGAAACCACCACGGCGCGGGATCTGGAGGCGATCGTCAAGGCCTTCGCGAAGGGCACCGCCGCCGACGTCGCAGTCGATTTTTCCGCCGAGGGACTGGTGACGGATTATACTGCCGGCTTCGCGCGAACGACGCCATTCCTCACCCACCCTGTGTTCAACACCTATCATTCGGAAACGCAGATGATGCGCTACATCCGCGGCCTGGAACGCAAGGACGTCGGCCTCGATACATCGATGATCCCTCTCGGCTCCTGCACCATGAAGCTGAATGCGGCTTCGGAAATGCTTCCGGTCACCTGGCCCGAGTTCGGAAAACTTCATCCCTTCGCGCCCGTCGAGCAGGCGGCGGGATATCAGGAAATTTTCAAAGAACTCGAGCACGCGCTGTGCGAGATCACCGGACTCGCCGCGGTCTCTCTCCAGCCCAACGCCGGATCGCAGGGCGAGTTCGCCGGCCTGATGGTGATTCGCGCCTATCATCACAGTCGAGACGATCTTAAACGCGACGTGGTCCTGATCCCCGCCTCCGCGCATGGCACGAATCCCGCCAGCGCCGTAATGGCAGGCATGCGCGTCGTGGTCGTCAACAGCACCAGCGAAGGCAACATCGACGTCGCCGATCTCAAAGCCAAGGCCGAAGCACATCATGAGAACTTATCCGCGCTGATGGTCACGTATCCATCGACGCACGGCGTTTTCGAAGAGAGCATTCAGGACATCTGCGCCATCGTCCACGCCAACGGTGGCCAGGTTTACATGGACGGCGCGAATATGAATGCACAGGTCGGCCTGACAAGTCCAGCCGCCATCGGCGCCGACGTGTGTCACCTGAACCTGCACAAAACTTTTTCCATTCCCCACGGTGGAGGAGGCCCCGGTATGGGCCCCATCGGCGTGGCCGCGCATCTCGCACCCTTCCTGCCCAGTCATCCCATAATAAAAACCGGCGGTGCGCAAGCGATTCATGCTTTGGCCGCAGCCCCATGGTCAAGCGCCAGCATTCTCCTGATCTCCTACGCCTACATCAAAATGCTGGGCGGCGAAGGAATGACCGACGCGACGCGTTTCGCCATTCTGAACGCGAACTACATCAAGTCGAGGCTGGAAGGCCACTACCCGGTGCTGTACGCGCGCGAAAACGGCCGCGTCGCCCACGAAATGATCTTCGACCTGCGCCCACTGAAAGCGAAAAGCGGCATCGACGAGACCGACGTGGCCAAGCGCCTGATGGATTACGGATTCCACGCGCCGACGGTATCGTTCCCGGTGGCGGGAACGCTCATGATCGAGCCGACAGAGAGCGAATCGCAGGACGAACTGGACCGTTTCTGCGACGCTATGATCTCGATCCGCGAAGAAATCCAAGCCGTCATCGATGGCCGCGCCGACAAGCAGAACAACGTCCTGAAAAACGCCCCGCACACCGCCGCCGCGGTTTCAGCGGACGAGTGGCCGCACCCCTATTCACGTCATCAGGCAGCCTATCCGCTGCCGTTCGTGAAAGCAAAAAAATTCTGGCCGAGCGTCGGACGGATCGACAATCCGTACGGCGATCGCAACCTGATGTGCGCGTGTCCGCCGATTGAGGCGTTCGCCGAGAAATAGCGGCAGCTATGATAAAGGAATGCCGATTTCAGGCTAGGTCGGCGGGAGGAATAAGAATGAGGACCGTTCTTCTAATCGCCTCAGGGATCGCGTGTACCTGCTCTGTGCGCGCTCAGATAAGCACCGCCCTGAACCGGTTACCCACCGGCGAAGTTAAAATCACTGTTCGGAACAATTCAGATCGAAGCTTGACGGCGTTTGCGGTAGGCGCGAATGTGATTCCCATGAATTCCGCCGTGGAGGTTCGCTCCGCTTCGAATGCGCTGTGGGTTACCTATCAAGATTCGGCGATCGATTTTGCCCTGCAAGCCCTACTGCCGAACCAGGAACGTGTGGTGCCAGCCTGGCTCAGGTGTAGTATGCCGAAGGGTCCACGCTGGCCGGAGAAGGGCAGCAAGGTGATCCCGGTGTCGAACTGCGACCAGCTTGAACAGCCGCTGGTAACGGCCGGTATTTATTCAGACGGTTCCACGACAGGGAGTGCAGTGCTACTCACCAGGCTGATGTTGCGCCGGAGCAGCATGTTATTGGCGATCGACAGCGCAAGCGCGGCGCTCTCTGAAGCCGGTAAACACAACAATCCCCGCGGTCAACTGGTTGAACAATTCAGGAAACTAGTTGACTCCGCCAGCGGTTGGTACCTTTTTCCAGAACAGCAAATAGGCCGCGATCTTTTTGAATCGATCATCGGGAAACTGAAGAACTTGCCGCAAGGGGAATTAGGAACGCCGTTCCCGCCGACGGCGTTTATAGAGGAAGAAACTGCCAGGTTGAAGCAGATGCGGATCGCTCTATGGGAGTCGCAGCCCTCCTTAGCGGATGGCGGCGCGCTCGCTCTCAAACTGAAATAGCCAGCCAGTTTTTCGGCTATTCATCCCCCGCATAAGCCGCATAATCCGCCGCGCTCATCAATTCCCCAACCTCCGCAGGCGCCGAGAGCTTTACCTTAAACAACCACGCCGCCCCATGTGGATCTTCATTCAGCTTCTCAGGCGACGTCGTCAGCAGATCGTTCACCGCCGTCACCTCACCCGACACCGGCGCGAAAATATCGCTCACCGCCTTCACCGATTCGACCGAGCCGATGGTCTTCCCTTTCTCGGCCGTCGCGCCCACCTTCGGCAGATCGACGTACACGATATCGCCCAATTCTTTTTGCGCGTGGAACGAGATACCGATCGTGCCGGTATCGCCTTCGACGAGCACCCATTCATGTTCTTTTGTGAATCGAAAAGTTTCAGGGTATGTCATTTTGCCCTCTTATAAAAAGGAGTTGGGACCGTCACCGCCTCGACTGGCTGATTGCGCACGATGATCTGAATCGTTCGTCCAATCTGCGCGTGTTCCACAGGCAAATAACAAAGTCCGATGTTCTTGTTGAGCGTCGGCGCGGGCCCTCCACTGGTGATCCAACCCGCCGGAGCGCCGTTTACACGCACTTCATATCCATCGCGGCCGATGCCGCGGCCGATCATTTCAAATCCCATCAGTTTACGCATCACGCCCTGCTCCTTGGCCTTCACCAGCGCATCGCGGCCAACAAAATCGCCTTTTTTCAACTTCACGATCCACGCCACATCGGCGTCCCAAGGCGTAATGCTGGCATCGATCTCGTGCCCATACAGAGCCATTTTCGATTCCAGGCGCAGGGTGTTGCGCGCACCCAGTCCTGCCGGCTTGATGCCGAATTCTTCTCCCGCGACGAGCAGATCGTCCCAAATGCGAGGCGCCTGCTCCGGTGCGATGTAGATCTCAAACCCGTCCTCGCCCGTGTAACCGGTGCGCGCGATGCGCGCCGCGGTGCCCGAGACATCGCCGTCTTTGAAGTGATAGTACGCAATCGGCGCAAGCTCGATCTCGGTCAATCTCTGCAACGTATCGATCGCGCGCGGCCCCTGCACCGCGATCTGCGCGTATCTCGGCCCGGCGTTCTCCACGTTGCAGTCGAACGTGTTATGCGCGGCGATGTGCTCATAGTCCTTATCCTGGTTCGAAGCGTTGACGCACAGGAAATAATGATCGTCGGCGACTTTGTGTACCAGAATGTCGTCGACGAATCCGCCGTGTTCGTACAGCAGCCCCGAATATTGCGCCTGTCCGACAATCAGTTTCGACGCATCGTTGGTCGCGACGTAGTTGACAAGATGCAGAGCTTCCCGCCCGCGCACCTCAATCTCGCCCATATGGCTGACGTCGAACAAACCGACCGCGGTGCGCACGGTGCGATGCTCGTCAAGCAAGCCAGAGTACTGCACCGGCATGTCCCAGCCCCCGAAGTCGACCATCTTGGCTCCATGGCGCCGATGGGTTGCATTGAGCGGAGTTTTCTTCAGGGGAGTCGCGGGCGCGGTCATGAAAGAATCAGCCTAGCACGAGTCTACCTGGAAGGGCGCGGGCGAAACGGCTTTATATCCAGATTCGCGATGGGCCGGAAGTGCCGGACGTTGGCGGTTGCGAGCGTCTCGCCTGCGTCGCGAGCCGTCGCTGCGATGAGAGCGTCGTGGACGCCCAGGCCGCAGGAGAGCGAGTGTTCCTCAATCAACCCCGCCGCTATGTGACCAATCGATTCACTGAGCGGAAGAATACGAAACCCGCGCTGTTGAAAAAGCTCGCGAGTTGTTTTCGTCTCCAGTTTCGATTTCGCGCCTCGCTGAAGTTCCATCAGGGTGACGATAGAGACGACTCGGGCGGCTGTCCAGTCGACCAGTTCGATCGCGGCCGGTTCGCCTCTCAGGAACCAGACAAGGACGTCCGAATCAAATATCACGATAGCGGGGCGTGCCTCTCATCTTGCGGACCCAAGCGGCAGGGTCCTTCATGTCCTCGCGATCCTTCCACATGCCGCATGCAGGATGATCGCTTGGCTTGAGTTCCTTCTCCGGCTTGGTGTCAATCGGCACCAGCCGCGCTTTTTCCTTGCCGCGATACAGCACCGTGACCGTCTCGCCACGGTCGATGGCGCGGAGAATATCCTTCATCTTGTATCGCAGATCAAGGGTCGTGGCTTTCATCGGAGTGCCTACTTACAAGTATACACTTCATACCGGATTTTAACCCTCCAGACATGTGGTGTCGCGCAATCCGCGTTCTGTGCTATCCTGATCCTGTACAAATCGATTAAGAAAAGACGAGGAGTTTCGTTTTCCGAATGGCACTGGCGGGTGAAGCTAAATTAAACGTTATATCGAAGTTCCGGGTCCATAAGACGGATACGGGCTCGCCAGAAGTTCAGGTTGCTATCCTGAGCCGACGGATTGCCGAGCTGACGGAGCATTTCAAGACGCACAAAAAGGACCATCATTCGCGCAGAGGGTTGCTGCAACTGGTCCAGCGTCGTAAAAGTCTGCTGGGTTATCTCCGGGGCCGTAGCCCGGAGCGCTACAAGACTCTGATTACGAGTCTTGGAATCCGCCACTAATCCGCGTTCGGAAGTTCGATTCTCGATCCTGGTCCAGGTGACCGGGTCCCGCAGAACCTCACTCCAGTCTCCTCTTAGTCAAAGAAGGCTGGCCGCGTCCAAAACAGCCGCGGCTGGATTTTGATTAAAGGAAGATGTCAAACATGTTGCATTTGGTTGAAGTAGACCTCGGTGGACGGATCATCACCATCGAAACCGGGAAGATGGCCAAGCAGGCCAATGGGGCGGTGATTGTCCGCTCGGGCGAATCGGTGGTCCTGGTGACCGCCTGCACCGCCGAGAACCCCAAGATTGGCGCCAGCTTTTTCCCCCTCACCGTGGACTACCGCGAGTACACGTACTCGGCAGGCCGTTTCCCGGGAGGGTTCATTAAGCGCGAAGGCCGGCCGACCGAAAAGGAAGTGCTCACCAGCCGCCTGATCGACCGCCCGATCCGCCCTCTGTTCCCCGAAGGCTATTCGCATGAGACGCAGGTGATCGGCATGGTGTTATCCGCCGATCCGCTCCGCGACCCCTCCACGCTGGCGATTATCGGCGCGGGCGCGTCGCTCGCGATCTCCGATATTCCGTTCGAACACGTGCTGGGGGGCGTCCGCGTCGGCATTGTGGACGGCAAACTGGTCGCCAACCCCACATACGAGGAGACGAAGGCCTCGAAAGTCAACATCGTCGTCGCTGGAACCGAAGGCGGCATCGTCATGGTGGAATCGGGCGCGCAGCAGGCGACCGAAGCCGAGGTTCTGGACGCGATCGAGTTCGGCCACGCCTGTTGCAAGAAGATCGGCGCGGCGATCCGCGAACTGGTGAAGAAGGTCGGCAAAACCAAGCGCGAGTTCAAGTCGCCGGAGCTGAACAAAGACCTGTACGAGCAGATCTCCGCCGCAGCGCGTGTCGAGCTGACCGACGCGATGAACACCGAGAAGTACGAAAAGATCGACAGCTATCGGCGCATTGACGCGTGCAAAAAGAAGACTGTCGAGACTCTCACGGACGAGCAGAAACCCGAAGCGGGCAAGGTGTTCGACGCGCTGAAAGAGCGCATCTTCCGCGACCAGATGTTGAAGGACCGGCGGCGTCCGGACGGACGCAAATTTGACCAGGTGCGCAGTATCGAATGCGAAGTCGGCATCCTGCCGCGCACGCACGGATCGAGCCTGTTCACGCGCGGCGAGACGCAGGCGCTGGTCACGGCCACGCTCGGCACGAAAGACGACGAACAGCGCATTGAGCTGCTGGACTCCTCGGAACTCTCCAAGCGTTTCATGCTGCATTACAACTTCCCGCCGTTCAGCGTCGGCGAAGTCGGGTTCATGCGCGGCGCGGGCCGCCGTGAAATCGGCCACGGAGCACTCGCGGAGCGCGCGTTATCGGCAGTGGTTCCCGACGACAAAGCATTCCCCTATACGATGCGCATCGTGAGCGACATCATGGAATCGAACGGTTCCAGCTCGATGGCATCGGTCTGCGGTGCGACTTTGTCGCTGATGGACGCCGGTGTGCCGTTGTCGGCTCCGGTGGCGGGCATCGCCATGGGCCTGGTGCTCGAAGGCAAGGATTACGCGGTTCTGACCGACATCGCGGGCGCCGAAGATCACTACGGCGACATGGATTTCAAGGTCGCAGGTACGAAGGACGGCATCACGGCGTTGCAGATGGACATCAAGGTCCCGAACGTCACGCATGCCATCATGACCGAAGCGTTGGAGCAGGCTCGCCAGGCCCGGCTCCACATTTTAGACAAGATGAACGCAGTGCTGGCGACGCCTCGCGACACGATGTCGCCCTACGCGCCTCGCATTTTCAGCCTGAAAATTCCGACCGACAAGATTCGCGAGCTGATCGGACCCGGCGGCAAGATGATCCGCAGCATCGTCGAGCAGACCGGCTGCAAAATCGACGTCGAAGACGATGGCAGCGTGAAGATTTACTCCTCCGACGGCGCGGCGGCGGATCGGGCCATCCAGATGGTCACCGACATCTGCGCGGTTGCGGAAGTGGGCAAGACGTACCTCGGCAAAGTAGTCCGCATTGTCGATTTCGGCGCGTTTGTCGAGATTTTCCCCGGCACCGACGGACTGCTGCACATCTCCGAAATCTCCGAGAGCCGCATCAAGCAGGTGCGCGATGAGTTGAATGAAGGCGATCAGATTCTCGTAAAAGTCCTGGCGCTGGAAGGCAACAAAATCAAGCTGAGCCGCAAGGCGATCCTGAAGGAGCAGCGGGAGAAGCTAAAAAAAGAGGAAGTGGCTAAAAGTTAAGAAATAGCCAGTAGCGCGAACGCCGGCGCTTCTGGCTTTGTGCCATCCTTAACTCATGGCTATCTCAGCGCGGAACCAGCTCGAAGGAAAAATTGTCGAGGTCACTCTGGGCGATATCATGGCCCACGTGGTCGTCAAGATCGGGAAGAGCCACATCGAGAGTGTCATCACCCGCCGCAGCGCGAAGCAGCTTGGTCTCAAAAAAGGAGACAAAGTGACGGTGATCGTCAAATCCACTGAAGTGATGATCGAGAAAAACTAATGGCGATTCCTATGCCACGTGGTTTTGATGTCGTGATCGAGCGCGATGAAGAAGGATTCTACGTCGCGTCGGTTCCGGAGTTGCATGGGTGTCATACGCAGGCTCAATCGCTCGATGTGTTGACGGAGAGGATTCGCGAGGCAATTGAGCTTTGCCTCGACGTTCGAAGAATGACTTCGAACGCTTAGCGCGAAATCTCAAATTCAAAGATCCACTTATCGGGCCAGCGACGCACACGGCCTCCGTACGTAATCTTTCCTAGGCCTCGCGCGGCATCCCCGCACTTCATTTTGTATCCCAACAACCGCTCGCCGGTATTCGACAAGTGGATTGTGGCAGCGAACGGCTCGATCCACTGTCCGCTAGCGGGCTCCATGGCCCAATCCATCAGGCCTTGTAGATTCAGCTCGTCTTGCGTCGATGGCTCCTCCGGATAGAAGTCCACGAAGTCCTCGATATCGTCCACGAATCCACTGGCGGGCCAATCGTCCGCATCGTTGAGACGGTATTGCAAAAGGCGAGCGAGGACGGCATAAATCCACCTTAGCTGCTCGTGCTTTTCCGATTAATCTCCGCTTTCGAGTGCCTTCAGATACGACTGGACGTACTCTGACAATCGCAATTCGAGGCGTGCTATTTCCGATTCCATGTTCGTTGGGTGGGGCGGGCATTTGTGCCGGCAGCCTGCTTCCAGCAGGCTTGTTGACGGACCGCAAAAGCCGCCCGGAGGGCGGCTGCCGGCTGATAGCCCGCCCCACATTACACTCAGACGATCTTCTCGACCACCACCGCAGTCCCATAACACAACACTTCCGTCACGCCCTGCATCACTTCCGTCGCATCGTAGCGACACCCGATGATCGCGTTCGCGCCCATCTCGTTCGCGTGCTGGATCATCAACTCATACGCATCCCCGCGAGTTTTTTCACAGAGTTGCGACAGCAACGTGATATTGCCGCCGACGATTGTCTGAAAACCTGCGCCAATAGTGCCGAAGATCGAGCGCGATCTCACGATGATGCCGCGCACCATCCCTAAATTGCGCGTGATTCTGTAACCGTCGAAGGTGAAGGCTGTCGTTACCAGGTCGTGTGTCATGTGACGGATTATCTCACTCCGTGCGCAATGCCGTCAGAGGGTCGATTTTTATAGCGCGGCGCGCCGGGACCAGGCAAGCTAAGAATGCAACAAGCGCCATCAGAGAGATGGCGCAAGCGTAAGTGAGCGGGTCGCGGGCGCTGACGCCATAAAGTATCTGAGCGAAGAATTGTCCCCCCGCTAACGCCATCGCCAAACCAAACACGGTGCCGATGCCCAGCAACACGGCGGTCCGCATCAGCAACACGCGCAGGACTTGTGCGGGAGCGGCGCCCAGCGCCATGCGGATGCCGATTTCGCGCGTTCTGCGCGACACTGCGTAGGCCATGATGCCGTACACGCCTGTTGCTGCGAGCACGACAGCCAGCAAGCCGAACGACGCGAGCACGACGGCCACCAGGCGCGCCGGGAACAGAGCCAGCGCCAGTCGGCTGGTGACGCTTCCGGATTCGTAAATGGTCAGCGACGGGTCTAGTTCGGCTACAGCGCGCCGCAATTGGCGCGTGGTTTCCGCTTCAGGCAGAGGCGAACGGGCGATCAGCGTCACGTTGCTGCGGTACTCCTGAACGATATCCTGAAAAACGGTGGGCGATGGCGTCTCGCCCAGGGAGCGGTATTTTCCGTCCTCCACCACGCCGGCGATCTGCATCCATTTGCCCTGCTTGCCATAGCGGAATCGCTTGCCGACGGGGTCCTCACCCGGCAGGAGCTGGCGACCGAACGCTTCATTCACCAGCACAACGAAGGGGGTGTCCTTGGTGTCGCGCGCATCGATGTCCCGGCCGGCGATAAGTTTGGTTTGCATCGCGCGCAGATAGCCGGGCGTGATGTTGTACATGTTGGCCTGCGGAACGTCGCCCACGCGAGGCTCCGGCTTGCCTTCGATATAGATCGTGCTGAAGGAGATGTTCAGCGTAAGAGGCAGGCCGTCGATCATTCCAGCCGCTTCCATTCCAGGCAGGGAACGAACCTTGTCCAGCAGCCGGCGCTGGAACTCGCGCGTCCGTTCCTCGTTGTAGCCTTGCAGACCGGTGTCGAAAGATACGACGGCGGCGTGCTGCGGCTCGAATCCAAGATGCATGCTGAGGGCGTGCTGCAAACTGCGGACAACCAGCACGCTGCCGATCAGCAGCACGACGGAGAGAGCCACCTGCGCGGTGACAAGAACGTCGCGCAGGTTGACGCGGCGCAGTTTATCGGAAGGCGCATCGTTCCTCATCGCTCCGGCCAGCGCCGCGCGAGTGGATTGCAGCGCGGGCACCAGGCCGAACAGCAGTCCGGTGACCAGCGAAACGACGGCGGCGAACAGCAGCACCCGCACGTCCATCACGACGCGGGGAATCACCGGCACATCGATCGGAGGAGTCCAGCCGTTGACCAGATCGGTGAGCCAGAAAGCGAGCAGAATGCCGGCCGTGCCGCCGAAAACAGAGAGCACCAGGCTTTCGGTAAGAAGCTGGCGGACCAGTTGGCCGCGGCTGGCGCCTAGAGCGAGACGGATAGCGGTGTCCTTTCTACGGTCGGCGGCGCGGGCCAGCAGCAGGCTGGCCAGATTGACGCAGGCGATCAGCAGGACCATGCCGGCGACGACCATCAGCACCGCGGAGAATCCGGTGATGGCTCCGCGAAGATAAGTGCCGGCCATGCCTGGCGGCGAGAGTACGATGGAAACGCCCGCGTCGGCGTCCGGATATTCGCGGCCAAGCTGCGCTGTGATCGCGTTGATCGCGCCTTCCGCGGTCTTCATGGAAACGCCCGGCTTCAAACGGCCGATGGCGAATCCGTTGCTGTCGCGGCGCTCGTCGATCCAGTTGTAGCCCTCGATCTGCGCGGCCATCATGATCGGAACGAAGATTTCAGGCGTGAAGATCAGCTCGGTGCCGACAAATCCGGAGGGCGTCACACCGAGTATGGTGTAGTCCAGGCCGTTCACTTTCACTTTTTTCCCGGCGATGTCGGGGTCGCCGGCGAAACGGCGCTGCCAGCAACTGTACGTAATCACTGCAAGAGGATGGCCGCCCTTGTTGACGTCGTCCTCCGGGTGCAGAGTACGTCCGCGAATGGCGGTGACGCCCAGCAGTTCGAAATAATTTCCAGTGACTTCATATCCCCAGAGGCGCGAGTTTTTGCCGCTTCCGCGGCTCATGTTCATGGGCACGATGCGGTACATCGCCATGCCGCTGAGGACGGTGTTCCGGTCGCGATAATCCTTGTAATCGAGATAGGAGAGCGCGGGATATTCGGCCTTGTTGGTGCGGGTGTTGAAGAACACGAGTTCGTTTTGCCGTTCGACGCCGAAGGGCCGGAAAACGACGGCGTTGACCAGCGAAAAAATGGTGGTGTTGGCGCCGATACCAAGAGCCAGCGTCAGAATCGCTGCGACAGTGAAGCCGGGGCTGCTGCCCAGACGGCGGAAAGAGACGATCAGATCCTGGAATAGACGGTCCATGCATGTAGTACGGTTGGAGCGCGGATTTGTTTCACCAATTACCACGCTTCCATGTTAGAGACGGTTTTCCCTGGGCGGGCCTGGGTGAAACACGTAAGACGCTGAGCGGGATGGAGAAAGACCCCGGTTATTTTGCGGGAGGAAGTTTGAATTCCACGTGACGTTCGTCGTTCAACTGCCTGGAGAAGTCGCGATCGACCAGCGACAGGGACATGCGGTTCTGCTTGGCGTCGCGGCTGACCCAGTTGAGCGTATCGCCGTCCACCCAATAAGCGATGGCGGCGACGACCGTGTGATCGGTCAGCGCGATGAGGAAAATCGTAGGCTGGTCGTCCCTCAGGTTGCTGTCGTCCGCGGCCGCGGCCTCCGGGAGCGGGACGTTGGAATAATCGACCAGCGAAGGAGTGCCTGAATCAGTTTGAAAATTCGGGTTCACCACGGCTACGGGCGCTTGGTCGGTATAGCCGTAGTCATAGCCGGAGACCGGCGGCGCGTAGTATCCGCCTCCGATGAAAACCGGATAAGGCACGGCGTAGGTTCGCGGATAGTAGGGACGAGGAGCGACGGGCGGACGACCTACAGGGCGCGTACCGGAAGGAGGTCCGCTACGCCCTCTGGCGGGCGCGGCGCCGCCGCGGTTCTGCGCGAAGGCGGCTACGGCAAAGAGCGCGGTCAACAGGATGAGTCGCATGGAACGCTCCATCTAAATTGTAGACGTTTTTTGGAAGCGCGGCGTTGCCCTCGACTGGCTTGTGGGCCCCCGCCAATTTTGGCGGCAGCCGCTCGAATGAACTCCAGCGCCGGCACGAAGCGTGTGACGCAGGGTGCTGAAACTAGAGCAGATCGCTTCCTGTGGTCGCGGCTCAGAATCGGCGGCACGTAATAACAAGTACTTACTGAGCCGCGACCGCAGGAAGCGATCATTACACTAGAACTGATAGAGCATCAGGTACACGATCACCCCGGTGACGCTGACGTACATCCAGATGGGCCAGGTCCACTTGGCGAGCTTGCGGTGACGGGCGAATTCGCCCTTAAGAGCACGGCGCAGCGTCATGATGGCGAGCACCGGGACCGTTACGGCGAGCAGAGTGTGGGAAATCAGAATGGTGTAATAGACCACCGGGACCGGCCCAGTGTAGTGCTTCGATCCGATTTGCGCGTGATAGGTCACATACGAAATCAGGAACGCGATCGAGGTGCAGAACGCGGTCACCATGACGCGCTTGTGGGCTTCGCGCTTGCCGTTTTTGATGAGATAGAGGCCGATGCCGAGCAGAATGGCGGCCGTTCCGTTCAGAACGGCGTTGAGGGTGGGCAGATCGTGGACGGTCAGAACTTCTCCTTGGAGACGCGTCGCGCATCGGCGATGACGCGGGGGATGGCGTCGTCTTCCGACGTCAGATAGTAGCCGCGTACGCGGGATTGTTTGTCGATCAGCACGAAGCGCGTGGAATGCTGCAAATCGCCGTTCACATCGCCCAGCATGAAGACGTTGCGCGCCAGTTTGTGAAGATCCGCTTGCGGGCCGGTGAGAAAATACCAGACGCCGGGCTGGGCTTGATAGCGCTCGGCATACTTCGCGAGCACAGCGGGTGTGTCGCGCGCCGGGTCGACGGTGAAGGAAACCAGGCGGAGATCCCGCATATCGTGCAGCGCGGTGGCGACTTGCCGCATTTGCGCGCTCATGCGGGGGCAGGGGCCGGCGCAATTGGTGAAGATAAAATCGGCGATCCAGACCTTTCCGCGCAAGGTGTTGGCGCTCAGGAAAGGCTCGTTCGATTGGTCGGTGAGCGCGAAATCGGGCACCACGCCATACGAAGGCAGGCCTGCACTGGCCGTGCATCCAGCGAGAGCCAGAACGCTAAGACCGAATGCGATCCAGAACCAGGAGGCCATATAAAAACGGAAGATAGAGAACGCTAGCCAGCAACACCTGGCGGGCGCGGGTGACCGAACAATCGAAAACCGAACGCAGGCTGGCATAGGCGTAAATCAGGCCGAGAATCAGCGCTCCGGCGAGATAGAAATTCCCGGCCATCGCGAAAAACTTCGGCAGCATGCTGATCGGCAGCAAAGCCAGCGAGAACCACAGCATGCGGCGCGCGGTGGATTCGCCGCTGGGCTCAATTACGGGCAGCATCTGGATGCCGGCGCGCGCGTAATCGGCGCGGTACATCCAGGCGATGGCGTAAAAGTGCGGAAACTGCCAGAGGAACAGAATCGCGTAGAGGATCCAGGCGTTCCAGTTGAGCGTTCCGCTGGCCGCGGCGAAGCCGATCAGCGGCGGCGTGGCGCCCGGGATCGCGCCGATGGTCGTCGAGTGGCGCGAGCGCTGCTTCATGGGCGTATAAAGAAACAAGTAACTGGCCAGCGTGAACAATCCAAGCAGCGCAGTGAGCAGATTCGCGCCGAGCCAGAGATCGGCAAATCCGGCGATCGAAAGAAAAATTCCGAACAGCAGTGCATGCGGTCCGGTGACTCGTCCCGATGGGATGGGGCGCGCCATGGTGCGATTCATTTTCGCGTCCGCTTCGCGCTCATACCATTGATTGAGCGCCGCCGTGCCGCTGGCGATGAGAGCGGTGCCGAGCAGTGTATGCATCAGCGTGACCCAGGTCCGCGGGCCTCCCGCGTTCATTCCGCAGACGAAGCCGATCGCCGTGCTCATCAGGATGAAGCAGGTGATGCGCGGCTTGGTCAGTTCGAGATAACGGCCCATTTAAGAAGTCACCGCCTGGCGTGTGTGCAGCGTGCCGTGGGCGCGAACGTTGCGCAAAATC
>Ga0210394_10004757_pt1 | contig 15619 bp, 15 predicted proteins | sample IncBWC12MmetaG_FD_160121 | JGI IMG/M metagenome (GOLD analysis project Ga0210394, IMG submission 160121) | Forest soil microbial communities from Barre Woods Harvard Forest LTER site, Petersham, Massachusetts, United States - Inc-BW-C-12-M | ecosystem: Environmental > Terrestrial > Soil >... | reverse complement strand
AGTGGATCTCAACCTGCTCCGTGCTAACAGTCTGTATGGCGGCATGGATGCGGCCGATACCGCAAAGGAGTTGATCCTCGAAAACGAGAGCCGCAAAACCTGGCTTATTTTTTACTCTCATGACGTAACGGACAAACCCTCTCGCTTCGGGTGTACCCCCGCATTGCTGGAAGCAGTTGTTTCCTTCGCGGCGGAGCGCGGCGCAAAGATAATGAGGGTCGCGGATGTTGTGGCGGAACTTTATTCGACAGATCAGATCGGTGACTAGTCATCAAGACAACCGCATTGGCATCATGGGCTCATCTTCGCGATCGTTCCCACTGATCTTGAAGCCAGCAGTTGCAAAAGAGGAGAACGTGTCCACACATCACCAACTGGAGCCCAGAGCATAGTGAACAAAATTATCCTTGATTACTATCAATGTCCGGAAAGGGACGTCCGGCTAGCTCAAAGGGGCCCGCTCTCACAGACTAAAGGATACTTTGGGTTCGGGGATGGGGCTGTCTGTTATGGCAGGTATTGTGGGCGGCGTGTCTCAGAATCCCCAGAGGGTAGCCTGCACGATGCTTTGCTGGATACGTCCAGTTCGGATGGAACAACTGTCCTGCCATTTGATCTGACCGACGTAGTCGAAAACCTTCGTTGCGAACAATATGCGCAAGACTGGCGTGGCGGCTACTTTAGGTCAGTTCTGTCCAGGCTGTATTATCTCGTTCGACCTGCCTTGCCATTCGTTGCCAGAAACTACCTAAAGAAAATCCATTTACAAGGTTGGGAAGAGCAATCATTTCCGCATTGGCCTGTCGATTGTTCTGTCGACAATTTAATGGCCCGGGTATTACAGCTAGCGCTCAAATCAAGTGGAGCTCGTGAGATTCCATTTATCTGGTTCTGGCCGGAAGGGGCGTCCAGTTGCGCAATCATGACTCACGATGTGGAGACAGAGGTAGGACGGGAATTCTGTCCAAAACTAATGGACATCGATGACTCCTTCGGAATCAAGGCATCTTTTCAGATAGTTCCGGAAGAGCGCTATCGCGTTAGCACTCAGTTCCTGGCTTCCATCCGTGAACGCGGGTTCGAGGTTGTCGTTCACGATCTGAACCACGATGGTCATTTATACAAAGACCGCGAACAGTTTCTTCGGCGCGCGGCTAAGATTAACGCTTACAGAAAAGAGTACGGGATTGAGGGATTTCGCGCGGCGGTATTGTATCGGAAGCAGCTCTGGTATGACGCATTACAATTTTCTTACGACATGTCGGTGCCGAATGTGGCGCACTTAGACCCGCAGCATGGCGGCTGCTGTACGGTCATGCCATATTTTATTGGTAACATAGTGGAATTACCCGTAACCACCACCCAAGACTACATGCTGTTTCACATTCTCAATGACTATTCGACCCGCCTATGGAAACAGCAGATGGAGCTCATCATGGAGAAGCACGGACTGATTAGCTTCATTGTGCATCCAGATTACGTAATGGATGGTCGGGAGCAGGCAATATACAGGGAGTTGTTAGCTCACTTGGATGAGTTGAGGGAGAAGAAAGACCTTTGGATAACTACCCCTGGTGAGGTAAACCGCTGGTGGCGACAGCGGGCGGAAATGAAGCTTGTTGAAAATGGTGAAGAGTGGCGAATCGAGGGGGCCGGAAGCGAACGCGCACGGATCGCCTATGCCAGTGAACAGGACGGCCGGCTCATCCTGAAGTTCAGCACTGGCGCCAGGGAGTGGGCGACTTCATCTGTGGCTAGCAGGTAGAAGTGAGGTCAAGTGCGCGGCGCAATTAAACGAAAGCAGTGTAAGTTACAGTATTCCGTGCTGAAACGACCGATCAGAATTTCACGCTGATGATTACCGGAAACCCATCTAAATGACCGAATGTGTCGGAGCAACAGAAATCCGATCGAATGTCCGTGTGGCAATTTCCATTTCATCCAAAGTTGAATCGTCCGCGGTGAATGTCTATGAGACCGATCCGTTATCAGACCCCAGGTGGAAGGTTTTCGTCAGGGATCACCCTCGCGCTTCAGTCTTTCATGCTACGAACTGGCTCAGTGCACTGCACACGGCATACGGCTACGAACCTATAGTAATAACGACCTGTTCACCTGACACCGCATTGACGAATGGCCTTGTTTTTTGCCGTATCAAGAGCTGGTTGACCGGACGCCGTCTCGTCTCGCTGCCCTTCTCCGACCACTGCGAGCCATTAGCAAGCAACTCAGCGGAAATCGATGATCTGCTCTTCGAGATGAGACGTCGCGTTGACTCAGGCAAATGGAAATATGCAGAGATCAGGCCGACTGCCTTTCAGCCAGGCGAGCAAACAGGGCTTCACCGGAGCGTCGAATACTCTCTTCATAGGTTAGACCTGCGGGTAAGCACATCGCAGTTATTTGCGAACTTTCACAAAAATTGTGTGCAGAGAAAAATACGCAGGGCAGAACGGGAGAAACTGCAATACGAAGAAGGAAGCTCCGAAAATCTGCTCAAGAAGTTTTACACGCTGCTGCTGGCAACTCGCCGGCGCCAATGCCTGCCGCCCCAACCTTTGTCTTGGTTTCGAGCCCTTATTCATGCGTTCGGCGATGACCTCAAAATCCGGATAGCCTCGAAGTATGATTTGCCGATTGCGAGTATTCTCACACTCTCCCACCAGAAATCGATGATCTACAAGTACGGTTGCAGCGATGCGCGCTTTCACAGACTTGGCGGAATGGCGCTTCTGTTCTGGAATACTATCCAGGAAGCCAAAGAAAAATGTATCGAAGAGTTGGAAATGGGACGTTCCGAGAATAATAACCCCGGCCTAATATCGTTTAAAGAACATTGGGGAGCTGTCGGCAAGTCACTTAGTTACTGGGGGTACCCATACAGTTCGCACATGACCCTCAGTAGCTGGGATAAAGCAATTCTCCGCCAGGTTGTTCCCGTGTCCCCAGATGCTTTTCTAAGTACTGCAGGGAAACTTTTGTATCGGCATATTGGTTAGAGAAATTACACTAGGTAAGCCCATTGGGCAGGTGCTTGGCCGCTACATGACTTCTTCGGATCGGAGCACAAAGCAATCGATGCATCTCCTTCACGTAGTTGGGGCGAGACCGAATTTTATGAAGGCTGCGCCAGTGATGCGCGCGCTCGCCGGTCGACGCGAGGTTCGTCAGACCTTAGTCCATACTGGCCAGCATTACGACGCCAACATGTCGGATGTCTTCTTCACGCAACTTGATATGCCGGCGCCGGATGTGAACCTGGAGGTTGGTTCCGGAAGTCATGCACGGCAAACGGCGGAGATCATGACCCGCTTCGAACCGGTTTTGTTGGAGCGAAAGCCCGATATTGTTCTGGTTTATGGAGACGTTAATTCCACAGTCGCTGCTGCGTTGGTCTGTGCGAAGTTATTGATCAAGGTCGGTCACGTGGAAGCCGGCCTGCGCTCTTTCGATCTAACCATGCCGGAGGAAATTAATCGTATCGTGACCGACCGGCTCGCCGACTTTCTTTTCACGCCTTCAGAAGATGGAGACGAAAATCTGCGACGCGAGGGCGTCGATCCAGAAAAGATTCACCGCGTCGGGAACGTGATGATCGATTCTTTGATACGACTTTTGCCCTCTGCCAAGCAATGTTCCAGAAATGACTTGCCTGATCGATATGCTCTCGTAACATTGCATCGACCATCGAACGTAGACGATCCCGCAACCCTGAAAACCATTCTCGACTCTCTGCTTCAGGTAAGCGAGCAGCTGGACATTGTTTTTCCTGTCCATCCCCGGACGCGGCAGCGCATTGCGGCGTTTGGCATGGGTGGTGCGAAACTCCACCTTTTGAGTCCGTTGCCATATATTGAGTTTCTCGCTTTGCAACTGCGCGCCACTGTAGTCATCACTGATTCTGGCGGAATTCAGGAAGAGACCACGTATTTGGGCGTACCTTGCTTAACGTTGCGCGAGAACACGGAGCGGCCCATTACGGTGACAGCGGGGACAAATACGCTGATTGGTTCGGATAACAGAAAACTGCATTTCGAACTTGCCAAGATCATTGAAGGTAAAACCAAATCAGGTTCTATACCGCCGCTTTGGGACGGCCACGCCGGAGACAGAATCGCCGAAATTCTCTGCCAACTTGGAGTCACCTCGAATCATAACCATGCGCGAAGCGTCCCGGCCGTTTGAGATATCGAAGGACGTATTGCTTCGAGGAGCAGTCCCGAAATTTAGCTAATCGCAGACAATCAAAGGAGGCCAGTGGTGAGAGCAAATGGCGTTGTCGCTATGCCCGTTAAAACCCGCATCGTTCCGTGCTTAGCCCACTGTGACGTCGCAGTAATTGGAGCCGGCCCCTATGGGCTTTCTGCCGCCGTTCACCTCAAGGCGAAAGGCATCGCGGTGCGTGTGTTTGGTGAACCGATGGAGTTTTGGGCGCACAAGATGCCGGAGGGCATGCTTCTACGGTCGCCGCGCGTGGCATCCAGTCTGTCTGATCCAGACCGAGCATTCACTCTCGAAGCCTATGAGGCCGCATCGAAGAAGGAGCCGTGTGCACCGCTTCCTCTCGACACTTTTGTGGAATACGGCAAGTGGTTCCGCCACCAATTAGGGTCAGACCTGGATCAGAGGACAGTTCTGCGCGTTGACCGGGACCAATCCGGATTTAGGCTGACTCTGCAAGATGGTGAAGAGGTTCGCGCAACCTATGTGGTGGTTGCGGCGGGAATCGGTCCCTTCAAGAAAAAGCCTGAAGTATTTCAAAAACTTTCTCCGCAACAAGCGATTCATTGCTATGAGGGTCGGAACGTCCGGAAGTATGCCGCGAAGAGAGTCGCGGTTATTGGCGGCGGACAGAGCGCGCTGGAATCGGCAGCTCTTCTTCACGAGGCGAATGCTCAGGTTGAAGTAATAGTGCGCGAATCCCGTCTGCGCTGGATTGGCCAGCACTCCTGGTTACATCACATGGGTCCGATTTCGTCGATGCTTTATTCGTCGCATGATGTAGGCCCGGTCGGTATCAGTCGTCTGGTTGCTTATCCCAAGCTCGTATCCTATGTTCCGCTGAATCTACGCGACAAAATTCGAAAACGCGCGGTGCGGCCTGCGGGCGCTCGGTGGCTCCCTGACAGATTATCAGCGGTGAAGATCGCGACCGGACATGCTGTATCGCAAGCTACAGCATCTGGCGACGAGGTTATCCTTAAACTCGATGACGGCAGCGAGCGTCGCGTGGATCATGTTGTGCTTGGAACCGGCTACACTGTAGACATATCGCGATACGATTTTCTTCCGCAGGAACTTACTCGAGATATCAAGCAGTTTGATGGCTATCCCAAGTTAGCCAGCGGTTTCCGCAGCTCCATACCGGGCCTGTACTTCATTGGTGCTACAGCAGCAAGGAGTTTCGGGCCTTTGCTCTACTTCGTGGCCGGTACTGAGTTCGCCTCGCGAGAGCTAGTCTCTCACCTTCCCAAAACGCGGTGACCGTGAATATCCTCGATCAGGAAAACATTAAGAGTGGAGAGGAAGTGGGAGCAGTCGTCATTGGAGGCGAGCACCCCGGATTGGGAGTAGCTCGAAGCCTGGGACGAAGAGGCGTTCCAGTCTGCGTTATCGATGATCAGCACTCGATTTCTCAGTTCTCCAAATATGTAAACCGGGTCGTACGGGTAAAGGATTTACGAGATGAGAACCGTACCGTTGATAGTGTGATAGAAGTCGGCGAGCGCTACGGCCTGAAAGGCTGGGTTCTATTCCCAACCAGAGATGAAACGGTCGCTGCATTCTCGCGTCATCGGGATCGGCTTGCGAGGTTCTTTCGAGTCACCACGGGATGCTGGGAATCAGTGCGCTGGGCCTGGGACAAGAAAAACACTTATCACCTTGCCGCAGAGCTGGGAATTCCGGTTCCTCACACGTTCAACCCCAGAAGTGAACGAGACCTCGAGGATTTGTACGCTTACCTTCCATTGGCACTCAAACCATCGGTAAAAGAGAATTTCTTCTATGCCACAGGTGCGAAAGCATGGCGCGCGGAGACGCCTGATCAACTTGACGAAGTTTTTCGAAAGGCGAATCAGCAAATCAGGCCTGAGGAGATTCTCATTCAGGAGATTATTCCTGGTGACGGCCAGCGGCAATATTCATATTGTGCTTTCTTCCGCGATGGTGTAGCGCATAGCACACTAGTTGCAAAGCGACTGCGCCAGCATCCTCGAGAATTTGGCCGGGCAGCTACCTACGTTGAGACGATCGAACATCCTGAAATCGAAGAACTTTCGGAACGCTTTCTGAGAGCCATTAACTATTATGGGCTGGTGGAAGTAGAGTTCAAACAGGATCCCAGGGATGGTCGATTCAAGCTATTAGACGTGAACGCGCGCACATGGGGATTTCACAGCATCAGCGGGCCGGCGGGTGTGGACTTTCCTTATCTACTGTATGCAGATCAACTTGGTATTCAGGTTGAACGAAGAAGAGCCAGACCAGGCGTGGGCTGGCTTAGAATGCTTACAGATTTGCCTACTGCTGCGGCTGACTTGTGGGATGGCGAATTAAATTTGCGCTCTTACTGGAGTTCTCTTAGACATACTCGCTCCGAATCGGTCTTTTGCCTGAAAGACCCGCTACCGTCCGTGGCGGAGTTGATGATGCTTCCCTACTTAGTAACCAAGAAATACTTTGTGAAATCAGCAGCGAAACCTGGAACTCATTCTGCTGTCAATTCAGCGCCAGCCGACCTGCCAGCAAGCAAATAATGACCGACTCGACTTCCACAGTCCGCAGCATTTCTGACACTGCTCGCTGGGTGGCGTATTTTCATGCGCTGGAAACGCAGCGTCCTGACGCATTGTTTCGTGATCCATATGGCCAGCGTCTGGCCGGCGCGCACGGATTCCAGATCGCAAGCACTCTGCCCGACGGCAACAAGCACGAGTGGGCTTGGGTGGCGCGCACGTATCTGTTCGATCAGTTTCTTTCGCGCGCAATTCACGACGGCGCGGACTTAGTTGTCAATCTTGCGGCGGGACTTGATGCGCGGCCTTATCGCATGAACTTGCCGGCCACATTGCAGTGGGTAGAAGTCGATCTTCCCGACATCGTTTCCTATAAAGAGGAAATCCTCGGGAATGAGAACCCGCGATGCCAGTTGGAGCGAGTCGCGTTGGATCTGTCGGACGTCGTGGCTCGGCGTAAACTTTTCAACGACTTTAATGCTCGCGCGAGAATTGGATTATCGATCTCGCTTCTCCGGGGCAACTGCGATTGATGCAGCGCAAGTCCGGGAAGCAACTCAGCGAAGCGGGGGCGGCCTTCAAGTTTGGTCCTCTCGAGGTGCTAAGTTTTTCACGTCACACGGTTGGGAGCCGAAGGATGTTCAGGGATTGCTCAAGACTGCGGCGCCCTTCAAACGGGCGCCGGTTGAGTTGCTGTCTTTGTTGCCTGAACCCAAAGGTAATTCCGGGAATTATCCCTGGACCGGCGTCTGCCTGCTCAACAAGCGCTAACCGGCAGGTGTCGGACGCCGTTATTCTTTTGATCGATGGAGCTATTAGGCTCTCTATGTCATTGATAAAAAGCTGGTTACTGGTTGTGGTTTCCTCGACTTCTTGTGGTAGAATCCAGTTACTCCCCTCAGATTTTTCCTCCCTCGGGATCCCCCAAACGCGTTCCGTTTCTTCAGTAATTAACTAAATAACCTGCAAAGGAGTGTTTGTTCACTAATGCTGCCTACTGCAATTATTGGCGCAGGTCCTTATGGTCTTTCCGTTGCCGCGCAGTTGCGGCGTAGTGGGGTTCCCTTTCGCATTTTTGGCCGGCCGATGGACAGCTGGGTGGCGCACATGCCGAAGGGCATGATGCTTAAGTCGGATGGGTTCGCTTCCAACATCTATGCCCCGGAAAACGCATTCACTTTAGAAAAGTTCTGTGCTGAACGAGGGATTGAGTACGCCCATGTGGGTACGCCTGTTCGCCTAGAAACCTTCGCTGCTTATGGACTCGCCTTCAAGGATCGCATGGTGCCGGAGCTGGAAGATAAGCTGGTGGCGAACGTCCAGCGTTTGCGAGACGGATTCGAGTTGCAGTTGGCGGACGGTGAAACAGTTCAAGCTCGCACCGTGGTGCTGGCTGTTGGCATTACCCACTTCGATTATGTGCCCGAGAGTCTGGCGCATCTGCCGGTGGAATTTCTGTCGCACAGCGCTCGTCATCATGAGGTCGAGCCCTTCCGTGGACGTGAGGTCATTGTCATCGGTGGCGGCTCTTCCGCCATGGACTTGGCGGGACTACTTCACCAAGCTGGCGCCTATGTCGAACTTGTCAGCCGCAGGCAAGAGTTAAAGTTTCATAGCCAGCCGACTGGCAAACCACGCTCCCGCTGGCAGCAAATTCGGCATCCGCAGTCCGGACTTGGTCCCGGCTTGCGATCGCGCTTCTTTGCCGATGCGCCTTCAGTGTTTCACTATTTGCCGGAACGTTTTCGCGTGGAGGCTGTCCGCAAAACGCTGGGGCCGTCGGGCGGATGGTTCATTCGCAGCAAAGTGATTGGCAAAGTGCCACTGCATCTGGGATGCACACCGACCGGAGCCGAGGTGAAGAACGGTCGAGTCCATTTAACCCTTCGCGCTGCCGACAGCAGTGAGCGCGAGATTGCCACCGAACACATTATTGCGGCCACCGGCTACAGAGTGAATTTGGAACGATTGAAATTCCTGAGTCCTGAAATCCGTTCGCAGGTTAAAACGGTCGACGGCAGCCCTAATCTCTCGTCGAGTTTCGAGTCATCGGTACCGGGAATTTATTTTGTAGGAGTCGCCGCCGCAGTCAGCTTCGGACCGGTTATGCGGTTTGCCTTCGGAGCTGGTTTCGCCGCTCGCCGCATTTCTCAAACCATGACTAAAGCGCTGGCCCAGAGACCGGCGGCTGCTCTCGTGGCCAAAGTTGCCAGCACGTCAGAGTAAGAAATCGATCCTTTTGAAAGGCTGATCAGACCGAATGAAGCGAGAGACGCTCGCGATTCACGCAGGCTACGATGGTGATCCCACGACGAAGGCCGTGGCGGTGCCAATTTACCAGACGGTTGCTTTCGAGTTCGACAGCGCCGAGCATGGTGCTGCCCTGTTTAATTTGGAAGTTCAGGGAAACATCTATACGCGGATTGGAAATCCGACGAACACAGTGCTGGAAAAGCGTATGGCAGCGCTCGAAGGCGGGGTCGACGGGCTAAGCGTCAGCTCAGGCATGGCGGCCATCGAGTATGCACTCATTAACATTGCGGAAGCGGGCAATAACGTCGTTTCCACTCCGCAGTTGTACGGTGCTACTTATACGCTCCTGGCGCACATCTTCCCGAAGCGCGGAATCTGTTCACGTTTTGCCGCCAGCGATCAGCCCGAAGATGTCGAGAAGTTGATCGACGAGAATACGCGCGCCGTGTACTGCGAAAGCGTTGGTAATCCGGCGGGAAATGTGGCCGACATTGAGGGATTGGCGCGAGTGGCGCACAAACATGGCGTTCCGCTGATAGTCGACAACACCGTGGCCACGCCGATTTTGCTGCGTCCCATTGAGTACGGAGCCGATGTGGTGGTGCACTCGATGACGAAATTCATCGGAGGCGGGGGCACCAGCATTGGCGGCATGATTGTGGATAGCGGAAAGTTCCCCTGGCGACAGTATCCGGAAAAGTTTTACATGTTCAATAAGCCGGAGATTGCTTATCACGGCGTGGTGTATGTGGATCATTTCGGAGACGCGGCGTTTGTCGCTCGCTGCCGCACGGTGTGCCAGCGAAATACCGGAGCCACACTGTCTCCGTTTAATGGGTTTCTGTTTTTGCAGGGAATTCAGACTCTGGCCTTGCGCGTGGAGCGCCATGTCGAGAACGCGCGCAAAGTAGCAGAATTTCTGCGCGCGCATCCCGCCGTTGACTGGGTCAACTACGTTGGCTTCCCTGACAATCCGCTTTATCCGATGGCTCATCGATACCTCGGCTCGAACTTCTGCTCGCTGCTGACCTTCGGCGTGAAGGGCGGTTATGAGGGCGGGCGAAAGTGCTTCAATGCGTTCCGCTTGTTCAAGCGCATGGTGAATATGGGAGATGCCAAGTCCTTGTCGTGTCATCCTGCGTCGACGACGCACCGGCAGCTCACGCCCGAGGAGCAGGCGAAGGTAGGCGTGACGCCCGAAATGATTCGGCTCAGCGTGGGCATTGAGCACATCGACGACATTCTTGAGGATCTCGGGCAGGCGCTGGAGAAAGCTAGATCGTGATTCTAAACGCAAGTCGGAACGTGCGATCAGGTGGGGGGATATTATGCCGTTGATCATTGATGGCGGCCGAGTTCCGCCTCGTTGGCTGCAAAGGAAGAGCTCATGCAACCCAAGTGCAGTCGATGCCTGCAGCTCTTCGGATTGCGTCAGAATTGCATTCGTCAACAACATGCCGGATGCGGCGCTCGAAGACACCGAAATGCAATTCTTCGATCTACTGGAGGCCGCGTCTGGAGACATCCCGGTGTGTCTCAAACTTCACTCATTGTCCGGAGTTCCTCGCGGAGAACGAGGACAGCAGTACCTGTGCAGCTTCTACTTTGGCACGGACGATCTGTTGAACGATCGCTTTGATGGTGTGATCATGACCGGAACCGAGCCACGGCAGCGCAACCTGCGCAATGAACCGTACTGGTCTGCCTTGACTAACGTTCTAGATTGGGCGGAAAGCAACACCGTTTCGACCGTATTGTCGTGCTTGGCGGCGCACGCTGGCGTCCTGCACAGCGATGGCATCGACCGTCATCCTCTGAGTGACAAGCAATTTGGTGTCTTTGATTTCACCAAGGCCGCGAACCACCCGCTGAACGGTGGTACTGGCGAACAGGTACGTTTCCCGCATTCTCGATGGAACGAAGTGCGGGCGGAGGCACTGACGGCATGCGGTTATCACGTGCTGACTCAATCGGCCGAGGGTGGAGTGGACTCGTTCGTGAAGAAGAAAAGGCGGAGCCTGTTTGTGCATTTCCAGGGCCATCCGGAGTACGGTGCCTACACTCTGCTTAAGGAATACCGGAGGGATATAAAGAGATTTCTCGGAATGGAGCGAGAGACGTACCCCTCGATGCCGAAGGGTTATTTCGATGCAGCATCCGCGAGGCTTGTAACCGAATTTCGAGATGTTGTGCTATCCGACCGGCGAGAAGAACTCATGGAAGGCTTCCCTGAGGCTTGCCTTGCGGGGACATTGCACAGGACATGGCAATCATCCGCGACGACCGTCTATCGCAACTGGCTTCACTACGTGGTGTCGAAGAAGTCGGATATGCAGGAGTTTTCAGCGGTGGCGGCTGCCCGTGAAAATGTTGAGCGAAAGCGATCTGCGGTGCGGTAAGAAGAAAGTGAAACAACGTTCCAGCGTTTCAAGTCCTAACATGAGAGGTAGGAGCCGTTGATTTTGCCACTTCTGCTCAGTAGGGTTGCGGGTAGGATAGCTTTTTTGACTCCAGGAGGATTCAGTTTGCGACCGTGGCTGCAGCGGCTGCGCGGAGTTGTGATCGGAAACAACGTCTGGATCGGCCAACTCGTTTACATCGATGAAATACATCCGACGGACGTATCGATCGGAGATAACTGCACGATCGGCCTCAGAACATCGATAATCGCCCATTTTTACTCGGGACCCAGAAAAGCCACAAGCAACGGAAAAGTTGTCATTGAGAAGGACGTCTTTATTGGCCCGCACTGCGTCATCCTGCCCAACGTGAGAATCGGCGAGGGTGCGGTGATCAGGGCCGGTACGGTAGTTAGCCGCAATGTTCCGCCGCACACGTTTTGGGGTCCTCCTTCAGCCGAAGCCTTGGGTGTTGCGACTGTTCCGCTAACACCGGAATATCAATACGAAGAATTTGTAGAAGGTCTGAAGTTGCGCATAAAGCGCCAGCCGAAGTTGCGTGATAGCGAGTTTAAGTGACCCTGAAAGACTTTCTGACCTAAGGAGTTTATGACTGGACCACCATCGGTTAATCGGTCGAACGCACACCTGGGGCAGAAGGGGCTAGATATGCAGGCCGAACATGGACGCATACCGCCCGGCCCTCAAGGGGAATATAGAGTCAGTGATGACCTGCTGGACTGGATGAGTCGTCAGTTCGAAATTTTCGGGGACATTTATAAAGCTACCGTGTATGGGACTAGCGTCTATGCGATCAGGAGCATCGAGTTTGCGCACCATGTGATGGTTGAGAACTGGCAGAACTATGTAAAAGGTCAGGCCATCAAACGCGTGGCCCTACTCCTCGGCAAAGGTCTCATGGTAAGTAAGGGCGACCTCTGGAAGCGGCAGAGGCGAATGATACAGCCGACGTTCAATCATGAAGCAATCGGGCGCTGGGCTAAAATGATTGCGGCCGTCAATTCGAAACTCCTCGCCAACTGGCAACTGGCCGCCCAGAGAAACGAGAGCGTCAATGTTACGCGCGACGTCAGCGGCATGGCCCTTGAGGTCGTGCTCCGTTTCATCTTGGGCGAGGATTACGAACAGGTTGGTTTCCATTTCGATCTTCTCTACCAGGAACGGGTGCGCAACATGGAATTTGCAATGTCGTTCCGAGCCTTAGGGAAGATGATTCTTCAGGTCATCGAGCGAAGGCGAGAGAAAACCGCGACGTCCACTGACGCTTTGGGCATGCTTATGCAGGCGCGGGACCCCGAGAGCGGCCGATTAATGGAAAACAACCAACTGGTCGATGAGATTCTGACGATGATCGTTGCTGGTCACGAGACCACGGCGAGTACTCTGAATTGGGCCTGGTATCTGATCTCCCAGCACCCGGAGGTTGAAACGAGGCTGTCGAACGAACTCAACACTCTGAGCGCCTGCTCTGAGTTCGTTGATCTGCCGCGCTTTCTCTATACACGGCAAGTCATCGACGAAACTATGCGCTTATATCCAGCTGGTTGGTTACTGACCCGTAAAGCGCTACGCGACGATCAGCTCGGGGAGTACTTCGTTCCGGCGGGAACCGAAATCTACGTTCCACCCTACTTCATTCAGCGACATCCCGATTTGTGGGAGCAACCAGACCGCTTCAACCCAGATCGCTTTGGACCTGACAATGCAAGTCGCCGGCATCGATTAGCGACGATCCCATTCTCCGCAGGCCCGAGAAACTGTATCGGGGAGCATTTTGCGCGTATGGAAATGCAGATTCATCTCTTGACAATCGCCAGATCACTCCGATTGAGGTACATTCCATCGAGGCCGATAGAGCTCGAAGCCGACGTGAACCTGCGTAGTAGATATGACTTCATCATGTACCCAGAGGCCAAAATACTCGGAGCCTCGGGGGAGAGGTCGCTTTCCACTCGGCATCCGGGTGCCGCGTTTGTCAGCGAAACCTAGGGGAATATATGCAAATGCAAGCGACAGAGATCGAACAAGAAATTCGTAGCTTCCTCACGGAGAAGTTTCTTTTCGGCTCAAGCGAAGTTCTCAATGACGATGCGCCGTTGCTGGGCAATGTGATCGACTCCCAGGGGGTGATCGAACTGATCATGTTCATTCAGGAGCGCTTCACCATCACAGTAGATGATGAGGAAGTCACGACTGACAACTTTGCCTCTGTGAAAAGTACCGTTGCCTTCATTGAAAACAAGCTTCTCAGCAAGTAATAGACCGAGCAGTGTCGCAACATCAGCTACGCCCGATTGCGGCAACATTTCAGCAGCCATGCGCATCTCCGATATCGTAAAGCCCTGGGCAGACCGCTTGCCCGATCATAAAGCTGTTGTTGACCCGAACGGCAGCTGGTCATATCGGGAACTCGAAGGAGTCATCTCGCAGACTGCGGATTGGCTCCGCGGCGCTGGAGTGCGAGCCGGCGATCGAGTCATGATCGTCGGTGAAAACTGCCGGGAATTTGCGGGTGTTCTGCTGGCAGTCGCCAGATTGGACGCTTGGCCCGTGCCCGTGAACCCGCGTCTGTCGGCGCGCGAGATCGATGCGGTTCGCTCTCACTGCGATGCTCGGCGGGTAGTCTACACGACGAGTGTGTCTATCCATGCTACCGAACATGCGAATCGGCATGGAGCAGTGATAGTAGAGGTAAGAGACCTGGGGCAGGTAGGTCTGGGCCCTCTAAGCGAGAACGTCAAACCCGAGCCGATCGAAGCTGACATTGGGAGTCGCGTAGCCGCCTTGATCTATACGTCGGGTACAACCGGCCTTCCCAAAGGTGTCATGTTGACCCACGATAATCTTTTGTTCTCGGCCAGGGGCGCGGCAAAGATCCGGTCCTTAAACTCCGAAGACCGCGTGTATGGCATTCTTCCACTGTCGCATATCGTCGGGCTTTCGATAGTTTTCCTGGGAACCCTGCTCAGTGGAGCAACTATCTATCTTGAACCTCGATTCGATCCAGTCGCTGCAAGGGTGGCCCTCGAGAAACATCGAATAACGATCATGTTAGGCGTGCCGTCCATGTTTTCTCTGTTCCTGCAATACGCGAAAATGAGAAAATTGCAGTCGTTCGAGTTTCCCGCGCTTCGAATCATTTCTTGTTCAGGAGCCCCACTGCCCCCTGCCACCAAGTCATCGGTGGAACGCCTCTTCGGCCTGCCTCTCCATCACGGTTATGGCATAACCGAGTGTTCTCCTAACGTAGCGCAAGTAAGGGTCGACCAGCCACCACGTACGGATAACTCGGTCGGCCCAATGTTTCCGGGAGTGGAGTCCAGGTTGGTTGGACCTGACCGTCAACCCGTGCCCATGGGAGAAGTGGGTGAGTTATGGGTACGCGGGCCTAACATCATGAAAGGCTACTATCGCGCGCCCGACGAAACCGCGGCGGCAATTGATGCAGAAGGATGGTTCAACACGCGTGATCTCGCCCGCTTCGAGGATGGGAATCTCTTCATTGTGGGACGCACCAAGGATCTCATCATCCGCTTCGGATTCAATGTCTATCCCGCTGAAGTCGAGGACGTACTTAATGCCCATCCCGAAGTGGCGCAGTCCGCTATCGTTGGCAGAACGATCGAAGGAGATGAGGAGATTCTGGCCTTCGTTCAACCGTCACCCGGTTCGCTTCTGACGGAAACTGATCTGGCCGAATACGCTGCAAAACACCTTGCCCCGTACAAGCGACCGTCACACATCCTCTTTGTCTCAACCATGCCCATGACGCGAAGCGGGAAAATTGCAAAAGCCGACTTAGCAAAGATTGCCGATGAGATGAAGCAAGGCAGAAGCCCGGAACACGCGGTTTGCAGCAGACCGTCGACTAGCGCCACGCCAAACTCGCCGGCGAAGTGACGCGGATGCCGGGCATTCCCGTGCCGTTGATCAAATGAATCCCGTCTTGAGCCCGGATCCCCGCGTTTCTAATACCCAAGCAACTCCCGCACAAGCCATAGCTAAGTTCTAAATAGCAGTGGGAAGTGTCAAGACGTGTGGCTAGCTTGGAGAATTTGAACCGGCCAGGAAGCCACCGTCCAGAACTAAGGACTGGCCCGTCATGAAAGATGCGCGGTCCGAGCACATCCATACCACAGCCTCGGCGATTTCCGTCGGCCTTCCCAAACGGCCGATTGGATGGCAACTAAGAACATATTTGTGAACCGA
>Ga0210394_10004756_pt1 | contig 15619 bp, 10 predicted proteins | sample IncBWC12MmetaG_FD_160121 | JGI IMG/M metagenome (GOLD analysis project Ga0210394, IMG submission 160121) | Forest soil microbial communities from Barre Woods Harvard Forest LTER site, Petersham, Massachusetts, United States - Inc-BW-C-12-M | ecosystem: Environmental > Terrestrial > Soil >... | reverse complement strand
GATAGCCAGTTGCGAAGTCGCATGGGATAGAAGCAAGCGGTGGATAGAAACAAGCGCTCATTACTTCGAAGCCCGAGGGTCGAAATCACTGCAGTTTCGCGTACTCTGCTTTCGCTTGCTTCAGGACAGGAATGCCGGGGTCGGCGTCTTTCCATAGCGTGAAGAAATCTTGATATGCGGCTCGGGCTTTGGCAGTGTCCCCTGTTAGCGCGTACGCGCGGGCAAGGCCGAGATGCGCCAGCACTCCAAACGCGTCGCCAATCGTTATTCCGGGGTGATCCACAATTTTCTGAAATTCCCTGGCGGCTTCAGAGCCTTGGTGTGCGGCCAAATACGCCTGGCCTCGCACGTAGACCGGATAGAGCGCTCCAAAGTAAGCAAACGTGGCGCTGCGCGGCACGCCTAGCTCAAAGGGAACGTTAGCTTGGAGAAATTCGATCGCCTGGGAAGTATTGCCATGGTTGAGGGCGAGGGACGCACGAACGGCAGGGAGGTAATAGAATCGGACCGAAGTGTCTTCGGGAAAATCTTTTTCCAAATCATTCGCTAGAGACTGGGCCTGGGAAGCTTCGCCCGACATAGCCAGCACCAGGGCCGCGCCAAACCTGACCTCCCGGTTTCTTGCAAGCGCAAGTGCTTCCTTGGTGGTCCGTTTTGCCTCAGGCATATTACCGAAAAAGGCTTCCCACAGTGCGGCTCGGGTTTCGAATAGAGCTGCTCTTTCGCGATGCCCTGCTTGTTGCGCCAAAGTGATTGCGCTCTTCGACCACTTCCTGGCCTCCTGCATGCGACCGGTATATGCCAGCGCAAAAGCCTGGCGGTCCGAGATAGAGTCCTCGGCGCCAGGCTTTCCTTGAGCCGCGGCGACTTCCCGTTGCATGCCTGCGCTGTCACCTTTCAGAAATGCAAGATCGAATCGTTGATGCGCCAAGAAAGGATTGTCAAATTTGCGCTCAGAGGTCTGGTGCAGCACGTCTTCAAGGTCTGCGAGGCGGTCAAGGTAAATCAAATTGTAGCCAAGGAGGTAATATCCCGTGTAAGCATCGGGGGCAAGTGCAATAGCCTTACGACCCTCTTCCACTCCCTTTTCGTATCTGCCGAGCACCGGATAAATGAAACCTGTGAGGAAAGTGTGAGCGCTCCAATCACGTGGATAAACCTGCGCCCACTGCTCACAGATCTGCTGCGCCTTTTCCTGATTTCCGGTTCCTCGTCCGTGGTAGTAAGCAGTGATGAAAAATTTCTCTTTGTCACTCGCTCGATCACGTAGTTCGTAAGCCTTGCGAATGTTGTCGGTCGCGAGGTTAGACTCACCACTCGCACCAGAATAGAGTGCGAGCGCGGCATAACCCATCGCAAATTTCGGGTCGATTTCCACAGCGCGCTTCATAAAAGGCAGCCCAGCGTCGACACCCCCTGAAGCGTTAGTCTTCCAACCCATGCTGTAGGCTTGCAAGGCCTCCAGCGAAGACGTGGTGGCTTCCTCGAGGGGGACGTCATGCTGCTGAACGGTGGCCAGCGATTCGCCGACGCGCGTTCTGAACTTGCTGGCCATTTGGCTCAGGGCATTCAACACATCTTCTTTCTTGGCGGCTTGGACCATTTCGTCGTCGAGGACTTTCCCAGTGCGGCAGTTTTCCGCTCGGAGTCCCAGGACATACTGGTTTCCCAGAGTTGCGATGGAACCCTCGAGAACAGCCGCGCTGGCGGTACGCTGACAGACTTCCCGCGCGAGCTTCGGAGTCAGGCGCGCGTCGGGAGGCTGGCTCATCATGTGCAAGGTCCGCTGCACACGGTCTTCGGGAACAAGGCTTAAGAAAGGAGATTGTTCAAGTTGTACGGTCAAACCCTGCCGCAGCGTGCCGTCGAAAAGGGGATCGCCTGTGGAGTTCGTGAAATCTGCTAGGACGATGGTGTCTTTATCCGTGAGCGCATGAGTCTTGTGCGTGAGAATTAGCCATCCACTGATACCCAGGGCGACGACAAACACAGTCGCGAGAACGACAGGCGTAGCCTTGCGTTTTTCGTGGCTTCTGGCGGCAACAATGGCTGACAGCTCCCGCTCCAGCTCGGCAGCGGACTGCCACCGCCGGTCAGGGTCTTCTTCCAGACACCGGCTAATCGCTCTTTGCAGTCTTCGTGACGCAACACTGTTGCGCCCAGACCCGACGCGTGCGCCGGTCAACATTTCGTGGAGGACGCAACCGAACGAATAGATGTCCGAGCGCACATCGGCTGGCTTGCCTTCCCTCTGCTCCGGTGCCATGTAAGCGGGCGTGCCCATTGCCATGCGGCTGACCGTCAGCGTGACATCCTGTTCCGATTTCGCCAGACCGAAATCGAGAACCTTGACGCCCGATTTAGCGATCATGATGTTGCCGGGCTTGAGATCGCGATGAATAATCCCCTTTTCGTGTGCTTGTTCTAGAGCCGCCAGTATCTGCGAGGCATACATGAGCGCCTCTTTCACGGGAAGAGGTCCGCTTTTCAAACGGGCTGCGATTGTTTCGCCCTCGACCAGCTCCATAACCAGGTAGTTCGGCCCGATATCGTAAAGAGTGCAGATGTGGGGATGATTCAACGAGGAAATGGCGCGGGCTTCGCGCTCGAAGCGCTCAATGAATTGCTCTTGGGCGATCTTGATGGCCACGGCTCGGCCCAACCGCGTGTCAACCGCGCGAAAGACTTCACCCATGCCGCCCTGGCCGAGTTTGCTTTCGATGCGGAATGGCCCCAGGCTCGTGCCTACGGCAATTCCAGTGACCGTCTCATCTCCCAGCAGTTCCGGCGCGTTCTGGATGGCACGCTGCTCGAGGAATTCGCCGCCAGAGCGCTGGGCGAGAAGGGATTCCACTTCGCGGCGCAATTCGGGATCTACTTGAGACAACAGTGCCGCGCGCTCCTCGGCGCTTTTTTCGCGCGCCGCGTGGTATAGCTCTTCAATCTGCTGAAAATACTCGGGGGTCATGCGGTTTTCGTTGCTCTATCCTATGGCTTAACTCCCGCAATAGCCAAGCCTTGGCGAGATCCCAGTCGCGCCTGATCGTACGCGGTGAAATCTTCAGAGTGGCGACGATTTCCTCCTCGCTCAATCCGCCGAAATAACGCAACTCGACGACCATGGCCTGTCGCGGAGCAACCTGAGAGAAGGCTGTGAGCGCTTCATCCAATGCCAGAATGGATCGGGTAGGTCCTTTCCAAAGGAGGGCAGTTTCATCGAGGTTCACTTTAACCGCTTGGCCGCCTCGTTTGTCTGCGCCACGTGCACGCGCGGCGTCCACAAGAATTCGCCGCATCATTTGTGCCGCCATGGCAAAGAACTGGGCGCGTTCGCGCCATTGGACCTTGGTCACGTCTACCAGTCGAAGATATACCTCATGCACTAACCCTGTGGTTTGCAGAGTATTGGCTTGACGCTCGTTTCTCATATAGCGCCGCGCCATTAGGCGCAATTCGGGATACACCTGCTCCGCCAGTCGCGCCAAGGCAGCTTCGTCGCCCCTACTCCAGGCTTTCAACAGCCCCGTGATCTCCGCAGAGGATGCGCCGGAGGACAACCCGTTTCTCCCTTGAGACAAAAAATATAGCAAACCGTGGCCGCTTTTGGGGTCCGTTTCCGCCTGTACCAGCGGAAGGAGAACTCGCTCTCAAAGTCTCCTCCAAAAAGACTAGGAGGCACTATGAAACACTTCGCAACCCTGGTAGCAGCCGCGGCCTTGGTGCTCAATCTCGGCGTCGAAGCCGCCTACGCGCACAATGAGTCCGTAAAGATGACATTTTCGGGCACTTCCGAGAACACCGCCATCAATCTCCAACAGCCCAATACCAGTAACGACGAGGACACTTTCGCCGGGAAAGGTACACTGGGTTCTTTCACCCTTCTGAATGTACGAGCGATCGCAAATTCTCCGACGCCGTCCAGCACTTGCTCGGGACCAAATCTGCTCTATCTCGAGGAGTTAGCCGGCGCAGGCGTGTTTCGCTTCCATGATGGGAGTCTGTTGAATGTCACTCTCACTCAGGGAGCGGATTGCATAGATCTTGCCGCTAACGTGGCCCACTGTACCTTGACGTTTCAAATTACCAGTGGGACCGGCCGTTTCAAGGAAGCATCCGGCGTCCTCACAATGACAGAGACGGTGAGTGCAGTGGCGTCCGACGCGCTTGGCAACCCTGTGTTGTTTGCCGCGACGGGGGAGTTTACGGGAACGGTTTCCGGAGCAGACATAGGGGACGACCAAGATGCGCAGAAATAGAAAGGTCTGACGTAGGCCGTCAACCCTCTCGACCAACGGCTTCTCCATGCGGAGCCATCTCGTCAGGAAATCAAGCCCTGACGAGATGCGCGTTTAACCCCGTTTCTCGGCAACTTCTTAGTTGCTGAAGATTTAACTACGATGATCGTGAGCGAACGACTGTCCCTCGGAGAATTTAAGAAGCATGTTGAAATGAGTCGCGAACAGAAAGGGCGAGCGATTCAGGGGGTTTAAAGGATTCCTGTAATTAACCGGCCCGTAACCAAATTTAGATTTCGGCCATCGAAAATACGAATAGCACGGAAGCGAAAAGATGATTTGTGACGTCTATAGATGTTGGGTACGATTCCTCTAGTGAAGATTCTCATCCCCATGACCGCTGCCTGTTGTCGTCTGCAAATGACGGCGAGGGCCGCTGTGTCTTGTATGGGTGAAAATCCAGCTTAGTAAAAGCTCTTAATACAAGATTTTAGCCAACCCACCGCCGGAACTCTGGCAGGTGGGTTTCTTGTTTTTACAGGGAGTTCTATGACGCAAATATCAGGAGTCGAACCATCGGAACTGGCGCGGCCGTCCGCCAACAGAGATGGAATCGGAACGCAGGCCCCGCGGCGCTTGAATCACCTGAAGTCGCTCGAGTCGGAGAGCATCCATATCCTGCGCGAAGCAGCAGCTGAATTTGCGCACCCGGTGATGCTGTACTCGATTGGCAAAGACTCATCCGTGATGCTGCGCCTGGCGCAGAAAGCGTTTTTCCCAGGGAAGATTCCGTTCCCCCTTCTGCATATCGACACCAGCTACAAATTTCCGGAAATGATTGAGTTTCGTGACTCGTACACGAAGCAAATTGGCGCGGAACTTATCGTACACAAAAACCAGACGGCCCTGGATTCGGGAGCAAACCCTTTCGCGCTGGGAACACAAAAATGTTGCGGCTTTTTGAAGACAAGAGCGCTGCTCGACGCGTTGACACTAGGGGAATTCGATGCCGCGTTTGGAGGGGCACGGCGGGATGAAGAGAAATCGCGGGCCAAAGAGAGAATCTACTCGTTCCGCGACCCGTTGGGGCAATGGGAACCGAAAAGCCAGCGGCCGGAGCTCTGGAATATTTTCAATTCCCGGATTGACAAAGGAGAGAGTATTCGCGTTTTTCCGCTTTCCAATTGGACGGAGACCGACATCTGGCTCTACATCCAGGCGGAAAATATTCCGATCGTGCCGCTGTATTTCGCGAAGGAGCGCGAAGTCGTGTTGCGAAACGGCTCGATCGTATTGATCCACAACACAAAGGAACTCTTGCCGGGTGAGAAGACGCTCATGGTGAAATGCCGGATGCGTTCGTTGGGATGCGTTCCTTGCACGGGAGCGATCCGATCGGAAGCGGACACGATTGCGAAAATCGTCGAGGAAATGGTGTCCTTCCGGCGCTCGGAGCGCGAGAACCGCGCGATCGATCACGATGAGGAAGGCTCGATGGAGCTTAAGAAACGGGAGGGGTACTTCTGATGATCTGCACGACACAGGAGAGGACGCGTGGGGGCTCAGAGGAGTTCCTCGAACAGAGCCGGGAGATGGAGCTGCTGCGATTCACGACGGCAGGAAGCGTGGATGACGGCAAATCCACACTGATCGGGCGGCTCCTTCACGACTCTAAGGCAATCTATGAAGACCAGCTGGCTTCGGTGAAGAAAAACCGAATCAACCGTTCTTCGGGTCCGATCGATTTTTCCCTGCTGACGGACGGACTCCGCGCGGAACGCGAACAGGGCATCACCATCGATGTGGCCTACCGTTACTTTGCGACTCCACGGCGGAAATTCATCATCGCGGACACACCGGGGCACGAGCAATACACGCGCAACATGGCCACGGGCGCGTCCACCGCGGATCTTGCCGTAATTTTGGTTGATGCCACAAAGGGGATCCTTCCGCAGACACGGCGCCATGCGTTCATCGCCTCGCTGCTGGGTATACGCAGTGTTCTTGCGGCGGTGAACAAGATGGATCTCGTCGACTACCGGGAAGATGTTTTCCTGGGCGTTGAACGGGATTTTCTGAAGCTGGCAGCACAACTTGGAATTGCGCACACACAATGTGTACCAATCAGTGCACTCGAAGGAACCAACGTCGTTGACAGAAACAAACGGACGTTTTGGTATCACGGGCCAACCCTACTCGAACATTTGGAGACTACTCCGATCACAGCGGTCGATTCACTAGAGGGTGCGCGATTCCCGGTGCAAATGGTGATTCGCCCCGACAGTACGTTCCGCGGATTTGCCGGCCGCGTCGAGAGCGGAGTGATTCGTCCCGGCGACAAAGTGGTGGCGCTACCGTCCGGGCGAAGAACGCGGGTGCGCTCGATCGTAAGCTACGACGGCGATTTGGCAGAAGCGTTTGCCCCAATGCCGGTGACACTTCAGTTGGAGGATGAGATCGACCTCAGCCGCGGGGACATGCTGGTGTCACCCGAAAATGGCCCGCGGGTGTCGAGAAGATTCCGCGCCATGCTGGTTTGGCTGCACGAGACTCCGTTGGAAGTAGCCCGGACGTATCTCGTGAAGCACACCGCCCGCCAAACGAGAATTCGTGCGCTTCAGATTTGTCATCGCGTGAACGTGAATACGTTCGATCAGGAGCAGGCGAGTGAGCTAAACATGAACGAAATTGCATCCGTCGAATTTGAAGCTCACGTTCCTCTTTGCTTTGATCCTTATGCCAGCAATCGGGCAATGGGAAGTTTCATCCTGATCGATGTAGTTTCTAACGCCACTGTTGGCGCCGGGATGATTCAAGACGATTTGCATGACCGACAAGGGCAAGAAGGCCTGGATCTTACGTCACCGGGGACCGTTGCGACTAGCGTTAGTGCGAAGGCCCGCTACGAGCGCCATGGGCACTATCCTGCGATCTTCTTCCTGGAGAACCGGCCAGCTCTTGCGTGCCGGCTGGAGCGGGCCCTCTTCGAGCGAGGATTTGAGGTGCTGCACTTAGACGGAGCGGCAGCATCGCCCGGTGCACTCGCGCAGACGATTCGGGCAATGCTGGGGATTGGGGTCGTTTCTATTTATTCCGGAGATGTACTCGACGCCGAAACGAAAGAGCAGCTGGTTGCTGACGTAAAGGCCAAGTCGTTCGATCTCTCCCGAGAGAACGAAAACGCTAATGATGAAGAGGTATTCCGGCGCGCCTTGGCGCTGGTGGAGTCCTTGCGGTTCGCAATTCTGGAAAGCAACGAGGAAGAGGCCAACTAAATGGACGTGGATCGTCTGGCTCTGGAATTGGAAAGTTTTGCGCCTGAAAAAGCGCTCCAAACGGTGCTGGCGGCGAGCCCGATGGCGCGTGTCTGCCTGACCAGCAGCTTTCAAGCGGAAGACATGATAGTGACGCATCTTCTGCGGAAGCGCATCCCGGAGATTGCCGTGCTCTTTCTCGATACTGGATATCACTTTCCGCAAACGTACGAATATCGCGATCGAATGACGAAGGAGTGGTCGCTCAATCTTGTTAACGTACTTCCCGCGCAAACGGTTGCTGAGCAGGAAGCGGCCTTCGGTGTTCTGTATCGCAGCGAGCCCACAAGGTGTTGTCAACTGCGAAAAGTCGAACCGCTCATGCGCGCTCTTGAACCTTTTGACGTCTGGTTCACGGGATTGCGGCGAGAACAATCGCCCACACGAAAAAATCTGAAGAAAGTTGAAGTTCACCGTCTACCGACGGCAAAGAATTTGTGGAAGGTGAGCCTGCTCGCGGACTGGAATTGGGAGCAGGTCTGGCAGTACGCGATTGAGAGCGGAATTCCACATCTGCCGCAATACGACGAAGGATACTTCAGCATCGGCTGCCAGCCGTGCACCGCTCTACCATCTGATCCAAATAATCCCAGGTCCGGCCGATGGGGTGGAACGAAGCTTGAATGCGGGATTCACACTTTCTCCACTCAGGTGGAAAGATGAACTTCCTCATTGGATTCCTTATTGCCATTGCTGTCGGATTAACGGGCATCGGTGGGGGAAGTTTTACGGTTCCTGCATTATTGCTGCTCGCCGGACTTACAGCAGGGGAAGCCGTAGGAACAGCCTTCTTGTTTGCCGGAGTATTGCGTTTGATTGCGGCTCCTTTCTATCTGGTGGGGAAGCAGATTCATACGCGTTACCTTTGGCTTTTGCTGCAAGGAGCGGTCCCAGGCCTGCTTGTGGGCACCTGGGCCCTTCGCTTTTTGAATCGAGATGCGGGGAGTCCAGTTGTAATTCTTCTGCTCGGTGTGCTCCTTGCGGCCTCATCGAGCGTGACATTTGTCAGGCGAGTGCAAAATCCCGCGTTCGCCGGGAAAAATTACCGCTGGCTTCCGTGGCTCGCTCTTCCGATCGGAGTGGAATCCGGATTTTCGTCCGCAGGCGCTGGTGCGCTGGGAACCGTTCTTTTGCTGAACTACTCCGAGATGACGCCGGCGCAGGTTGTTGGAACGGATCTTCTCTTTGGGTTGGTATTGGCGATCATAGGCAGCGCTTTCCACTGGAGTTTTGGTTCAATCAGCTTGCCAATACTCTTCCAGCTTCTTGTGGGTGGCGTTCCTGGAGTCGTGCTGGGGTGCTTGTTGGCCAGGAAAGTTCCTGCACACAGATTGAAGACGGCAGTCGCGATGGTGGCGATTTTCGCGGGACTGCAGCTGGTGTGGGCTGGAAGCCGATCGCTGGCCGCAAAACACACGACGAACACCGCGAAGATCACCGGACAGGCAGGGGTCGGCCATGCGCGCTAGCCAAGTTCATTTCACGTCCAAACTGCTTCTGGTTGAACCGTCGAAAGTAGCTGGAGCACCACTCTTTGGTCCCCGCAGAATCACTTGCTGTTGTCCTTGTTGTTGTCCTTCCTGATCTGTTTGCCCAATCTACGGCGGGTCTAGCCCGCCACTGTTCCAAGACAATTTCAGGGCCGACGCGTGGCGTGGCCCAAGCGGCACAAATTTATTCGGAGAAAAAAGATGCAATTTCGAAAAGTTCGAGTGTTTGATGCAGGACGTGTTTTCCGCTTTGTATTCTTGGTGCTTGGCGTGTGGGCGAGCAGCGCGATTCCCAGCTCCGCGCAGGGAGAGGCCTCGATCCAGGGGTTTGTCAGCGACTCGTCAGGGGGGGCTGTCCCGAGCGTGGCCATTCGAATCAAGAATCTGGAGACGGGAGCGCAACGCAATCTATTGACGGATGAAGCGGGGCGCTTCGACGCCGCTGCTCTTCCGGTCGGACGTTATCAGGTATCGGCGGAAAAGGACGGCTTTCGCACGGAAGTGAAGATCGGCATTTCTGTTGTGGTTGGCCAGCGAAAAACGGTGGAAATAGTTCTTCAACTTGGCGACGTTCGGCAGACCGTCCAAGTGGAATCCTCACCAACCCTGGTCGCTATCACGACCGAGGATGATTCAGGGCTTGTCGGCGAGCGGCAGGTTAAGGAACTTCCCCTAAACGGCCGCAGCTACGATCAGCTGATGACGCTCAATCCAGGAATTGTGAACTACACTTCCCAACGAGCCGGCGGAATTGGAACTTCGAACTCCGCCGTTGGCAATATGTTTTCCGCTTCCGGCCGCCGGCCACAGGAGAATCTATACCTGTTGAACGGAGTCGAATTTACGAGTGCGTCGGAGATTAACAACACACCCGGAGGAGTAAGCGGACAACTTCTGGGGGTGGACGCGGTACGCGAGTTTTCTGTAGTTAAAGATACTTACGGTGCGGAATACGGCAAGCGTCCCGGAGCGCAGGTCATTATCGTTACTGCTTCGGGCACGAACGACGTGCACGGCAATGTCTATGAATTTCTGCGAAATAGCGCGCTGGACGCCCGAAATTTCTTTGATCATGGCGGTATCCCGCCGTTTCGACGCTATGAATTTGGTGGCTCGCTCGGTGGTCCGATCCGGAAAGGCAAGACCTTTCTGTTCGGAAACTACGAAGGCTTCCGACAAGATCTCAGTCTGAGCGATCTAACGCTGGTGCCGGATAGTTCTTCGCGGGCCAGCGCTGTGGCAAGTATTCAGCCTCTCTTGGATTTGTGGCCCGTGGCCAACGGAGCGGAGCTATTGACCTCGACAGGGACGGCGAGCGGGATTGCGGAAGCGTTTAGCAATCCCTTGCAGACGATTCGCGAAGACTTTGGGACTGCGAGGCTAGACCAGATCTTCACGGACAAGGATTCGCTTGCGGCCGTCTACACGGCTGACGACAGCGAGGCGCATTCGCCCACTACCAATCCTTTCACTCTCGTAGATATTTTCTTGCGAGAACAAGTCGCCAGCCTCAGCGAAACTCACGTTTTTTCCCCTACGCTGCTCAATACGGCGACATTTGGTTTCTCGCGCGGGCGTTTCTATTTCAACAGCGGGACTACGGTAAATTTACCTGGCTGGATCAATAAGGACCAGCCCGTCGGTGCAGTCGTGGTTGGCGGAGGCACGACACTGAATGGTGCGTCGCAAATCACAAACGGCGGGACGAACGCCGGAAGCAATCTCAGTGCGGTGCGAAATCTATACACGACGTCTGACCAAGTAACGTTCAGTCACGGCAAGCACTTATTCAGTTTCGGCGGAAGATTGCAGGACGTGCAAGCGAACGATGCTCTGCTCCAGGACCAGTACGGCCAGATCTCCTTCACCAACCTGCAGACATTCTTGCAAGGAAAAGTGAGCACATATACTTACGCTCCGAGCTATACGCCATTGTCGTGGCGTTCGCTTGAGGGTGCATTTTATGCGGAAGACTCGATAAAAGTAAGGCCTTCACTGGAGCTTCGCATAGGCTTTCGCAGTGAGTCCACAAACGGATGGAATGAGGCCTATGCGCGAGCGTCAAACTATTTGTTCGACTCCAGTGGAGTCATCTTAGCCCAGCCAGTCGTCGGCAATTCCGCATTGGCTGTGAACAATGCAAAATTTCTGCCCGCGCCACGGGCCGGTATCGCCTGGTCTCCTTTCGCATCAAAAAAGACGGTCGTCAGGGCGGGATTCGGCCTGTACTACGCGCTCCTTGATAATCTCAGTTACCGGCTGGACCAGAACGGTCCGTTCAACACGGTTTATGCGGTCAAGAATATTGCATTCTCCAACATCGCACCGGACGCGGTGTATGCCGGTACGAAGGTGGTCCCCAGTGGAGTGCAGCCGGACCTAAAAACACCGACCGTGGAATCCTGGAGCTTGAAAATTGAGCAACAACTCTCTTCAAGCACCTCATTAGGCGTTAGCTATATCGGTTCACATGCCTACCACGAATTGCTTTCTGTCGATGCAAACGTGCCACCTCCGACGATTTGCCCGGCGTCGCCATGCCCCTCAGGCTATCCCGCAGGGGCGTATTACTATCCGATGGGCGCGGCGCTTGCTAACAATGCGGTATGGAACACGACGACTTGGTTCTCCGAGGGCATTAGTTCATACCAAGGGGTTGAGGCCGATGTCAACCGCCGGTTCGGCCATGGATTGCAATTCCGAGGAGTTTACACATTCTCGAAGACGCTCGATGATGGCGACAACATGAACACCAGCGTTGCGACGAATTCTCCCGCGTTCGTTGCGAATCCGCTTCAGCCGAAGGCCGATTATGGACGGGCTTCCTTCGACGTACGGAATTCAGCGGTCATTAACGCCACGTACGATCTCCCATTTGCGGCTGGCCACACTTCTCGTGAGCATCCCTGGGCCGAGCGGCTGATTGGAAGGTGGCAACTCAGCGGAATTCAGACGGTGCAGTCCGGCCTGCCGTTCACCCCGCAGTTGTCTTACAACCCGTCCAATGACGGCGACACCCGCAATCCGGTGCGTCCGTCTTGGAATCCCAACTTCACTGGCCCGGTGATCCTTGGCGGACCAAATCAGTATTTTAACCCCAACGCGTTCTCCCAGCCGCTGCCTGGAGCCTACGGCAACGTTGGTCGTAACGTTTTGCAGGGCCCGAGTCTTGTCGAAACGGACCTCTCTCTAACTAAGACGTTCCCATTTTCAGAGCGCCTCAACCTGCAATTCCGCTCCGAGTTCTTCAACATCTTCAATCACACGAATTTCAATGTGCCGAATCCAGTTGTCTTCGCGTCCGCGACAGGCGGGCCATCATCGACAGCCGGGGTGATTACCGCCACTACCACTACTTCCCGCCAAATTCAGTTCGGATTGAAGTTGATGTGGTGAGGCGAATCGCCGATTCTGTCTGCTGTCAATTCTGGCCACGGCGGAAACGCGCAATGCACATGCAGGGAGGAGCGAGCTGAACCAGGTTCCTTTGTTTCCTTCGAATAGGCATCCAATCAGCATCTCAGGGCTGAGGGGCATGTAGTCATGGGCCTACCCATTGCAGCAACGAAAACGGCACACCCGGCGACGCCGAACCCCTGGGAGTTGCCCGGCTGCGCACTCACGGCCCTCTACGGATGCCCAGAAATCCAGCGCGTCTCGTACTACTTTCTTCCGAGGATCCTCCCCCGCCAGAAACGTGTCCTGGCACAGGGCCGTGCACTGGCCTTCAACGTTGCGACGGGGAGCCGGCTATGGGCCACCGACGAGTTCAGGAGCTTTGCATTTTTCAAGACCTTCGGTCGAGCGGCCGTGACGCGCAACGGCCATTTCGACCTTGAGTGGCGTGACGCGTCGTCGGGCGAAGTGATCGCAATATGGGGAAAACGAGACGGCGGCTTTGCCTCGAATGTTGTGATGGCCGGTGAGAATGTCCTCGTCGAGATCAGCAACAATAGCCATCGGGGTGATGGCTTGCGTCTGTTGAGGGTTCCAGACGCGCTCAAGCAGCGACTCAGCAATGCCGCAAAAGGAGCAATGCGCTGAGATTGACCTGATTGTACGAGCGAGTTTTTCAAAACGTTTAGGGATAATGGCGATTCTCGGAATCCCGAGATAATCCGTCGAAAACGCAAACCGCACGAAAGTACACAGCAGCCTTTCTCGATCTAGGACCACTGAATCCTGAAGGTTTCCAAGGTCGGAGGATTTCCGCCGCATTCCCGCCAGCTACAGCGAGGCAATCTCTGTCAGTCGCAAAATAAAATCAACCGCTCATGCAAATTAGTCAGCGAAGAATATTGACCATTCAGGATCGCTTGCTGCCGTACTCCATTGGCGCTCCGCCCAGGTTCTGGAATACAAATGTGAACGATCTTCAGGATCTGTTTGCGAGCGCTTTGAAGGCAATCGAAGAACGCCAACTGAGGAATCCGAAGGTTTAGGAAGGTTATTCGCAGTCGATCTGGAGGGGTGCGATTAAGCCCCGTGGCAGCAAAATGCTTGTATCTAATTGTAGGGTAAGGCTTTAATCATGCGTCGAATAGTGCGTAGCTTATGCGTAGATTACTAGAGACAGTGCGTAGAATAATGCGTAGAATAAGCGTCGAATATGACCTACATCTATCTGTCCACCGATTGGCCCCAGTTCGCTTGGAACGCGGAGCTCGTCGTTCCACGTCTGTCCGCAACTCGGTACGAGCAAGGGCTGCTGCTAGGGCGGATGAAAGGCTTGGGCTATCAACTCAAGAATGAAGCGACGCTCGCGGCCTTAACCGAAGAAACAGTCAAATCCTCCGCCATCGAAGGGGAAGAACTAGATCCAGAGAGTGTCCGTTCTTCGCTGGCCCGTCACATGGGTCTCGAAGCCGCGGGCACGCGACCCGCCGACCGGAACGTCGAAGGAGTCGTCGAGATGATGCTCGATGCCACACAGCACTACGCGTCTCCTCTTACCGAAGAAAGAATTTTTGGATGGCACGCGGCATTGTTCCCTACGGGGCGCAGCGGAATGCGCAAGATAAAAACGGGTGCCTGGCGGGAAGGTCCGATGGAAGTTGTTTCCGGACCAGAAGGAAAGGAAAAAGTTCATTTCGCAGCTCCGGAACCAAAGCATGTCCAACAGGAAATGAAACAGTTTTTGGGCTGGTATGAAGACAAAAATGCGGTGAGCGAACTGCTCATCAAGACAGCGTTGGCGCATCTGTATTTTGTGACGATTCATCCTTTGGAAGACGGCAACGGAAGAATCGCGCGCGCGATCACCGAAATGTCTCTGGCACGTCTTGAAAATAGTCCGCAGCGTTTCTACAGCATGTCGTCACAGATTCGAGAGGAACGCAAAGCCTACTACGAGATTCTTGAAGCGACGCAAAAAGCCGGAATGGATGTTACGAAATGGTTGGTCTGGTTTCTGGATTGCCTGGGACGGGCGATCGCGAAAGCAAAAACGCTGACGGCGGCAGTGCTTGAAAAAGACGCATTCTGGCGTCATCTCAAGGAAGAATCGATCGAAGTCAGCGAACGGCAAAAAAACATTATCAATATGTTGCTCGACGGGTTCGAAGGAAAACTGACGACGGAAAAATGGGGAAAGCTTGCGAAGACTTCCCACGACACGGCGCTTCGGGACATCCAGGATCTGATCGAAAAGCGAATCCTGAAACAGGACGAGGCGGGCGGAAGGAGCACGGCATACGTTTTGCTTCGCGAACGGGATGCGTGATCGCCCGCAAAAAACTCCGCTTCGCTTGACAAAAGAAAGAAACGGACGACAAGGGAGGGAGCGAGAAGTCCTGTTGCACAAAAGGCTGCCAAAATCGCCCAAAATACCCCATCTCTATGTAGTACCGTGTACCGTAAGCCGTTGATTTGTACCAGGTGGGAGTACTGCCTAGCAAATTTCAAGACCGCCGGTTTCAACCACTCACCCACTCCTCCGTTTCTAATTCTAGCCTACTCTGTGAATTAGCGGCCAATTTGTGACAGTTTCGGTGCCGATTGCCGCATTTTTGTTGGGGGCGTAGCTGGATTGTAGCTGTCCTCTGCGAGTTTCCCGACAGCCCGAACCTCAGCGCCCAGATTCCCGCGAGCGTAGCGCATGAACACAATTATGATGGAGCGGTCAAGGATCTCTTTCACCCTAGGCGAATAGCGAGAACGTGGCGACTTGCGCATACTGTTTCGTAATCGGTGAGCAGTAGTGGAGATCCAAGTTACGATTTCACAGGCCTGCTATTTGCCCACCTAAGATCAAAGACGGAGCGGGAATGCGAAAACGTGCAGTTCTTCTGGCAGGCTTAGGCCTGTTCAGCTCAGGTTGTCACTTTAAGACCAAGGATCTGCTGAAAGTTCTGGAAGCAAGCAAAGCGGCACCGATCACTGTAACCGTTTCTCCCGCCAGTACCAGCCTTCCTGCGTACGGCACGCAGCAGTTCACTACAACGGTGACGGGCACCTCCAATACTCAAATCACTTGGAGCCTGGGGGGCCCTCCCTGCGCCGTTGGACAGGATTGCGGTTCAATTAGCGCAAAAGGTTTCTACATCGCTCCGGGAGTCCTACCGAACCCCAATCCAATCAC
>Ga0210394_10004755_pt1 | contig 15622 bp, 13 predicted proteins | sample IncBWC12MmetaG_FD_160121 | JGI IMG/M metagenome (GOLD analysis project Ga0210394, IMG submission 160121) | Forest soil microbial communities from Barre Woods Harvard Forest LTER site, Petersham, Massachusetts, United States - Inc-BW-C-12-M | ecosystem: Environmental > Terrestrial > Soil >... | reverse complement strand
GTGATCACGACGCCCGTGATCAGGAACGATCCCAAACCCGCTATGTAGACAGGACTGTCGACTTGGAACGAAAAGAGCGGGTCAACAAAGAAGTAATCCAGGCAGGCGACTGCTACCAAAGACACCACCGCGGACGAAGCAAAATCGCCCGCCAGCGACTGCACGACCAAAACAATCAAATAGCAAAAACTGGCCGTAAGAAAACTGAAGTGCAACTGGAATGCAACCCACGTGAGCAGTAAGACGGCAACCGCTCCCAGTGCACACCACTGGATCGTTTGCCAAATTCGCCAGAACCCGCGCCCCTTAGAACCCATTGGCCACACTCATGGTGAGACCGTCAACGCAATCTGGATCTGAGTCGCGGATACAGATTGCGTTGAGGCAGTTTCGTCGCCGAAGTTACTTCTTGGGGCCCAATGTGAAAGCATTTCGCCCGCTTCCGTTGCTCTGTTTCGGGTTACTCTCGCTCGCACTGTTGTCGCTTGTGCTGCCAGCATCCTTCATGGCCCTGGCCGCAACTTCGTATTTCTCTGCCATCCATTCGTGATCCTCAGCGAGCCTGGCGTACTTCTGCACTTGTGCGCTGTACTCCGCAACAAGCCTCCGCGCGTGCGGGTATGGATCGGGTACCTTGGAGGCGCGTTCTATCGGTCCCCATTTCTTTTCCAGCTCTTCGGCATCGGTCAGCTTTTTCTGTGCTTGTTCAGCCTGAGACTGGTAGTAGGCCGCGAGTCGCTCATGATCGGCTGCGGTAGTGGCTGACTTCTCAAGCTCACGAAGTTGCTTTGCGTTGAGTACCTCGCCCGGCGCGCCTTGGGCTGTCGCCTTCAGGTGCAGCGGCACGGTGGCGATGAAGATCAAAGCCAACGTAACTTTCAAGTTTCGGTACATGATCGTGACCCCCTCCGTTCGCGAAACCTGCGGCAAAATGCGTCGCGGTTTTCTTTGAACTGATTGGAGAATCGCGCGGGAGCTGTGAAAAAGGCATAAAACGCTGGGCCGATTTCGCGCTAAGCGACGCGGTTTTTTATGACTTTTTTATAACTTTGGCGGGATGTTGCTTCTTAAGTAGGACCGCAGATGCTGCTCTCGCCAACGAGCTGTTTATGCATGGTTTATGTCCTGCGTGTTAGAGTCGTGCTAGGAACAGGTGTAGAAGATGTCCCGCCAGACATTTAGAAAAACAGCCCTGCTCGCAGGAATCGGCAGCATGGGACTTGCACTGCTGACCCTCATATGTTTTGAAGTGCATCTCGATCTGGCGTCTGCACTGCCTCTTTACATGCTGCTGATTGTCGTGCAGTCCATGACCGGAGACTTTCGGTCGGCCGTCATCCTCTCGCTACTATCTGCCGGATGTTTGGACTTTTTCTTTACCCCGCCCCTTTTTACCCTCTACATGAACAACGCGCTCAATGTCATTGCGCTTGTGGCCTTTGTTCTCACCGCTTTGGTCATTACTACATTGGCAGCAGGAGAGCGGAAACATGCCGAATCTTCTACGCTGCAGAAAGATCGGCTCGATCGTCTTTACAAGCTTTCGCAGCAGCTTCTCGCCCTGGAGCCAGAGGCGATGATGACGGAAAAGTTCCTTGAGCCCTTTCGTCAGCTTTTTGGAGTTACAGCGATTTGCGCCTTCGACGCTGAGACTGCTGAGCTTCATATCGTTGGCGCTTCGCAACATGACTTGGCGCAGAAAACGCGTGAGGCCTACATAGGCGGGCACGACCTTAACGATACGGAATCACATTTGTCCGTCCGAGGTTTTCGATTTAGCAGTAGCGGCAGAATGACAGGAGCGATCGGATTCGAGGGCCTTCAGGATCCTGAAGAGACCACCGGCTCGTTGGCGGTGCTTACCGCAGCTTTGGTCGAAAGGACCAAGGGCTTCCGCAAAGCCACTATCGCTGCGGCCGCGACGCAAGCTGAAGAGTATCGCTCGGCGGTGCTGGATGCGCTGGCTCATGAGTTCAAGACGCCGTTGGCCACCATACTCGCGGCAGCCGGCGGCATCCGCGAGGCAGGGCCTCTCGGGCCGGAACAGCAGGACATGGCGGAGACCATCGAAAGCGAAGCCGTGCGTCTCAGCAGCTTGACGTCTCGGCTGCTCCGTACCGTTCGCTTGGATCGCGAAGAGATTAAGCCTCGCTTGGAGGTGATTGACCTGGAGTCCCTCGCCGCGCAGCTCGCCAGCCAATACTTAGAGCGTTCGCCAGACCGGCGAATTCTCCTCCAAAACCCGTACGACCGGGTCGAGGTACTGGCGGACCCTCAGCTGTTGCGCATCGCACTGAGTCAGTTGGTCGAAAACGCTTGTAAGTACTCCGTGCCGGGCTCCGACGTAACCATTGCCATTGACCGGCAAGGCGACTCTGTCGCCGTCAAGGTATCTAATACCGGTAGCTCGATCCCCTATAATGAACGGACGCGTATTTTCGAGCGCTTCTATCGCGGATCGGACGCCAGTCGTACGACGTCGGGTTCCGGCTTGGGATTGTATGTCGCGCGAAAAATCGCTATCGCCCACGGCGGGGCCCTGGAATTGGAAGTCGAGGACCGCGCCACTGCCAAAGTTACGTTTTCGTTGAGAATCCCCGTCGGGAAGGAAGCGGCCAATCGCGTTGTCGCAGCCAAATAGTGTCCTCGTTGTAGACGACGAAGCCTCCCTCCGGAAAACCCTGCGAGCTTCATTAACGGCGAGCGGTTTTGCTGTTCAAGAAGCACGCAACGGGGAAGAAGCTCTCACAATTATCCAAGCTCAGCCTTTCGATCTCGTTCTGCTGGACATCAATATGCCCGGCGTGGGAGGCATTGAGGCCTGTCGGCGAATTCGAGAGGCCGCGCCTCACTCCGGCATACTCATGATCACCGTGCGGGATTTCGATGAAGACAAAGTTCGCGGCTTGGAAGCCGGCGCGGACGACTACATCACCAAGCCGTTCAAGCTGCGAGAACTGACGGCCCGGCTTCGGGCGGTTCTTCGACGCACGCAGATTCAGGCCGAAACCGAGCCCAAGGTCCTGGAAATCGGCAATTTGAAAATCGATCTCAACCGCCGGCTTTTTTGGCGTGACAACGAGGAAATTCACCTTTCGCCAAGAGAGTTCGATCTTCTTGCGTTCATGATGAAGAATGCGGGATTTCCTCTCACTCATCTAAAGCTCTTGCGAACGATCTGGGGTCCTGAGTATGGCGGCGAACTCGAGTACTTGCGATCTTACGTCAGGATGCTTCGCAAAAAGATCGAGAGCGATCCCGAGAATCCGGAATATATTCTGACCGAGCCTTGGCTGGGATACCGATTTCGCGATCCCACTGACGCACAACCGCGCTGAAAATCCGTCGTTTTCCAGCGTTTGGAGTTTCAGGGCGATATGAAAGCGGGCGTTCCAGCGTTGCCTGGCATCCTCAGCCACAGGAGATTATTTACCGCGCCCTTGAACGTGACCCAGCTAACCGGAATGTCAGTGCTCGCGAATTTGCCAAGGCGAGCGCTCACTCTCGCGTCCAACTGCGTCCAAAATCCGGCGTTTTAGGGGCTGATTTCAAGCTTGGACCGGACATTGATTCGCTGAGCCAGCGTCGGCTTGACGATTTCGTCGTCCTCCCAGTCATCGGCAATTCGCAGCGGCTGTGGGAAGTGGTCCGTTCCCGTATTCCTCAACAGATCGACTAAGGCGACTACTGTCGCACTCTTCCCAGTTCCTGGCCCAGCGAGCACACGCGCGTGTTGGTGCCGATCGTGGGCAAGAATGGCTTTCTGTTCTGTTGTCGAGACGTAAGGCATCCCCGGTTTCGCCGCGGAGCATTGTCCACCTTGTGAATGACTTTCCCATACTCCAGCATCTTGGTCGCGGAGGGTCTCTCCTAGGTGTTCAGAAAACCATTGGTTCACGGCCTTCGGAACTCGTTGAATCTGGCGGAATTTGGCGATTTCGGGGTTTGGCAAACAGTTGTTTTTTGCATTGTGTGTTGTAAGGGGCAGAAGTCAGCCCCGCTGTGGATCAGAGTGTGCTCGGTTTGATGTGCGCCGCATCGCCCGATTAACGGACAGATTGAGGAGGCGGGTTACAGGAGAGAACCAATGAAAATCCGGCCGATGCCATGTGAGCGAGGACCGACACTAAAAACACGATTCCTCGCCCTAGCCTTGATTTTCTCGTGCCTCCCAGTTTTTGCTCAGGATCGACCCGAAGTGCCGCGAAAAAAGTCCATGGTGGCAAAGGTGCTACTCGCACCGCTGCGCGAAGCGCGCTCGACATTCGTGGACATGGTGACGTTCCGGGATAAGACGTTCGCGGTGACCGCGTGGCTCTACGTCGGTGCCTACGCTGCCGACATGATCAATACGCGCTCCGCGCTCCAGCGTTGCGCAGCCTGCGTCGAGAATGGCGGTCTGTTGAACGGCTCACGCTCCGCCGGCAAAGTTTCACTCGTTTGGGGCGGCATCACGACTGCGAACCTCGTCGCCGCGCACGAGTGGAAGCGCAAGGCGCGCGACCCGGAGCGCTGGGCCTGGCCTGCCGGGTTGGCTGTTTTCGGCTCGATCCACGCCCGCGAAGCCTACCTAAATTCCTGCCGTCCGCTCGACTGCTCTAAGTAAGCTGCGGGCGGCGGTGCGACAAGCCCACTGCCGAAAAGATTTCGCGGCAATTTCCACTCCTGTCGAAACGCGCCAGGACGCGCGCCAAGCGGCGCAGACGTTCGCGCACCACGCGGTACTTGCGGCCGTCCGCGGAGGTTCTGGTTTCGGTTTCCGGGTTGTGGCGCAGGCGCCCCTCGCTCAGTCGTGGACCCCCAAATTTGGGTGCAAAATGGGCGCAGAACGAGGGCCAAACGGGCACAAGTCGAGGGGCGCCGGGTGAGTAAGGGCAGCCGAATCAGCGTGAATTTTGCGAAAAGCTGGAGCGGGCGATGGGAATCGAACCCACGTCCGCGGCTTGGGAAGCCGCTATTCTACCATTGAACCACGCCCGCTCGGGCCCACCCTACCAGACCGATCGCAATTTCGGCAAGTCCGCGTCGGAACGAATTCTCTCCACATAATGCAAGCCGTGATTGCCTGGTGGGAATCCTGAATCGGCGCTGGCAGAAAGAGGCGTCCGCGGGAGAGTCTCGCAGGAAATCGTGCTACGCTGTGCGGCTTCTTTATCGCAACTTCGGCAATTTGGAGGGCCGGCGTGGCCTATAAGGATTTACGGGAATTCGTCAAGCGGTTGGAGGCAGCAGGCGAATTAAAGCGGATTTCAGCTGAGATTGATCCGGTGCTGGAAGTTACCGAGATCACTCAGCGGGTGACGCGCGCCGGCGGGCCCGCGTTGCTCTTCGAACGCCCCAAGGGATCGCGCACTCCGCTACTGATTAACATGCTTGGGAGCGAGCTGCGCATCAACCTGGCTCTCGAGACGGATTCTTTAGCTGAAGTGGCCGGCCGCATTCGCGGGTTCCTGGACATGCAAGCGCCGCAGGGCCTGCTGGACAAAATCAAGATGCTGCCGAAACTTGCGGAACTCGGGTCGTTTTTCCCCAAGACAGTCAAGACGGGTCCTTGCAAGGAAGTCGTGCGCCACGGCGACTTCTCGCTTTTGGAATTTCCGATCTTGCAGTGCTGGCCAAAGGATGCCGGGCGATTTATCACCTGGCCCCTGGTGATCACACGCAACCCCGAGACCGGAAAACGAAATGTGGGCGTCTATCGAATGCAGGTATTCGACGACAAAACAACGGGAATGCACTGGCAGACGCAGAAACACGGCGCGGAGCATTTCCGCCGGGCACGCGCGGCGGGTCGCCACGGTCGGATCGATGTCGCTGTCGCAATTGGCGCAGACCCTGTCACCTGTCTAGCCGGGATACTGCCGATTCCACCCGATCTCGACGAAATGATGTTTGCCGGATTCTTGCGGCGCGAACCGGTGGAGATGGTGGCATGCGAAACATGCCCGCTGGAGGTGCCGGCGCAAGCGGAAATTGTCCTGGAGGGCTACGTCGATCTTTCAGAGATGCGCGTCGAAGGACCCTTTGGAGACCACACTGGATTTTATTCGCTGGAGGGAGAGTATCCGGTTTTTCACGTCACCTGCGTAACGCAGCGGCGCGATCCTCTCTACCTCACCACCATCGTGGGACCGCCTCCGCAGGAGGACTTTTACATGGGACACGCCGTCGAGCGCATCTTCCTGCCGGTCATGCAGATGCAATATCCGGAGATCGTCGATGTGGCCATGCCCGCTGAGGGCATCTTCCACAATCTAATGATCGTGGCAATTCGCAAATCCTATCCTGGGCATGCCCGCAAGATTATGAACGCCATTTGGTCCCTGGGGCAGGCGATGTTCACCAAGGTCGTGATCGTTGTGGATCACGACGTTAACGTACAGAATTGGCATGAAGTTACCTGGAAAACATTGTGCGCTATCGATCCAGAAAGGGATGTGCAGTTTGTTCTCGGGCCGGCAGATACGCTGGACCATGCCGCCCGCAGACAGGACTTCGGGTCGAAAATGGGTATTGATGCCACGAGAAAGTGGCCTGGTGAGGGATTTGAGCGGCCCTGGCCGGACGAAATCACGATGAATGAGGTAACGAAACAACGTGTAGATGGCCTCTGGAAGGGACTAGGCCTGGATCGAAAGCGCTGAAACATACCCCTATGACGCTGCGGAATTAACCACTATATAATGTGGTACTAGAAGCTCTAAAACTCAATATGTAGAGTATTCCTCTCTCCCTGTTTTCTAATAAGCCACAATTTTTTGAGCAATTGCGCGCCTCGCTTTTCTTGACACTCCACATTGCCGGATGCCACAGTCGCCGTACGACAGGGCTTCCTGACGGGCAGTTCAGGGGGAAGCTCTGGTGGCTGGGGCTAGCGGACCCTTCGTTTCCGCCAAGGGGTAGCCAGCGGGAATGCGTGAATCAAGAGAAGTGATGAACCTGCGCCAGGCTTCGCACTATTTGGGGGTTTCGCCCGACACGCTTTACCGCTACATCTGCACGGGCTTGGTTCCGGCCTTCAAATTGGGCAGCCGGTGGAAATTCCGTAAGTCTGTGCTGGATCGCTGGATGGAAGAGAAGATGCGCCAGTCGCAGGGCAGGCGGCACTAACCGTCAGGGCGACGCTTTAGGGCTCGCAGAAAGGCTGGGCGATGTTTGGCACGGCTAAACAGAAACCGCTCGTGGGGCTGGATATCGGCTCGAGCTCGATCAAGTCCGTCGAGCTGAAAAACACCAAGCACGGGTACGAGCTCGTGAGCTTCGGCCTGGAACCTCTGGCCCAGGATACGGTGGTCGATGGCGCGATTATGGATGCTCCCCTTGTCGCAGGAGCGATCGGAACGATATTCGACCGCCAGGAGATCAAGACGCGCTCCGTGGCAACCGCCGTTTCCGGACATTCCGTGATCGTCAAGCGCGTGAATTTGCCTGTAATGACTGACGAAGAGCTGTACGACCGGATTCAATCGGAGGCCAGCCAGCATATCCCGTTCGACATTTCCGATGTGAATCTCGATTTTCAGCTTCTGGATTCGGCGGAATCCCAGATGGATGTCCTGCTCGTGGCCGTTAAGAAAGACAAGATTTTGAACCACACGAACGTGCTGGCACAGGCGGGCAAAACGCCCACGGTCGTGGATATCGATGCGTTTGCCCTCCAAAACTGCTACGAGGTCAATTACGATCCGGATCCCTCCCAGACCGTGGCGCTGCTGAACATCGGCGCCAGCGTAATGAATATCAATATCGTGCGAGGAGGCGCTCCGCTCTTTACGCGCGATGTTTCGGTGGGCGGGAATCAATATACGGACGCATTGCAGAAAGAGCTGGACCTTAGCTACGAGGACGCCGAGAGGCTCAAGAAGGGCGAAGAGGTGGCCGGCGTAAACGAAGAACATCGCGGGACGATCCTGCGCTCCGTTTCGGACATTCTGATCCTGGAAATCCAAAAGACTTTTGACTTCTTCCGCGCCACCGCCAGCGGAGAAAACATTCAACGAATTTACCTGGCGGGAGGAACTGCGCGCGTTCCTGGATTGGTGGACCTGCTCCGCGAGGAGTTCGCTCTGCCCGTCGAGGAACTTTATCCCTTTCGCAAAATCGTGATCAATCCCGGCCGGCACAACGAAGACCAGGTACGCGAGCTTGCTCCGCGCTTGGCCATCGCTGTAGGGCTGGCGCTCAGGAGTTTCGACACGCCATGATCCGAATCAACCTGCTGGGCCGAGTTCGACCGAAGGCCGCGCGGCAAGCGGTGCCGCTCGAAGCGACTCTACAGGTCGTCTTTTTCGCGGCGTCATTGGTAGTCGCCTTCGGCGTGCTCTATTACAACTGGCATTCCACAAATTCGCAGATCATCGAAGTGCGCCTGCACATTCAGAAGCAAACCGGAGAGAAAGCAAGATTGGAGCAACTGAAGGCCCAGGTCGACGAGTTTGAACGTCAAAAGGCCGTCCTACAGCAGCGTATCAACATCATCGAAGCGCTGCAGCGCAATCGTACCGGGGGTCAGGAACTCCTGGACGCCTTGGCCAATACGGTCATACGGACCGACACTCTCTGGCTGACTTCGCTCTCACGTCAAGGCAATGCGCTGACGATTCTTGGTACGGCCGGATCTATTAACGCAGTGGCGAACTTCATCACGCAACTCGAACATTCCGGGTATTTCAACCAAATAGAGATCAAAGAGTCGACGCAAGATACGAAGAACAGCGCGATTCAGACTTTCACCTTCTCGTTGACAGCGCAGTTCTCGTTGCCGCAAGAGAAATCCGCAGCTTCCGTTCCGGCTCCAGCGGGGAAGGGCTAAGGGAAAACGATGGCCATCTCCTTCAAAGAATTTCCCTGGTACATCCAGGCGCTAGTTTTTGTGGCTCTGGCGATTCTGCTCATTGCCGCAGGACTCTACGTTCCCGGGCTGCCCGTATCAACAGCACGGGCAGAGTTGCAGGCGCTGCACGATCAGGACACCAAGCTGAACCAGGAGGTCAGCGCTCTCCAGGTTTATGAACGCCGCTACGCAGAGTTCCAGCAGGAGATGGCGGCGCTTAATAAGCAAATCGACACTCTCAAAACGATTGTCCCCGAAGACAAAGAAACGGACGAGTTCATGCGGCTGCTCGAAAGTGCCGCTGCTGCTTCCGGTGTTCAGGTGCGCAAACTTACGGCGCAGGCAGTCGTCTCGCGCGACTTCCACTACGAGATGCCATTTACGATCCAGGTCGATGGACCTTACTACGCCATCGTGGACTTTTTCTCGCGGCTTAGCCGCTTGTCTCGAATTATCAATGTGGGTGACCTGACTTTCTCGGGGCTCACTGATGGCAAATCGGCCTATCCGGTTCGCCCCAGCACGACAGTAAGCGGGACATGCACGATTACGACTTTCTTCACCATGAGCACGCCCGCTACGCCGCCGGCTGGATCGAAGACGGGCGCCCGTCCGGGCGCAGCGGCTGCGAAATAAAGGGATCGAACTGAAGATGCGACTTCAATACAAAATCATGCGGAAGCTGAACCTGACGCGCTGTCTAATGGTTTTTGGGTTGGCGTCGCTGGCAACGCCATTGATGGCACAACAGCTGCCTGCCACGCCTGAGGCGGTTCGTAAAGCATTGAATCCTGCCACGCCCGCGAAACCAGCCGCGGCAGCGAACGCCCCTTCGGCTGCGGCGCCATCTCCAAAACAGGCGCAAACTCCCAAGACAGCGCAATCCACGAACTCTGCTGCTAAGCCAGCAGCATCAGCGACTATCCCGGCAACCGGTTCGTCGCCAACTTCAAGCACGCAATCTAAACCGTCGGCGAACGCGATTACGACTGGAACTGCCAAACCGGCCAACTCAGTCGAAAAACCTGCTTCGGGCGGGACTGTAGCTTCCAAGGGTGCGCCTGGGAGAACGCCTGGGAGAAGAGGAGCCTCTGCGCGGCCGACTCCTGGTTTGAGCGGCAAGAGCCCTTCGTCCGCGGTGCCCAATTCAGCTGCGAAGCCCCCCAAGACCGACGCGATTACGGCGGCAAAATCGGATGTGCCTGGCTCGATGCTCGGTGCTTCGGTAAAGCCCGTCGCTGTGCGGGAGACCCTCACACGACGCGACCCCTTCGCGCCACTTCTTGGTAAAGCGTCCGAGGGAGGTGGAGGTGGTTCACTCCAGAATCTGCCGCCCGGTAAGCCCGGTCTTGTGATCAGCAGTTTGAGGATTGACGGGATTGTCAGCGGTCCCAACGGAATGATTGCCATCGTCTCCAACGTTCAGGACCGTGTTTATTTCCTTCGTGAAGGCGATCGGCTTTTTGATGGCCAGGTGGAACATATCACAATGGATGGAATCTCATTTCACCAATCCGGCAAAGATCCTTTCGGCAACGCCGTCGAGCGCGAAGTTGCAAAACGGTTGAATTCCACTCCAGGAGAACAGCAATGAAGACCTACGGGCCGGCTTTCCGGCTGATTCTGGCGGCGACGATGATCATGCCGCAATGGTCGGGCGCTCAAACACCGAAAGCCGCGACGGCCCAGGACTCAACGGCGACATTCGCGACAACGGTAACGCAAGTTGGCGTTGACCACGTTGGTCAGCAGACGATTGTTCGCGTGCAGGGTGCGGGTGCTCTCAGCTATCACGTGACGCAACTAAGCGATCCGCCGCGAGTTGTGGTCGATTTGGGCGGGGCGCGGCTCACTGAAACGCGAAATACGATTGCCAGCGACTATGTGCCGGTGCGTCGCGTGCGTCTCGGTCAATCTCGTCCTGATCAGATACGGGTTGTAATCGACCTTGATAACGCAGTGAAGTTCGATGTCGAACGAAAAGATCAGACGTTGCTCGTGGCCTTTAACGATCAGCCGCAAAGCAGCGGGATCTCTGCGGTCGCGCTCGCTGCGAAGCCGGATGTGCAGCGAGATAGCGCTAATGCCAAGTCTTCAATCGCGCACTCTGCCGGCCAGCAAAGTTTCCGATTGCCGTCAACCTTGAGCGGGAACGCGGCGTTAGCGAGCCCGCGGCCGCAGACTCTCAGTGCTGCTGCTGTTCCTAACCCTGCGAGTCCGAAAGCCGCACAGGTTTCGGTTGTTCCTGCGGTGGCGAACACGTCCCAACCGCCCGTGGCTCAGCCGGTGGCGGCTCCCGTAAAGGCTTTTAGCGGAGAGGCAATTTCGGTAAATCTCAAAGATGTGGATTTGAAGGATTTCTTCCGACTGATTCACGAAATCAGCGGGCTCAACGTCGTGCTCGATCCTGCTGTCAGGGGGAACGTCACGTTAGTGCTGGATGAAGTCCCTTGGGATCAAGCACTGGATATCGTGCTCCGCAACAATGGCTTGAGCAAGGAGCTGGATGGGAACGTGCTTCGGATCGCCTCGCGAGACACCCTGAAGCGGGAAGCCGATGAAAAGCGCGATCTGAGCAAGGCTGAGGCAGAGGCGGTGGATCCAATCACCGTTACGCGGATCATGAACTACGCCAAGCCTACCGAGCTCGTGATTCCCTTGAAGAGATTCTTGTCTTCACGGGGCGATGTAATGGCGATTGATCGCTCCAATACATTGATTATTCGCGATATTCCGTCGGTAATGCCGCAGGTCGATAATTTGATCCGGCAACTCGATCGCCGATCGCAGCAAGTGGAGATTCAGGCGCGGGTCGTTCAAGCCTCACGGTCATTTGCGCGCGATATCGGTACGCAATTCGGTATAGCCGGTTTCAACGCAACTCCGAATAGCGCCAATTTGTTTGCCGGCAATCCCGTGGCAACTCAGGGGAGTCCTCTCATTCACCAACCCGCGCCGCCGATCGTGGTGGGTACGCCGGCTTCCGGTGCTGGCTCGTCCGGCGCGATTCCGCTGAACGTCAACCTCCCGGCGGTCGCACCCACGAGCGGTTTCTTGTTTTCGCGCGTATCGCCCAACTATACGTTGGATTTCATCATCACTGCCTCCGAGAGCAAGGGAGTAGGCAAGCTTCTCTCTAGCCCGCAGCTGGTGACGCAGAACAACGCCCAGGCAGTCGTCAAGCAAGGTACCAAGATTCCCATCCAGACGACCATTAACAACACGATCTCAGTTCAATATATAGACGCCGTTTTACAGCTTCAGGTGACGCCCCAGATCACGGCCGACGGCAATATCTTCATGGACGTGCTGGTGGAAAATACACAGATCGATAATGGAATCCCGCTGGTGAACGGCATCCCGGCCTTGGACACGCAGTCCGCACAAACTAAGGTAATGGTCGGCGACGGCGGGACTGTAGTTATCGGCGGCGTTATGGTTAGCCAGCAACAGACGAATATCTTCCAGGTGCCGTTGTTCGGAAATATCCCCTTGATCGGCCATCTGTTCAAAGAAACCTCAGTCAAAGTATCATCACAGGAGCTGCTCTTCTTCCTGACGCCGCGGCTGATTCCTGGGTAACGGCGAACTTGATTCTCGGTTGAAAGGGAGGAGACAGGGGTCTCCTCCTTTTTTTATGAGTCTGCGTTCTCAAAATCGATTAGAGCAAGTGCGGGAAGCGATGGCGGCGTCGGGAGCGGACGCTCTCACGATCACCCATCTGCCGAATGTCTTGTATCTCTCTGGGTTCACCGGCAGCAACGCCGTTATGCTTATTTTCGGCGATCTTGTGCACCTCTTCACCGATGGCAGATATACGATTCAGGCGCATGAAGAGGCGCCGCAGACCCGCGTGCATATTGTCCGAACTCCGCTTACCCAGGCCTGCGGCGAATTTTTACGTTCACGCTCGCCGCGAAAGCGCTTGCGCGTCGCATTTGAAGCGGCTTCCTTGAATGTCGCCGAATCGGAGCGGCTAAAAAAGGCGGCAGGTCCTCGTATCGAATGGAAAGCGACGGCAGACTTAGTTGAAGGCGTGCGCGAAATCAAGAGCGCCGAGGAACTCGACGTGATGCGCTGTTCCGCCAAGCTGGCCTCCGAAGTCGTCGCCGAGGCTTCCGACTTCGTTCGGCCGGGTGTGACTGAGTTAGAGGTTGCCGCCGAGATTGATTACCGTTTGCGGCGCAAAGGTGCAAGCGGTCCGTCGTTCGAGACGATCGTGGCTTCCGGCCCACGCTCTGCGTTGCCTCATGCGCGGCCCACTGAAAAACGACTGCAGAAAAACGAATTGGTCGTGCTGGACCTGGGTGCTATACTCCGCCACTACTGTAGCGACCTGACGCGCATGATTTTTCTGGGACGCGCGCCGGCTCGCATCCGGCGATGGTATAAAGCGGTAGAGCAAGCTCAGGCGGCGGCGCACGACGCCCTCCGGGCGGGTGTAACGGCCGGAAGCGTTGATCGAGCGGCGCGGCGTGTTTTGAATCAGCATGGCCTGGGATCGTACTTCGTGCACGGCACCGGACATGGCCTCGGTATTGAAATCCACGAAAGGCCGCGAGTGGGGCGAAGCCAAAAACAGGAAATTCGTGCGGGCAACGTGGTGACCTTGGAACCGGGAATTTATGTGGAAGGCGTGGGTGGAATTCGCCTCGAGGATGAAGTTGCCGTTCATCCGGATCGAACAGAAGTCCTAACCACGGCGCCTCGAGGGCTCCTCGAGCTCTGACATTCGATGAAAGAATCCCGAAAGAAAAATTCAAACAGCGAGTTGGGCCCTCTGGGCGCGGAGTTCGGGCAACTGGAAAAGCTGCTCGATTTTATGGCTTCCCACGGACTCGAGGAATTTGAATACGAGAAGGCCGGCGTAAGGATTCGGCTGAAAAAGGCCGGAATATCGCCCAATGAGGCACCACGTACAGGAGCGCCGCCGCAGTCTCCGCAAGTGCAAGGGGCGCTGCCGGAGCCGCAATCGGGAACCGCTGCCGCACCATCGAGCCCTGCGGCGATTGCAGAAGAACTGCACACCATCAAATCGCCCATCGTAGGAACTTTTTATGCAGCGGCGAGCCCGGGGGCTCCTCCCTTTGTGAAGGCAGGCGACGTGATTCAGGCGGGCCAGGTGGTATGCATCATAGAAGCGATGAAATTGATGAACGAAATTGAAGCTGAAGTAAGCGGTGAGCTTGTGCGTGCCCTGGTCGAAAATGGCCAGCCGGTCGAATATGGACAAGGCCTTTTTGCCATTCGTCCTGCGAAAAAGAAGTAGTACGCAGGACCTTCCTCTATGTTCCGCAAGATACTAATAGCCAATCGCGGTGAAATTGCGTTACGCGTGATCTGCGCATGCAAGGAGTTGGATATTCCTACCGTGGCTGTTTACTCGGAAGCAGATCGCAATTCACTGCACGTGCGTTTTGCCGATGAAGCCGTATGTATAGGCCCGGCACGCAGCTCCGACAGTTATTTGAACATCCCGCACGTAATTAGCGCCGCCGAGATTACCGACGTCGATGCTATACATCCGGGGTATGGCTTCTTGTCCGAAAATGCAAATTTCGCGGAGGTTTGCGAGGCTTCGCATATCACCTTTATCGGGCCAACGCCTGAGATCCTGCGGATGATGGGAGAGAAGGATCAGGCGCGCCGCGAAATGGCTGCAGCCGGAGTGCCCATTGTGCCCGGCAGCGACGGCATAGTCGGCGATCCCGACACCTTGGCATCCGAAGCGGCTCGCATCGGCTATCCCCTGATCATCAAAGCCTCGGCAGGCGGCGGTGGAAGGGGAATGCGCATCGTACGTGCTCGGGAGGAACTTTTAACGCTTTGGGAAACCGCCCGGCATGAAGCCCAGCAGGCTTTCGGTGTGCCCGATGTTTACCTGGAAAAGTTTATCGAGCGGCCCAGGCACATCGAATTTCAGATATTAGGCGACCGCCATGGCAATGTTTTGCACCTGGGTGAGCGTGAATGCAGCATTCAGCGGCGCCACCAGAAACTTGTGGAGGAATCGCCGTCTGTAGCACTTACTCCAAAGCGCCGGACCGAATTGGGAAGCCGTGTCGTTGAGGCTTTGCGCAAAATCGGCTACAGCAACGCTGGAACGGTCGAGTTTTTGATGGACGAGGACGGTTCCTTCTATTTTATCGAAATGAATGCGCGGATTCAGGTCGAGCACCCCGTGACGGAGTTGGTCACCGGAGTCGATCTGATCAAGTCGCAGATACGAATTGCCGCGGGCGAGAAGTTGGATGCGGCGATCGGGCCCATCGAATTTCGCGGCCATAGCATCGAATGCCGCGTGAACGCGGAGGACCCCGACACATTCGTTCCCAGTGCGGGTCGCATCACTGTATTCAATATGCCTGGGGGGCCCGGTGTTCGGGTGGATACAGCCGCGCATGCTGATGCTGTCATTCCTCCCTATTACGATTCGCTCATAGCCAAGTTGATTGTTCACGGGCGAGACCGCGCCGAGGCCATTGCCCGCATGCGCCGCGCACTGGAGATGTTTGTCGTGGAGGGAATCAAAACTTCGATTCCTTTGCACCAGCGTATTTTGGCGGAGGCGGATTTCGAAGCCGGGCATCTCGATACGCACTTCCTGGAGCGCTTGCTGCCCGTGCACGGGAAGTAGCACGAGCGGGATATGAATCTTGTCTTCCCTCCTCTGTATGCCATAATCGATGCGGCCCTGCTCAAGAAGACGTCGGAGCTGTCGTTCGTCGAAATGATGGCAGAATCCGGGGTTGAGCTTCTGCAATATCGCAATAAACGCGCCAGCAGCAG
>Ga0210394_10004753_pt1 | contig 15627 bp, 10 predicted proteins | sample IncBWC12MmetaG_FD_160121 | JGI IMG/M metagenome (GOLD analysis project Ga0210394, IMG submission 160121) | Forest soil microbial communities from Barre Woods Harvard Forest LTER site, Petersham, Massachusetts, United States - Inc-BW-C-12-M | ecosystem: Environmental > Terrestrial > Soil >... | reverse complement strand
CCATGGCAAAAGACAAACCCACAAATGCGTCGGCGTCCATCCGTCAGCGGCTGTTGAATCACTCAACTGCCATCCACACGGATCCGAACCTCGTACTCATCTGGTACGGATTGGAGCGCTTTCTTTATCGTCTTTCGGTATCAACCCATAGCGAGCGATTCGTGCTGAAGGGCGCTTTGCTTTTTCGCCTTTGGGGTGGCGCGGACTTCCGATCGACCAAAGACCTCGATTTGGAGGGATTCCTCCAGGATGAGGCTGAGCTGATACGGCAAGTGTTCGCTTCCATCTGCGTGCAGTCCGTCGAAGATGATGGGCTAGTCTTCGATGCGTCGAGCGTGAAGGTTACCGAGATTCGTGACACGCAGGAATATGGCGGCTTTCGGGTACTGCTGACCGCGAGACTGGGAACCGCCATCTTGCGACTGCAGATCGATGTGGGATTTGGAGATGCAATTACACCCGCGCCGGCCATCACTGAATTTCCGTCGATTCTCAGCCAGTCGCGCCCTCGTATCCGCGTCTATCCGCCGGAGACGGTGGTGGCTGAGAAGTTCGATGCCATGGTGCAACTCGGAATGACAAACAGCCGAATGAAGGACTATTTCGATCTTTGGTTCATGTCGCGCCACTATGAATTCAACGGGCCGACTCTTGCCGCGGCAGTGCGGGCAACTTTCGAGCGCCGCGGGACGTTGATCCCAGGGCGGTCTCCGATTGCACTGACGATGGAGTATGCGAACGACCCTAAGCACGTGCAACAGTGGGCTGCGTTTACAGCGCGTCTCAGTGCCGAGGCAACCCCAAGCTTGGGCGTCATAATTGACGAAGTTTCCGAATTCGTTTTGCCGCCAGCAATTGCGGCGGCAACCGCGCAGTCATTCAACCAACACTGGAAGCCTCAAAATCGGTGGCAGCCAGTTAAGTGATGTTATTTCACTGACGGAACGAAATGCTTTCACTCTGTTGTACAAGAGTAACTCGGGACCGCCTATGCCTGTCAGGGCAACTTCCTTCGCCAGTTCAGCCGAGCACCAGACTCGGCAATTGGTACGTACACCTCGCACGATTCGGATATCAACAGATTGTGATCGCAACCAGCGAGCGTTCCCTGCTGACTGTGCTCTTGCCGGCACGCCAGTTGCGGGAGAGCATTGAAATCAGATTTCAATCGGCGGTTGCTGAACTCTTGGATGCGCTCCAGTTGCCGACGAAAATCGTGAACCGTGAACTGGCAGCGATGCAGCCGATATCGTTTGCTGTGGCCTCCACGGCGTGTGATCGGTTCGATGATCGAGTTCGTACGGCAAATTGCATGTGACCTAACCCGGACTCGTGACCCGCTTCACCTATCGCTTCGGCTCGCGCACAGAAACACCGATGTCCGCAGTCGGATCCAAGGCTTATTACGGTTTGCCGAATGAAGTTGCTCGGGATCTGCTCATGAGCTGGGAGCACTAAACCGCAGCAAATGCGACCGTCCCGCTGTTGGCCCATTGGCGGGCGACGTGACATGACATTAGTGTCGTCCACGGCGCGAATCGGCGTTGAAAACTCGCACCCAGCCTCACACCCAGCAATCGCCGGAGCTCGCACCCAGCATTCTTTGCAAGAGAAAAATATGAGGAAAATCAGTGGTCGGGGTGACAGGATTTGAACCTGCGACTCCTACGTCCCGAACGCTGGGCATCGGGTGGTCAGCGGGACTGTAAAATCAATGTGGTTCGCGCACAAGAGACTGATCAAGCGAGATATTATCCTTGCCTCGATTAGATGCGCTACGCCCTTCTACGCCTGACTATTCCCGCTATTGTGTCCCCCCAGAGCCCCCGGCAGAATGCACCCGCCGCTTCTGGAGGACCGACAATGCACGCCAAACTGACCCAAGCCGTCGTCGAGAAATGTGAGCCGAGCACCGGCGATTACGAGATCGTCGATACCCTCATCCCGGGGTTTGTGCTTCGGGTGCGGCCGTCCGGAGTCAAGGGCTGGGAGTATCGATACCGAAACCAGGAAGGTCGGCAGCGGCGCTATGTCGTTGGTCGCTTCCCTGGGTTGGGAGCGATGGCTGCGCGGCGCGTGGTGCTCAGCTTGGTCGCGGATGTGGCGACCGGGGCTGACATCCAGGCACGAAAGCGTGATATCCGGCTCGAAGGTGAGCGTAAGCGGAACAACACGCTTGAGACCTTTTTGTCTGATCAATATGGGCGCTGGGCTGCCACTCATTTGAAGACGGCGAAATTTCAGATTTCAAGGATCAAAGCGGATTTTGCCGGGTGGATGAACAAGCCGCTGGTCGAGCTGAATACCTGGCTCGTCGAGAATTGGCGTACCGCCCAAGCCCTTGAGGGGAAGCATCCTAAAACGATCAATCGCAATCTGCAGCGACTCCAGGCGCTACTGTCGAAAGCCGTCGACTGGGGTGTACTGGAGGATCATCCATTCCGCGCCCTGAAGCCCCTCAAGACCGATCGAACGGGGCGGGTGCGGTACCTGCATGCGCCCGAGGAGATTGCCTTACGCGAGGCCCTGTCACGGCGCGAAGTCACTCTTCGCGAGGCGCGTATGCATTTCAATGAATGGCGCGCTGCTCGCGGGAAGCCACCCCTGCCGCCTCGACGCGCACCCTACGCCGACCATTTGCAGCCTATCGTGCTTGTCGCGATGAACACGGGGCTGCGACGGAGTGAGCTGTTTCATCTGCGATGGGAAGACATCGATTTTGAGGCGAAGTGGCTCACGGTTCAGGGTGTGTCTGCGAAGAACGGGCAAACGCGCCGCATTCCACTGAATGCCGAGGCCCTCTCAATCCTGGAGGCGTGGCGCGAGCTGGCGAAGGAGGGCGAGCCGCAAGTGTTTCCAGGGGTCGACGGTAGGAGACTGAGACGTGTCGATCGCGCGTGGCGACGGCTGAGAAAGGGAGCGGAGCTGCAAAATTTCCGCTTTCATGATCTGCGCCATCACTTTGCCAGCCGTTTGGTGCAATCAGGTGTACCACTGAACACCGTTCGTGAGCTACTCGGGCACGCGGATACGACGATGGTTCTGCGCTATGCGCATCTGTCCCCGGATCATTTGGCCGACGCAGTGGAGAGAGTGGCTCGACCAAATGGCGGCCAAGTGACACCGCTAGGTCGAAACTCCGCAAAGGGCTCCCGAGACAGTGACTCGGTGGCTATACAGCCGACTCAGGGTAGATTCGCAGGGGTATGAATCAATAGGTTACGCGGAGTAAATGCGGATTACAGCGATGCTGTACTATCGCGGAATTGCTCGCCAAGCGTGGGCGTTTGTAATGGCAGCGCGGCCAGGTGCGAGGATTAACGGAGGAATGCAAAGATGACCGTTCATGATCGGATCGAAATCAATTCCAAGGTGATGTTGGGCAAACCCGTCATCCGTGGAACGCGCATCCCCGTGGAGTTAATCGTCCGCAAAATGGGGGAGGGCGCCGATGAGAAGGCGCTCCTCCAGGCATACCCCACGCTGACACCGCAAGATATTCATGCAGCGCTTCGATACGCCGCAGATTCGCTGGGTCATGAGGAAGTCGTACTGAGCGTCGCCGAGTAGGAAGCCCTCCGTGCGCCTGGTCGCGGACGAGAATTGCGATTTTTCGATAGTGCTCGAGCTTCGAGCGGCTGGTTATGATGTGGTCTCGATCACCGAGCAGATGGCTGGTGCGGACGATCAGGCGGTCATCGACTTCGCGCGCTCGGAACGACGGCTACTGCTTACGGAAGACAAAGATTTCGGGCAACTCGTATTTGCTGCCGCCAAGGAGAACTCGGGCGTCATTTTGATCCGCTATCCCGCGTCGGCTCGGTCAGCGCTAAGCTCAGCGATACTCAAGTTTCTCTCCGACAACGCAGAGAGTCTTTATAGCCGTTTTGCTGTTCTCGAACCCGGGCGAGCTAGAGTTACTCGGCTCGTAATGTAGCCGCCCGGCAATTAAATTCGAAAAACTGTGCATCGAGTATGCCGAATCAAACTGACGAAATTGATGCTCGATGATGAAGCGGCGCCTCAAAATAGACAAAGTAAGGGCCTCTCGTGATGGGCACGAGTTCCACGAAGCATGGGCATCGCGCAAAGCGCTCCAGCTCCTCATGCCTGCCGATAAATTCGTTGGTATCGCTGTCGAAGGCCTCGCGCTTAGCGATCAGGCGGACGTTTCCGCGCAAGCCATCGAGGTCGCCGACCTTGTCATGTACTACGGTGAACGTCCGGTATTTGACGCAGCCAATTCTGTTGTTATCACCCAGGTGAAATATTCCAGGGGTGCCGCAAGTCTCCCTTTCCGCGCAAGCGATGCAAAGAAAACCATCCGTAAGTTCGCGGCCGCCTTCAATTCTCACAAGACGAAGTACGGCGCAAAAAGCGTGGAGTCGAAGCTAGCTTTTGAGTTGATTACGAACAGACCGATACATCACGATTTTTCTAAGGCAATCGCCGGTCTGGCGTTGGGAGGCGCATTAAAAGGCAATGTCCGGAGGCAAGCCAATCAATTCAAAGCTGCTTGCCGCCTAAAGGGCAAACATCTCGCCCAGTTTGCCGCGAAGTTGGCGACAACGGGTCTGGCAGGCAACCTAACACGGAACAAACAGCGCCTCGCTCGAGCATTGGCGGACTGGTCCGCGGCTCCGGACGCAATGGCGCGCGCGAGGCTGGGAAATATAAGGCAACTGTTGCGCGATAAAGCGGGGCTAGTGGGTCAGAGGGATAACGTCATTACTCGCGTCGATGTTATGGATGCCCTTGAGCTGCAAGGTCCCGAAGATCTACTCCCTTGTCCGGATGGCTTTCCGGAAGTGGGCAGAGTAGTGGATCGGGAGCAGCTTCCAACCCTTGTCTCCCAAATGCCGACAATACAGAAGCCTCTATTAATTCACGCCGATGGAGGTGTGGGTAAGACCGTCTTCCTGCAGAGTCTTGCGCGAATCCTGGGGGATACCAACGAGATCGTCCTGTTCGACTGCTTTGGCGGTGGAGCGTATCGATCGCCCAACGACGGGAGACATCTCCCCAAGCGGGGTCTCGTCCACATCGCCAACAGTCTGGCGTGTAAAGGTTTGTGTGATCCACTGCTCCCCGTCAGCGAGCATGTCCATGATCTCGTGAAAGCGTTTCGAACCCGTCTTGCGCAAGTCATAGCAACCCTGCAGAGAGGATCGCGTGGAAAGCAGCTCTTCTTACTGATTGACGCGATTGATAACGCAGCCGAACAAGCGAGGGATAAAGGCGAGGATGCATTCCCCAAGTTGCTACTCGAGAGCTTTCATTACAGTGGTCCCGTCCCCGGAGCTCACCTAATCGTAAGTTGCCGTTCCTATCGCCGACAAATTGCCAGGGGTGATGTCCCATGCGAAGAATTCAAGCTCGAAGCTTTCACGCCGGCGGAAGCAGCTAAATATCTACGCGATAGAATTCCCAGCGTTACGGACACTCAGGTGCGCGTCGCCTATTCGCGGTCACAGGGGAACCCGAGGGTTCTTGAGCATCTTGCCCTCAGCGACAGAGGTCTGCTCGACGCTTCAGAACTTAATAGCAGCATAACTCTCGACGACCTGCTCAAGCAACGGATTCAAACGGCGCTCAGCGAGGCCGCGAGACAGGGCTACCCGGAGACTGAAATAAATGCGTTTCTCGCGGGTCTGTCAGTTCTGCCGCCGCCTGTGCCATTGGATGAGTACGCTGACGCCCATGGCATGCAACTGAGCGCCATAAAAAGCTTCGCCGCAGATTTGGCGCCTCTGCTCGAGCAGACGAAACACGGGTTAATGTTTCGCGACGAGCCCACCGAGACACTTGTCCGCCAAGTTTACGCCGCGAACTCTGTTACGCTACGCACGCTCGCCGATAATCTCCTGCGGAAGCAGGGCACATCTGTGTACGCGGCAAGCTCGCTCCCCGGCCTTCTTCAGATGCTCGACGACGGAACGTCATTATTCAATCTTGCCTTCGATGACCGATTTCCCACAACAATCCCGAGCGCCGTTGGCCGCCAGAACATTCGCTACGCGCGGCTTAAGGCAGCCGTTCTTCATGCAGCACGCCACACTGACTACGACCGCCTTGTCCGACTGGTGGTGGAGTTATCGACACTCGCGGCGCACGACGAGCGAGGCACTGACTATATTGTCGACAATCCGGATTTGGTCGTCATCGCACACGACCTAGATGCAACCAGACGCCTCTTCGAGACACGATCCAACTGGCCTGGTACGCGGCATGCCAGGTTGGCGATAGCAAACGTCCTTTCGGGGGATCTCGGTGACGCCTACCGCCATGCCGTTAGCGCCAGCGAGTGGATTCAGCACTTTTACGGCAGAAATGAAGAATACCGGCGGGAAAGAGGCGGCCCGAAACGCTTGGACGTCGCGTCCCTACCACTGTGCCTTGTGGCTCAAAATCGAGGCCGCGATGCCGTGCGCTACATGAAGGGATGGAAAGAATGGTATGCGTACGAAGTCGCCGAGGACGTCTTCGCGCTCCTTCAGCAAGCTGAAAAGATCGGCACAGTTCCGCCAGCCAATATTCGACGCTTCCTGGAATCACTGAAAACGCAGCGCGGCCTTCTTGCCGCTGCTCTTTCATTCATGGAGCTCGATAACTCGGATCGGAGGCGTCTCATCACCCGTCTGGCAAAGGCCTGCAAGCAGAACAAGGCTATCGCCGCGAGTAGGGATTATCACCCCGAAAGAGAATATCTCGCGCAAGACGGACTATTCAAGGGCGCTGCGCTGGCCCTCGCAATGAAGATGCGTGCAGGAGCTTTGGCGATCCTCACTGCCGCGCCAGTCGAGAGGCCGAGAATATGGTCCTTTACGGACCCATTCGCAGATAGAGGAGTCCTTCCGTATGTGATCTGGATCGCTCTGAAAGCTGCCACCGAGCGACGGCCCGTAACCGCGCGAGAGCTCCTGCCGCAAGACCTTACTGCTGCCGCCAGCCTCTGTGCAGAAGACTCTGTCAAGCCATTTTGCAAGGCACTTAAGGCCGAGATAGAGCGAAACTTCGAAACCCAGAAGGAACTCCCTCAAGCAAAGAAGACGATGAGCTATGACACGAAGCGCGAGGCTGAGCGATTTATCGAAGAGCGCGCGGAGCCGCTATTAGAAATGTCGGACGTTCTGGCGAAGGTCTTGGCCTCTCCCTACGGAGGGAGCGATATACCTTTTCTGAACGCGCTCGACGTGTGGGGCCAGGTGAGGATGCCGAAGAATCGTTATTCCGCGGTCAAAGAGAGAGACCGGTTCTTCGATGCGCTTGGACGCCAGATCCTAGTCTTTGCTCTATGGACGCGCAGCGATCTTCAGGCTTCGTCGGTACGTAAGCTTATTGAGAAGGTTGCTGACGACGACGCAATCCCGGCGTCGGTATTGATTACGATGATCGCAGTGCTCGCTAAGAGGCCTAATCTTCACGAACTCGCCGGCAAGCTAGCTGTTCGCGCGAAGGCGATTATCGAGCGCGAGGACGATGTTGCCCACAGGGCTTCCCTGTTTGCGCGCCTCGCGCGCGCGATGACTCCCGCGAGTTTCGACGAAGCGGCGTCCTATTTCCGCAGCGGACTTGAACAAATGGATGCCATAGGGTCCGGAGACTACCAGTTCACTAATGAGCTCCTGTCATTCGCGGCGGAACTTAAGGGCAGCGAGCTTGATGAAAGCGAATTTCACACTCTTTCGAACATTTGCGAGCTGAACATGTCTTCGGAAGAAGAGAAATTTCCGTGGCTGGCGTTCGCAAGGGGGCTGGCGCGAACCTCGGGATGCAGAACGCTAGCGAAATTGGGACGCTGGGAAGATCGAGATAAGGTCTCGTTGGACTATACCCTGCTTCCGTACCTCGCCGCGCTGATAGAGCAGGACAAGATCGATCCGTCGCTAGCTTTGGTGCTATTGAGAATCTCCGATCCCGCGGAGCTCTTTGTTTGCGGTACAGAGCAGCTCGGTGAAGTAATTGCGGGTAAGGAATACGATAACAAAGCCCAACTCCTGAGCGAACTCATCTCTCAGTTTGAAGACAATCACCCCGGGGTCTTCATGCCGAGCACTCTTGCAACCCTCGAAAAAATCTCTGGTAAGTGGGGCGTCGATTCGGGCCTGCGCGCATATCTTGCAGCTGCCGCACCAAAGTTCGAAAAACTTCGTGACGAAAACAACGAAAATCAAAACTATCGCGGGCCCCAGGACCCTCGTCTCGGGGAAGTCGCAGAAAATCGGGAAGCAGAGACTCGCCACACATTGGAGCGTCTGGAGCGCGAAACCGATCCTGCCGACGAAGCATCAATGTCGCGCCTGGTGGATGCGTTAAATAACATGCAACGCGTCTTCGGCCTAAAGCGCGAATTCTTCGCAAAACTGCGGACAAAGCTGAAATACGATGACCGGTCGCGGTATGTGCATATCGTTGCGGGACTGGATGCCCTCGATATGTATACGAAGCTGCATGAACTACAAGAATGCAAGGCCAAGTGGACCGAGTCCTCATCGGCACTCCAGGAAGTATTCCAGGCTGTTGGCTTGCTCCTAGTCCGGCGGCATCCAGAGGAATTCGTCGAACACGGATACCTGTCGGGCTCGACCCTGAAAGAGATCGCGGCTCTCTCAGGAAGCACAATGGCCGCTCTGGTACTTGAACTGATCGCCGCATTTGCGGCACCAGACGCGCATTTACAGGCCTCCATCTGGATGGGGCTCGCGGCAATCATCTGCGAGAACGCGAAGCAGGGAGAAGGCCAGGTCGCCCTAACACGATTACTCAACAGCGGGTCGGCGAAGCTAGCATCTACCGTTGTCGATGGACCATGGAAAGAGGGCTTATACCCGAAGGAAGGAGAGACGAGCATCGCGGCAGGCTTGATGTGGTTGGCGCTTGGCTCGCCCGCCGCTGCTACCCGCTGGCAAGCCGCGCACAGCCTCCGCGCCTGCACCAGATTGGGAAGATGGGACGTTATCGACGCGCTATTCGAAAGATTTCACTCTGCAAACGCCCATCCATACCAGGCTCCGGAACTCTCGTTTTATTTTCTGCATGCGCGTCTTTGGTTCCTGATCGCTGTCGCCCGCCTGGCACTCGATTACCCTGAGAAGGTCGCCAAGTACGCGGACGCATTAGAGGCAGTCGTGCTCGACGAGAGTTTTCCCCACGTCCTCTTCCGCCATTTTGCGGCGGCAAGTCTCCTCGCATGCGTAGACAAAGGCAGTCTCGCCCTTTCTTCAACGCAGGCCGACGCGCTCAGGCGTGTCAATGAGTCTCCTTTTGAGAAGAAGACCCAGAAGGGCTATCCACGGGAGGGCTTTTACCGGCAGCGTCCCTCCTCTGCCCCGGAGCCGAACCCAGAATTCCATCTTGACTACGATTTTAACAAGACCGAGGTCAGCGGTTTGAGTGGCGTGTTCGAGAGGCCTGGATGGGAGACGTCCGATGCAATGACCGCATGGGTTCGAAAGTATGACCCCAAGATCACCGGCATGTATGAGGCAGGCGGAAGACCGACTCGTCACAGGGACAGAGGAATGGGAATGAGCGCCCGTTATCATGGCTACGGTCATCAACTCGGATGGCACGCGCTTTATCTTGTCGCTGGAGAGTATCTTGCAAAATATCCAGTCGTTCAGCGTCAATACGACTCTGGGGACTCGTGGCACGATTGGCTTAAGCGTGAAGTTCTGACGAGAAAGGATGGTTTATGGCTTGCGGACGGCGTCGATAGGCCACCGGTTGATGCTCAAGTAAATCTCATGGAGAAAAGCGGTGACGGCCTTGCTATCACGGGCGGGCAGACGGAGCTCCTAGGTCTCCTCAATATCAGATTGTCGGTCGGCGACGACTTGGTTGTCGCTGGCGATTGGAGCTCGGTTGATGGCATCACCATTCACATTAACTCCGCATTGGCCCCACCCAAAAAGGCGGATGCGCTCGCGCGTAGCTTATCGCGGGAAGACCCTATTCAAGCATGGTTGCCGCGAACCGAGGCATACGACGCCGGAGAGGAATATTCGCATTCCGAGAGCGGTCCTTACACGCCGTGGATTGTTTGGCCTTCAATGGAAGGTCGACTGGATGACACGGACTCACTGGGAGTTATATCTGCGGTAAGGCGGCTTTACTTCGCCGAGGCGATAAACGCAGTCGCTTCGCTCAAACCAGCAGACCCATTCAGGCGGAAATGGGTGGACACGCAGGGGCGAGTAGCGGCACGCTCCGAAGCGTGGAGCCAGCATTCGCGCGATGAAGCTGGAGAGACCAACGCGGAACGCCTGGTGTGCAGTGCGAGCTTCCTGAAGGATGTGCTGACCAGACGCAACGCGGAACTGGTCATCCTTGTGGTGCTTCGTCGATACGACAAAGGATTCGGTAGCGAAGCCAGCAAGTTCTGGCACACGATGGCGGTTGTCCGGCTTAACAGTTCCATGGACATCCAATTCTATCCGGGTGTCGTAAACAAGCTTCACACATCGAAATATTGAGTTTGGAATTTGGGCCAAACTTGAGGGCTGACAAAGCGTCACTCCATCTTTCCCGCCGGCCTAAGGGGCGCTACCACTTCGTTGCCTGGATCGCTCGGGGCTTTGGACTTGAAGTCTTCAATCTCTTCGACCAACGCCAAGATGTCTTGGAAGTACAAGTGCTCGTTCGACATCTCGTCTCAATTTCCTTTGAGCAGGGGCTGCGGCGCCTGCGTCATTAGGACCTGCCCCTAAAATACACCTTCACGCGGAATTCGCGGACATATAACCGCTTCGTGAAGCATGGCTTGACGAGCCCGCACCTGCGCCCAATCGCCCGGAGCGCCCAACCTTTTTCTCCGCCACTTCTTCGCATTCATCGTCGGGGGTCATATCGGTCATACCCGCGATGGTACGCTTGGAGAACGGAAATCGGAGGTTGACTTCAATGCTATGGCAAGTCAAAGGAAGTGCGTTGTCGTTGCTCGGGAGCGTCCACCTTCTGGACACGCCAGTTCCGCCACTCAGTGCGGAAGCCTGGAGCGCATTCGCCGCGGCCACGCGCGTCGTTCTCGAGCATGACCCAACTCAGGTCCCGGATCTGTCTTTCGCGCGGCTGCCGGAAGGCCAGTCGCTCCGCGACGTGCTTCCGATCCCCCTGTACGCCGCCGTCGAAGCGCGTTGCCGAGCGCTGTCGATCGACATCGCGAGCGTCTCGCACTTTCAGCCTTGGTTTGCCGGTCTGCGGCTCGGAGTCATCGCCGCGATACGCCAGGGGCTGGACCATGACAAGGGCGTTGACAAGGTATTGCTGGCGCGGGCACGAGAGCAGGGCAAAGCAATCGAATTCCTGGAAACCGCCTTGGCGGCACTGGTGCCGTTCGCGAAGTCGTCCTGGGAGGAGCAGCAGCGGATGCTGCGGTACGCGGCCGAAGAGCCTGAGCGCGGGATCGAGTTCCTTGGGAAATTGATCGGGGGTTGGAAGGAGCGCCGCGCCGGAGTAATAATCGACTGTGTCAGAGAGCGCGTGGCCCTAATGCCGACGGTGTTCGAAAATCTCATCGAGGGCCGAAATCGCACCTGGCTGCCGCGACTCGTGGCTCTCGCTCAGAACAGCCAACCGACGCTTGTTGTCGCTGGCGTGCTTCATATGGTTGGGCCGAACGGTCTCCCCGCATTGCTCCGGCACAGCGGACTAGACGTTGCCGCCATCGACGTGCCTGGCGAATAACCCTTATCCACATTGCTCACTATGGCGGCGAAGAAAGCAGCACCGGGCAAAGCGCTTGAACTCGAGATCCTGAAGCTGGTTCAGAACGCCGGCTTCCGCGCCGAGCGCAATTCGAAGGCAGCAAGACCCCGGCAATCGGACATTCACGCCGAGGGACACGACCTCACCTTGCTGGTTGAAGTCAAAGACCGCAAGCGAGTCGTCGATGTGGGGGATGTTGATAGCTTGCGTGCCCGGCTCAACCGGACGACGCAAGACGTCATCGGAGTCATCTTCACGATGTCCAATATTTCCGAGCCCGCGATCAAGTCTATCGAGAGCGAGCGAACGCGCGAGATTCTTGTCTTCGTCGCCGCCGAGCTTGAACTGCTCCGGGCATCCAGGGCGCGTCTTCTGAATCTGATCACCAAGAAGCGTCGGGAGCTCCGAGTCAACGCCCGCGCCTGGTTTCGTAAGGGTCCCGGGGGCGACTATCTGGGAGTCGCACTACCTGCTTCGACCATGGAATTTGTGGTGGGGAAGAAGTCATCCGCCACATTTCATTCGGCAACCGTATTCGCGCACGCGGCTCTCGCGAGAGCGATTCCGGATACGGCTTGGGGCAATGCGGGCGGCGAGGGCGTGCGCCTCAACCTGTCGTTGGACCTGAGCACGCTCGATGAACTCAGGGATCTATTCGGGTATCTGCACGACGCCTTCGGTTTGTCATCGGACGGCGTCTTCACGATTCACCAATCCGACGCTTGTTGGCATGGGGTCGGTGTGAAAGGGTTGCTGGCAGACCTTATCGACCCTTGGGCGCGTTACCGCGCAGCTGGCATGGACCGGGTCCATCACTCCGAGGGCATCAGTTATTTCGACCAGTTTCGAAATGGCTGGCTCGCCGTGACCACGCAGCTCCGGATGCCCGATGGGCCCAAATCCCATTCTTTCTTCCATCAGACTGATCTTTACATCCAGCTCCCCGGTATCCCCGTCGACCTATCGCCATATCTCGAGCTCTGTCGCTATACGGGTAACGAGTGGGCGGAGTTTCAGGTTGTACATGGACGTTCCACGCGCTCGAAGCGCCTGAAGAAACCGATCCGATTGGACGTCGTCGGAACGCTGGTGCGGACCGACGAGGATCGAGACCTCGGCCGTTGGATCGTCGGCCTGATCGCCCGCAATCCCTTCTATCGGAGGAAGCGGCTGCCCCGAGAGCTCGAGTTGGAGAGCTCACCCCTACACGATCTTCTGGAGATAGAGCTGATTCTTTGTGATCTCAAGGACCATATCGCGGAGACCAGCGAGGTCGACTACTTCTTTTTACAGGGCTTTGAAACCGCCGACGCGCAATTCGTACAGATCATCCGCCCATTCGGCATGTGGAATAAACTCGTCCGGCGAAACGGACAACCCGTTCCTGAAGCCGAAGGTTCGTCGATGCCGATCAGGTCCGTCCGTCGACGGAAGAGAGTAGATGGGCGACGCTTGAGGTAGCTGGCGGATGATGGCGAGCCAACCGCCCAACGAACCCACGAAATCGGCAACTTAGCCCCGGTTTCGATGGAAAACTGGTGAGCCGACCGATGCCACCGATGCGCAAGACCCGTCGGCTTCAGCCAACCGGCCCATGCAAAAGTCATTGGGTCGGCGCCCCCGTCTTCCGGGTGGCTGGCTACTTGATGGCGTCTCTCCATCCGGAGTTATCGAGCAGCGAAGAGCGGCTGATGTCGAGACCGGCGCACCCGTCAATTTTCTTCATGATTGTAATCACTGATGCGGACACAGAGCCGGGAATCCAGGGGCTCAGCGTTACTTTTCTGATGGATGCCAGATCTATCGGAACCGCTTTTGCTCGATCACTCTCTGTCTTGGACTCAAATGTGATTCGATACTCGCGCTCGTCCTCGAAAGGCCTTCGCTTCAAGAAGGGCCACTTCTCTATTGGTGGCTTGGCTTTCTTCAGTTCCGAGATCCAGGCGTAAGTCACCTTTTCGTGACGGAAGCCAGGGCGACCCGCAAAATGCTTGAGTAGCCTATCCTTATCGAATTCGATGCAGACCCCCGACGCACCGCTCGAGAAAATCCTCCAGTGGTGGAAAGTCTCACGGTGCAGAGAGAAGCAAATGGCCAGAACGCTTCGAAACTTCATCTCTTGCCGATAGCGCTCAAGATAGTAAGCGTTATTGTAATCCTCCCACGTTTCAGGACTTAACAGGGTGATGCGTCGCTTCGCAAGAACTTCCAACGCGATCGGCAGCGCTGTGTACCGATTCAAGATGGCCGGAGTCGGAGTCGATTTCTTCGCGGTCGCCATGATTCATCATCCCAACGCCGTTCGCGGAACCTGAATTGTAGAACTTTACAGATCGAGCAATCAGAAGATTCAAGATCGCAGCCTTTTCACATGGGGCTGCGCGAGCGAACGACGTCGAACGTGTCCGCTTTGACTGCTTCGGCCCGTGGGCCGGATTTTTTGCATTCGTCTTCCCTCTAATGTGTCCCGTGATCGTATCGCTGCGAGAGCGATGGGTTGGGGCGAGTTTCGCGGCATTTTCAGCGAAACTCGTACGGTTTACGGGTATGCGGCTGGACCGCCGATCGATCTTCCACTGTCATGACTGGCATCAGGCCGACGCGCCGGTGATTTGGCTCTAGGGAAATCTGTAGTAGACACCCGAACCCTGAGTCGCCCTCTGTAGCCCGCGCACCGCAGGGGGAAGATCCTGCGATACCCAGTCGGATATGTCAGCCGCGAGTGCGGGACTTCCAATAATGTACGAGTGCCCGGAAGCGTGGAACATGCTCGTGGTGGATGAAGCATCGATCGTGTCCACGCCGTTGGCCAGGTAGACCCCGCCGTCGGATTCACCCAGTCGACGAAATCGGTGGATGAACTTGGACAGTCGCAGAGCAAGATCATCGCTCGCCTCGTAGAGCGTAATGTGCACATTCTGGACGCCGAGAAGCGAGGGCAACTGCGCCGTGAACTCCTGTTGATCGAGGTCGGCCGCCGCGTAGACAACTTTTTTAAGCGCAGGCAGATTTGCGTTTCTGCGCGCCAATTCTCCCAACGCGCGCGTGACGACGCGCGACCCCATGCTGTGACAGACGATGACCACCTCATCGGCTGGCCCTGACAAGAGCTTTGCAAGGAAGGGCGTGAACTTGACGACGGAGGTGGACACTGTGTCCTCATCGCGCCAATAACCCGAAACGGCGCCTCGTGAGGGCCAGCTGTAGAAAACAGGGATAAGGCGAAGTTGCATGGAAGTCGCGAGCCTCGCCGTGCTAATCGCGGCCTCGTAGAACTCAACGTTGAAACCGTGGATGAACAGCAACACTCTCACTGGCTCGCGGCCGGATGGAGTTCCTGTCGGGGCCAAAAGATCGCTGAAGGCTTTGCCCGTAAGAGGCTGCAGTCCCTGGACCTGCGCTCTCCCCATCGCTTTCGGAGCGGCGACGCGCTTCGCTCCCGCGATAAGACTCGTGCGGACCCCGCCGATTTCGTTTATCACTGCACTGACCTTTCCAAATTCGAGACTGTTTGCTGGCGACGGACCGTAGAGGTCATCGGCATCGCGCTGTCGGTCAGTTACGAAGAGTAGGGGTACTTCGACGAATGTCGCGGTGTTGAGAATTCCCTTTTGAACCGCGACGGTGTCACTTTGCAGGCATTCCAACTGCTGCGTCGCCACGAGCAGTTGCTCCTGTGTCGCGCGGACCTGGGCGGAATCGCTTCCCCTTGGCTCGGTCGCTTGCTGCTGACCCAAGCTGCGATTCAGCGCATCGACGCGCGACTGCAATCCGGCAACCGTCTGACCTTGAGTGTCCGCGCAACGATCGGCAGCCCCGGCAAAGGGGGCACTTAGCAACAGCAAGCACAAGACCACGATCTCTTCACGTCCTGACATATCCATCTTCCTTCTATTGTGGAAGACGTCCCACAATTTGCTG
>Ga0210394_10004751_pt1 | contig 15631 bp, 12 predicted proteins | sample IncBWC12MmetaG_FD_160121 | JGI IMG/M metagenome (GOLD analysis project Ga0210394, IMG submission 160121) | Forest soil microbial communities from Barre Woods Harvard Forest LTER site, Petersham, Massachusetts, United States - Inc-BW-C-12-M | ecosystem: Environmental > Terrestrial > Soil >... | reverse complement strand
GCACCCTCATGCAGTGTGCCCTCGGCCCAGACCCGACCACGATGCTTATCCACGATGCGTTTGACGATGGCCAGACCAATCCCGGTCCCCGAAAATTCGTCGCTCCGATGCAAGCGCTGAAACACGCCGAACAGCCGGTCCAGATTGGACTTGTCAAAGCCGACCCCATTGTCCTTGACGCAAAAGACGCTTTCCTCGCCGGCGTCGAACCCGGTTATCTGCACGCGCGCCTCAGGCCTCGTGGCGCTGTACTTCAGTGCGTTCGAGATCAAGTTCACCCAGACCTGGCGCAGCAAGGCCTGGTCGCCCCACGTCGGAGGCAAGTGACCGACTGAAACATCCGCGTTCGCCCCCTCGCCGGATGCGGTGAGCTCCTTGCAGATCCGCGTCACCAAGGTGTCTGTATCGAAGCTTTCCTTCTGCACCGCCTGATACCCTATTCGAGAAAGGGCGAGCAAGGCTTCGACGATGACCGCCATGCGTTGGACGGAGTCTCGAATAATCTTGATCTTGCGCCTTGCCTCTTCATTCAATTCGGGTGCATGGTCTTCCTCGAGAATGCTCACAAATCCGTCGAGCGCCCGCAACGGGGCCCGCAGGTCGTGTGACACGGAAGAGCTGAAGGCTTTCAGATCCTCGTTGGCGAGCGTGAGCTTGGTGACCAGCTCGTCGCGCGCCTGCGCCATCGTCAGGTGCGTGCGCACCCGCGCCAGAAGCTCCTGCGATGTGAAAGGCTTGGCCAGGTAATCGTCCGCTCCGGCGGCCAGGCCTTCGAGCGAGGCTTCTTGACCGGCGCGCGCCGAAAGCAGGATCACCGGCAGCGTGCGCGTCTGCGGATTCTCGCGCAGCGCGCGAACCAGGCCCAAGCCATCCAGGTTGGGCATCGTCACGTCGCTCAATACCAGGTCCGGCTTTCTGGCCTGCACAGCGGCCAGCGCTTCGCGCCCGTCGGCCACCGCCTGCACCTCGTAGTAGGGTGCAAGCAAGCTGGTCAGGAACGTGCGCAAATCGCTGTTGTCATCGGCGACCAGCACGCGGGCGCCGTGGGTGGCCGAAGTCGAGGCAACCGGCTGCGATCCATAAGGCAGCCATTGCAGGGCCTCGTCCAGGTACGCGGCGGCGCTTCTGACCGACGTCGCGGTGTCGGAGGATTCGGCCACGTGCTCGGGCGGCAGGTGAGCGCACCCGGAGCGAAGCTCGATGGAAAACTCGGTGCCCATGCCTACTTCGCTGGCGACGCGGATCTGGCCTCCGTGCAGCTTCACGAGTTCATGCACCAGCGCCAGACCGATCCCCGTGCCTTCGTGCGATCGCGAGCGCGCGCCCTCGACCCGGTGAAAGCGCTGGAAGAGTCTGGGCAGCTCGCTGCGGGGCATGCCGGTGCCGCTGTCCTTCACCGTCAGGCGCGCGCCGCCCGGCGCCGGCGCCAGGTGCACGCCGACTCCGCCCTCGAACGTGAACTTGAGCGCGTTCGACAGCAGATTCATCACGATCTTTTCCCACATGTCCCGGTCGACGTAGATCGGCTCGGCCAGCGGCGGGCAATCGACCTCGAACGAGAGTCCGGCCTTCTCGAACGCGGAATGGAAGGCGCTGGCCAGATCCGCCGTGTAGCGCGCCAGATCGGTCGGCACGAAGCGCGCCGAATGACGCCCGGCTTCCATGCGCGAGAAGTCGAGCAACGCGTTCACCAGCCGCAGCAGCCGCAGTGCATTGCGCTGCATCTGGCCGAGCCGTTGCCGGGTCTCGGCACCGAGCGTGTGCTCGGCCAGAAGCGTCTCCAGCGGCCCCAGCAGAAGCGTGAGCGGGGTGCGGAATTCGTGCGAGACGTTGCTGAAAAAAGTCGTCTTTGCGCGGTCGATCTCGGCCAGCGCCTCCGCGCGGTTCTTCTCCGCCTCGTACGCGCGGGTGGTGGCGATCACGGCCGCGACCTGATCGGCAGTGGCCTGAAAGAACCTCAGATACCGCTCGTCGAGGGCGCGGTGGGGACTGATGCCGGCGACCACGAGCGTGTGGGGCGCCGACCGCCCGGCGCGCGACAGCGGCAGGATGATGGCCCGGTTCGGCCGCGCGTGCCAGCAGCCCGCGGGCAACGGTCCAAAGCGCGTCGCCAGGTCCTCGACAACGAGCTGACGCGAAGTCCGCACGACCTCGGCCAATGGCCACGAAACCGTGGTTGTGTCTTGGTCTTGCCCGATCGGTATGAGTGCCGGCTTGGCCGGACCTTCATAGGCCTCCCATCCGCTCTGGGCGACGAGCCGGGCGCTCTGACCGTTCTCGTCGAGAACATAGAGAAGAGCGAATGGCAGATCCGGCTCGTTGGTGGACAGGATCTCGGCCGTGATCCGGTAAGCCTCCTGTTCGGTCTTCGCTTCGGCAGCGCGCGCGGACAGATCGTGCAACATCCGGATCTGGCGTTCACTCTGGACCTTGGCGGTCGTTTCATGCACGGTATTGAGCAGGCCGCCGATCGCTCCGTCGTCGCCGGGCACCGGACTGTACGAGAAGGTGAAATAGGTTTCCTCGGCCATGCCTGCGCTGCTGATGAATAGCCGAAGGTCCTCCGTCCACGTGGCAGGCCCTCCCTCTTGCACGCTCCTCGCCATCGGCCCGGCGACGTCCCAGACCTCGGCCCAGACCTGCGCGGCGGGAGCGGCCAGCGACGCGGGGTGCTTGTCTCTGAGGATCGGGCGATACGCGTCGTTGTAGAGCTGCAGCAGCTCCGGGCCCCACCACAGCAGCATCGGGAACCGGCTGCCGAGCACGACGCCCAGCATGGTCTTGAGACTTTGCGGCCAGTCTTCGACCGGACCGAGCTTTGTCTTGGACCAGTCCGTCGAGCGCATCAGCGCGCTCATCTCGCCGCCGCCTGCAAACAAGTCCGCCGCCGGAGGGACGGCCGTAAAAGACGCCACAGCAAATCTACTGGCTTCGGATTTTTTCCGACTCGCCATCGTGACAGCTAAGAGGGAGGAAGCGATCGCAGCGACCGAACCATACAGTACGTGCGCCAGATTGATGACGCCGTGTCATGACCTTACTCACCTTAATGATATTAAGGCGCCAGCTTTACGCTCCACAGTGGTGCCTGTTTGTCGAGGGCAGCAAGCGCAGGGGGCGCTCCGAATCGAATCAAACCGCCTTCCTGCACACTTATGTGGCGTCGGCGTGAACCGAGCCAGGGCCCTTGGCCGTCACCGATGCGGGGTTTCGCACTGCAGCAACGGAACAGCAACGGAATGCGGATAATTCCGTGAAGAACGCGGTCCAACAATCAGTCTGTCTCGAGATGGGATCCGTCCAGTGGACGCCGGCGAGCATCGAACGTCGGAACGCAACCTGCCGGTTGAGCCATTTCGCGCGCTGCTGTATCGATATTTCTTTTTCGACTGGCTGTTTCGAGACGCCTCACGCGGCACGCTGCTGGAAAGAGAAAGCGCGTTGCGGTTCAACCGTGAGATGAGCCATCACCTGCTCGTCTATCTGCGCCGCTGGCTGATGCTGGTTGTCTGCAGCTGCGCCGTGGGCGCTTCGTTCGAGAAGGGCCTGTCGCTGGACACGATGGCGAGCGTCTTTTATTGCGTGAGCTCCGTTTCCCTGGTGGCGGCAACGCTGATCGCGCGCCTCTGGGTCGGCCTGAAGTACCAGTAAGCCCGTCTCTGATCCGGAGCGGGTGCACAGGCCGCCGCACGGAACGTCACTGCGCAAGAGGAATCCAGAGCGTGACTCCGCCTTCGCCGGTGCGCGGACCGAAGGTCGGGTTGTGCCGCTCCAGTATGGGTGCGTCCGCGACGGTGTGGCCCAGGGCCGGCAGCGCTTCGTTCCAGATCGCGAAGTAGGTTTCGGGGATGGCCGAGGCATGCCCGCGATGCTCGAACACGGCGTAGGTGCGCGGCGCGATTTCAAGCCTCAGCAGTTCCTTGGGGTTGTCGCCGAAGCGGGTGACTTGCACCGCACAGATATAGCGGAACTGGCCTTCCTCGTCCCCGTTGTGGGTCACGCCCAACGGTATGCGGTCGAGCTTGTCGGCAATGGCTTCGTAGAACGTCATGAAGCGCTGCCACTGAGCCGGGATCCTGATCGTGGTGTCGAACGAGCACGCCTCGGACAGGCCGACCACGCGCACGACATCCTGCTCGACCAGACGCGGCGGCTCGAGGCGATTGCCTGCTTTTGCTTTCAATCCGAGCGCTCCGACCAGCGCCAGGCCATCGATGCTGCGGCGATCGCGCACGGCCTCGGGCGTGACGGCGAACTGCTCGCGGAAGGCGCGCGTGAAGGCCTCGTGCGACCCGTAACCCGCGTCGAGCGCGATCGCGAGGATGTCCGGTGCGCCGTCCGCGAGCGCGCGCGCCGCGTCGCTCAGGCGTCGGGCACGCAGGTATTTCATCACCGGCAAGCCGGTGGCCGTGCCGAAAGCCAATGCCAGATGCGAACGCGATACGCCGCATGCGTTTGCAATCGTGTTGAGCGTGAGCGAGCGCTCCGAGTTACGCTCCATGACCCAAAGGGCCTTGTCGGTGATCGACATGATCGACTCCTCGTTTGTGCCGTGAAGTCAATCTAGCAACGGCCGACGCGCGCCGCTTGATCGATCGTCCGAGGCGCCGTGCGGCGCCGACACGGCCTGGGCGGAAAGGCCGGTCGCGGCTGTCTGGCTCAGGACACTAACTCTGCTCGCCTAACCCTGCTCGCCCTTGAGCAGCGTTCGGTCCGCGGCCGGACGCGGGTCCGTGATCGTGATCGCCTGTCCCGGTTCCAATCGCTCGGCGCCGCGGACCACCAGGCGATCGCCGGCTGACACGCCGTTTCGAATTTCGACCAGGTCCTCGACGGCGCTGCCGGGCTCGACCTCGCGGCGCTCGACCGTTCCGTTCTGAGTCACGCGCATCACGTACGAGTGCGTCTGCCGGATCACGATCGCGTCGCGCGGAACGACGATCGCGGTACGGTCCGCTCCGGTGGCCACGCTGACCTCGACCGCCGTTCCGACCGGCCACAGCGCTCTGGCCAGCGCGATGCGGACCTCGAACTGCCGCGACCGATCGTCGCCCACGGGTACGATGGCCCGAACCTTGCCGCGCCGTTCCTCGCTGCCGACTCGCAATACGATCGCCTGGCCGGCCTTGACGTTGCCGGCGAACGCAAGGGCGGCGGTCGCACGCGCCTCCACGTCTTCGGTGTTGACCAGCCGAACGACGGCCGCGCCGACCTGCAGGTACTCTCCGCGCTGCGCGAAGCGCTCCGTCACGACGCCGGAAAACGGCGCCCGGATTTCCGACTGCTGCGTCTCGTACTCGGCCTGGCGCAGCTGAGCGGTCAGCCGAGCCACGTCGTGCTCGGCCATCTCCTGTTGCGCGCGCGCCTCATCGAGCTGGCTGGCGGAATAGATCTTCGTTGCCGCCAGACTCTGATAGCGCTCGAGCTGGGTGTGCGCGAGCGCCGCCTGCGACTGGGCGCGCGCCACTTGCGCCTGCAGATCGGCGACCCGAAGCTTGACCACGGTGTCGTCGAGCCGCGCCAGCGCGGTACCTGCGGCGACGCGTTGCCCGACTTCGGCAATCCAGACCACGCGGCCCGCCACGATTCCGGCGATGCGCGCATCGTCCCGGCTGACGATGGAGCCGGGAATCCAGGCGTGCGGAGCCACCCGCGCCGTACGCGCGGTGGCGACCTCGACGGATACCGGCGCCGTTGCGGCTGGGTCCGCGCCGAGCGCGGCCGCAGCCGCGATCGACGCGATCGTCATCAGCAACGGCCGCAGCCCGGGCATCACGATGCGGCCGCCACGCCGAGCGACTCCGGTACGGAGCGTCGCGCGCCGAACAGGCGGATCAACGCCGGGATCAGGACCAGACTGAACACGAGACTGACGATCACGCCACCGATGTTCACGGCGGCCAGGCCCCGATAGATCACGCTGCCCGGCCCCGGGTTGATCGCCATCGGCAATGCGCCCAGCGCGCCCGTCAGCGTGCTTGCCAGGATCGCGCGAAGCCGCTGGTTCAGGCCCTGGCGGATCGCTTCCTCCAGCGAGACAGCGCCGCCTTGCGCTCCTCGGACCGCGGCGACCAGCAGAATCGAGTGGTTCACGATCACGCCGATCATCATCACGAATCCGATCATCGACAGCAGATCGAGCGCCTGGAACGCGACCAGTCCGAGCACCCGCAATCCCAGCATTCCGCCGACCAGCGCCAGGGGCACTGTCAGAAGCACCACCACGCTGTCGCGCATCGAGCGGAACAGCGCCGTCATCAACAGGAACAGCACGAACAGCGCCAGCCCGAATACGCGTCCCATCGTCACCAGTGTACGGCTCAAGCTGTCGGCGCTGCCGGCCATCCGGATCGAGCCGTCAGCCGGCATTTCGGCGCGGATCCTCGGCAGCACCTCGCCGTTGATCGTCCGCAGCGCCTCTTCCAGCGAAACGGAGGCAGGCGGATCGACCGTCAGCGTGACGGTGCGTCGGTGATCGATGCGGCGGATTCCGGGAGGTCCGAGAACGGTCGACAGCTTCACCAGGTCTCCGACCCGCACCTGTTGACCGGACGGCGTGAAAAGCGGCGTCTCGGCAAGCTGCTCCGGCGTGGCGCCGCCGGCCACGCGCAGCATGATCGGCAATCGCGTATGGCCGTCGAAATACTCGCCGAGCCAGGCCCCCTCGCCGAGCGCCCGCACGACGGTGCCCAGCGTCGGACGGTCCCATCCAACCTCCGCGATGCGTCGATCGTCGGGCACGGCGCGCAGCTCGAGCGCGGCCGCCTCGGGATTAGGAAAGCTCTGCACGGCCGATCCCGGAAAGGCCTTTTCAAGCAGGGCCCGGCCGTGCAATGCCACCTGATTGAGCGCGGTCGAATCTTCGCTTTGCAGGTGTATGCCGATCGAGCGGGGCGATCCGCCGATCCCTTCGAACAGCTCTCCTTCGAACGCGAACGCGCGCGTGTCGGGCAGATCCGTGATGATCCGGTCGCGCACCAGCGTTTCGAGCTCCCGGATTCGCCCCTCGTCGCGAACGCGCGCGCCCAGCGTCCCGCCGCCGGGCCAGCTCAGGATGTACCAGTTCTTCAGCCGCGGCTCGGCGGTTCCGTCCATGTACGGCTTCATCCGCTGCAGCAGCACGGGAAGCAACTCGCGGTTGACGGTCTCCGGGCTCATCCCCGGCGGGAACGTGAAAAAGGCATCGATCGCGGCGCGCTTGACCGGCGGAAGGTAGTCGAGCGCAGGCAGCAGCCACGCGGCTCCGATCAGGGGCACGACCAGCAGCGCGCCAATCCAGGTCAGTTGCCGCGTGCGCGAATTGGTCGCCTTCAGGATCCAGTCCGTCAGGCGCGGCCAGCCGTGGCCGTAACCGGAGCTGGCGCCGACGCCTTTCATCACGTAGACCGCGGCAGCAGGCAGCAAGGTCAGCGCCAGCACGATCGAGATCGCAACCGCGATCGAGATCGTCAGGGCCAGGTCGCCGAACAGCTGGCCCTCGACGTCCTTCAGGAACAACACGGGCACGAAGACCGCGATCGTCGTCGCCGTGGAAGCAAACAGGGCCCCGGCGACCTGTCGGGCGCCTTCCCGTGCCGCCTGCGGCAGCGCAAGGCCGCTCTCGCGCAGGCGAACGATGTTTCCGGACACGACGATCGCGCCTTCGACGACCATGCCGACCGCGAAGGCCAGTCCGGCCAGGGAAATCACGTTCAGGCTGCGGCCGAGCAGAGCCAGCGTGATGAAGGTTCCGCACAGGCACAGCGGAATCGCCGCCGCGATCAACCCGGTGACCCGAAGCTCTCGCATGAACCACCAGACCACACCCAGTGCAAGCAGCGTTCCGACTACCAGGTTCTCGGTGAGCAGGCTCACGGCCCGCCGGATGAAGAGCGACGAATCGAACGACTGTTCGATGCCCAGACCGCGCGCCTTCAGCGGCCCGTCGCGCAGCTCGGCGACGGCGGCCTTGACCGCGTCCAGCGTCGCCAGCGCGTTGGCGCCGTTGGCCCGGCGGATCTGAATGCCGATCGCCGGGTTGCCGTTCTGGTACGCGAAAAACTCCCGGGTCGGCGGGCTGACCTCGACGCTGGCCACGTCCGCCAGGCGCACGGGCCGACCATCCCGCCACGACAGCACCAGGTTGCCGAGTTGCTCCGGATCGAAGCGACCGGTGAATCGAAGCGCGTATTGACGGCGGCCGACATCGAGCTGGCCGCCGGATACGTTGTTGGCGCTTGCCGCCCGGTTGGCAATTTCGGGCAGTCCCACGCCCAGCGCCGCGGCGCGGGCCGGATCGACCGTGATATGCACGTCGTCGGGCGGCCCCGCGTTGACCGTGACGGAAGCGACCCCCGGAATGGACTCGAGCCTGGGGCGAATCGTGTCCTCGATGAAACGGCGATGGCTTCCGATCGGGCCAGGAGCGCCCGGCAGCAGCTGCACGAAGAACCAGGACAAGGTGTCATTGGAATTGTCATCGCCGCCGAGCGTCACGACGGGCCGGTCCGAATCGCGCGGCAGCGGCTGCAGCCGATTCATCCGGCTCAGCACCTCGATCAGCGCGTTGCGCATATCGGTGCCGATCGAAAAGCGCATCGTGATCGCGGCCTCGCCGGCATTGGCGTTGCCCTCGAGCTCTTCGACCCCCGGCAGTCCCTGCAACACCTTCTCCAGGGGCTCGAGGATCTCCGATTCGATTTCCTCGGGCGATGCGGTCGACCATGCCGCCTTGATCGTGATTTGCGGCCGCTCGATGTCCGGGAACAATTGCAGCGGCAGATGGCCGAGGCTCAGCAGCCCGAGCAGAGCGACGAATACCACCAGCACGACCATTGCGACCGGGTTCCGGGTCGACCAGTTCACAGATTCCATGATGTCGCTTAGGGTTTGGCGCCCCGCCTTGGCAACGCGAATGCTAGCCGCTTCAGCCGCAAGGTCGGGCGCTGATCCGACGAATTGCAGCCGGCCCGGACAAAACGGCGGCGGACGCGACGAAAGGAGCCCGGGCCGCGCAACCGCCTCGGGGTCCGACACCCGCTCGGCTCAGGTCCAGTTGACAGGTGCGCCGGCCCGGACCGATACTTGCCTGAGGCAACTAATTGGATGATCGATGAGCCTGGAAGCCGGTGCCAGCCCGGAATGCGTGGCCGGCGTGCGGGGATTCAGCCGCTTTTACACGCAACGCATGGGCCTGCTGGATCGTGAGCTGCTGGCCAGCGGCTTCACATTGACCGAATCGCGGCTGCTGTGGGAGCTTGCCCGGCATGCACCGCTTACGGCGAGCCGGTTGTGCCGCGACCTGGGACTTGACGCCGGTTACTTGAGCCGCGTCTTGCGCCGGCTGCGCGCGGCCGGCCTGGTGCGCGAGCAGAGCTCACGCAAGGATGCGCGCGCCCACTGGCTGTCGCTTACCGCGAAGGGCCGCCGCGCGCTCGCGCAGCTCGAGCTGGCCTCGCATCGCCAGGTCGCGCGCATCATCGGCCACCTGTCCCAGCCGTCGCAGCGGCAACTGGTCGATGCGATGGATGCGGTCCGTGGGTTGATGACACCGTCGACGCAGGCCGCGCAGATCACGTTGCATCAGCCCGGCCCCGGCGATATGGGTTGGGTCGTGCAGCGGCATGGCGCTTTGTACGCCCAGGAATTTGGATGGGACGGCCGCTTCGAAGCACTCGTCGCGCGTATCGCCGCCGATTTCATCGAAGGTTTTGACTCCGGGCGGGATTGCGGCTGGATCGCCCGGCGCGATGGCGTGAACGTCGGATGCGCATTCGTGATGCGGGCGCCGCCCGCCGAGTACGGCGACGGCGTCGCCCGGCTCCGAATGCTGCTGGTGGACCCCGCCGCCAGAGGGCAGGGCCTGGGCGATCGGCTGGTGCGCGAATGCGAGCGCTTCGCGCTGACCGCCGGCTACCGGAGCATGACGCTCTGGACCAACTCGGTGCTGCACGCGGCGCGCCGGATCTACGAGCGCAACGGCTGGCAGCTGGCGAAAGAGCAGCCTCACCGCAGTTTCGGCCACGACCTGGTAGGGCAGACCTGGACCAGGACGCTGCCGTCGCCGGACTGACGTCGGCGCGAGCTTCGAGCGCTCAGGATGCTGGGTGAACCGCGGCCCACGGCGGCAGCGGAGCGGTCAGCCGGTCGCCGTCGTAGCCCCTGACCTCGCCCAGATAGTCCGCCCGCGCGTTCCAATCCTGGCAGGCCTGCAGGATCTCGTCCTGGGTGCGCGCGACGAAGTTCCACCACATCAGCACCGGCTCTCCGAACGGCTCGCCGCCGAGCAACACAGCCCGCGCTCCGGCGTCGGAACCAAGCACCAGGACACGGCGGCCACGGCCGAGGTAAAGCAGCGTGCCGGGCTCCAGGCGTTCGCCCGCGGCGGACAGCGCTCCCTGCGTGACCAGGATGCCGTACTCGAAACCGGGGTCCAGCGGCAGCTGCGTCGCGCAGCCCGGTTCCATCTGCACGTCCAGTCCGACCAGCGCCGAATGAGTTGCCGCCGGCGATCGCTCACCCAGAGCCTCGCCCGCAAGCACCGTGACCGACACGCCGCTGCGCGCCACGGTCGGCAACGCGGGGTAGTGGTCGAAGGCGGGCGCCATGAACCGGTTGGCCTGCGGCAGCGCGATCCACAGCTGCAGACCGTGAATCCGGGGTGGACCGCGGGACGGCGATTCTTCGGAATGCGAGATGGCGCGACCGCTGGTCATCAGATTGAGCTCGGCGGGCTTGATCAGCTGCACGCTGCCGAGGCTGTCGCGGTGCAGGACCTCGCCTTCGATCAGCCAGGTCACCGTCTGCAAGCCGATGTGAGGGTGCGGCCCGACGCGAAGTCCTCGCGTTCCGGCGATGCTTGTCGGGCCGAAATGGTCCAGAAAGCACCACGCACCGATCAGCCGCCGCTCGCGTGCCGGCAGGGCCCGGCGTATCTGCATGCCCTCGCCGAGCTCCGCAGTCCGGGCCGGGATGCGCTGCGCCGAGGGTGCCGCGGTCGACGGGTCGGAGTCTTCGGATGAAGAGGGCTGGTCCGGCGGTCCGTAGTTGCTCACTGAGCTAGTGTCCTGAGTCAGAGGTTCGCCGAATGACTCGAATCGGAGCCGAGCTGGGTCCAAAAATGTCGAAATCGGCGTCGGGCGCGAAGCCGCGCGGAGCCGGGTTGGGAACCCGGCGAGCACGGCGACAAAGCCCGGCGTCGATTCTCGACATTTTTGTGCGGCGAACCTCTGACTCGGGACACTAGGCTCTGGCGTGCGTGCGGGCGTCGATCGCGAAGCCGGTGGCGCCCGTTTGCGCAACGACGAGCAGACCGCCGGCGATCGACAGGTTCTTCATGAACATGATCATCTGCATCTGATCGCCCGGTACCAGATGGTAGAGCAGCCCGGTGGCGACCGAAAATGCGGCCAGCGCGAGCGCCACCCAGCGCGTCTGGAAGCCGATCACGAGCGCCAGTCCCCCGCCCAGCTCCAGCAGAATGACAAGCGGCAGCAGCGATCCTGGCAGCCCCTTGGCGGCCAGGTAACCCTGCATGGCCGCGTACCCCGTTATCTTCGAAATACCCGATAGCACAAACAGCTGCGCCAGCAGCAAGCGGCCGGCAAAGTTCAGGAAGGTGTTCATTGAAGTCTTCTCCCTAACGTTCAATCACGCCGGACGGAACCGGCGACCGCGAGCGCCCGCATGCCCCGCCGCTCAAGTGGGAAGTTTCCACCCGCTGAGCCCGGCGGGGTTCGGTTTTTTTGCCGACAGCGTTGAAAAACTGTTTGCAACCATACTCGTCCTGCGCATAATGGCTTTATAGAAGCCGCGTTAGCGTGTCCCATGGCCTTGTACGGCGACAGCCGCTACGCACCGCCCGCCGCCCATGTGGCGGACATTGCATCCCAACAAGGCGTGGTTCTGGCATCTCGATGGAGGCGCCTGTTTGCCATTTGGATCGATGGTTTTGCGCTCTACGTGCTCGGCGTCGTGTTGGCCCGCTTCGGCCTTCCGACGGTCTGGAGCAGGGTCGGTCCCAACCTGACAAATTTCGTTGCGTTCAATCCGCTTGCCTTGATCGACATGCTGCTGTTCCTGCTGGTCAACGGGTACTTGCTCCTTGCGCGTGGCCAGACGGTCGGTAAAGTGGCACTGGGCGTGCGGATCGTTCGGCCGGACGGCTCCAAGGTGTCCGCGGCTCGGATCCTCGGCCTGCGATACGGAGTCGGGTTCACGGCCAATATGATTCCTGTCCTCGGCGTCCTTTACGGACTGATCGACTGCCTGATGATTTTTCGCACATCGCGCCGCTGTCTTCACGATGAGATCGCCGATACGATCGTCGTGCGGGCCTGAGCTCGCCTGTCCGGCCGGCGGCCCGCGCCACCGTGGCTCTTGATACGGTTTACCTGGCGGAGACGCCCGAGGGCATCGCGCTTTCGCTGAGCCCGGCTGGCCCGCTTGCCCGAACGCTGGCCTTCATGCTCGACACGCTGGCCAAGATCGCCCTTTGGCTCGCTTGCCAGACCCTGCGTTCCTTCATGGGCGGTCTGGGCACCGCATTCGTGCTGATCAGTTTTTTCGCGATCGAATGGATTTACCCGATCGCGTTCGAGTTGGCGATGGGCGGCGCCACTCCGGGCAAGCGCGCTCTGGGGCTGCAGGTCGTGATGGACTCCGGACTGCCGGTGACGCCGGCCGCATCGATCACGCGCAATTTGCTGCGGGCGGCGGATTTCCTGCCCCTTGGCTACGCCTTCGGAGTGCTTTCGATGCTGTTGCGGCGCGACTTCAAACGCCTTGGCGACCTGGCCGCCGGAACGATCGTGGTCCACGCCACACCGGTATCGCTGCATGCGGACCTGCCGCTGGCCGCCTCCGTGGCACCAGCCCGTGCGCTGTCGCTGCGCGAGCAGGCTGCGATCGTGTCGTGGGCCGGCCGGGCGGCCAGCTTGACGGCGGAGCGGCTGGACGAACTGGCCCGGCTGGCACGACCCGCGACGACAGGCTCGGCCGAGCGGGAAGCCGGCGCGCCCGGCGCAGACGGTGGCGGTGGCGACGCAGCGGCGCTGCTGGGTGTGGCCCAATGGTTGATCGGACGCCGCGAGAAGGACGCTTCGTGACGCCGATACGGTTCGAGGCCGAAAACGGCGCGCTGTGGCGCGAGCTGGAGGAGGGACTGGACCGGTTCGAGCACGTGCCGCCGGACCTGTCGCGCCTGGGCCTGGGCGGCGGACGGCCGCAACCGGCCGAGGTCGACGCGGCCCGCTTGAGCGCGCTGTACCGCCGCTGCTGCGAACATCTGTCGCTGGCCCAGGCGCGCGCGTACCCGATCGGTCTGATCCAGCGCCTGCAGGCACTGACGTATCGCGCCCATCGCCTGATCTATCGCCGCCGGGACTACGGGGTGGCTCGGCTCAAGCGCCTGGCGCTGGTGGAGGTTCCCCAATCGGTTCGCGCCCAGCGCTCGTATCTGCTGGTCGCGGCGCTGCTGTTCGTGGTGCCGACTCTGCTGGTGGGCTGGGCGACCTATCGCGACCCGCAATTTGCGCTGCGCATGGTCGACGCCCCCCAGCTGGCCCGCTTCAAGAGCATGTACGGCGACGGCCCCGCGGCCTTCGGATTGGCGCGGACGCCAGAGGTCGACTGGTCGATGTTCGGCTTTTACATCATGCACAACATCGCACTGGGCTTCCAGTGCTTTGCCGCAGGCCTGTTCGCCGGTCTGGGCAGCGCGTTCTATCTCGCCTACAACGGCGCGTTCAATGGCGCGGTGGCCGGCTACCTGACCCAGGACGGCGAAGCGCTGAACTTCTTTGCATTCGTGATGACTCACGGGGCGTTCGAGCTCACCGCGATCGTGCTGGCCGGCGCGGCCGGCCTGCGCATCGGACATGCGTTGATTGCGCCGGGCCGGCGAACGCGGCTCGAGGCCGTCAAGCACGCGGCGGCTGCGGCGATGGCGCTGATCTACGCCGTGTTCGCATTCCTGGTCGTGGCCGCCGCCATCGAGGCATTCTGGTCGTCCGCGCAATGGGTTCGGCCGCAGATCAAGCTCGCGGTGGGCGCGCTCGCCTGGGTGCTCATGTTCGCCTACCTGGGCTGGCAGGGACGGCCCGGCTCGAACGGGGCGGCATGAAAGTCGATGCGCTGACCCTGGAGCTGCGCCCGCGCTCGATGAACGAGGCGGCGGACCTGGGGGTGCGGATGGTCCAGGCCAACGCCCGCTCGCTGTGGCAATGCTTCCTGCCGGTGTACGCCGTCGTGGTCGCGCTGGCCCTGTCCTTGATGGACGTCGCGCAGTGGCTGCCGAGCCTTGTGATCTTCTGGCTCAAACCCTGGCTGGATCGGACCCTGCTGTTCGTGCTGTCGCGCGCCGCGTTCGGCCAGGCCACCGGGGTGGCCGACCTGTGGCGTGCCCGCGGCGCCGTCTGGTGGCGTCGACTGGCCGTGACGCTGAGCGTTCGAAGACTTTCGCCCTGGCGCTCGTACACGCAGCCGATCGACCAGCTGGAGGGGCAGCAGGGATCGGCGCTGCGCGCCCGCAGCGCCACGGTGCTGAGCGGACAACGCGGGCGCGCCGCGGGGATGCAGTTCGTGTTCGCCAACCTGGAGCTCGTGCTCAACATCGGGGCGCTCGCGCTGGTGGCATGGTTCTCGTTGCCCGGCCATCAGTCGGCGGCGGTCCCCTGGTTGACCGGCGGCTCGAACGCCGCCCTGTGGACGGCCACGCTCGTTTACGCGGCGGTCGTGCTGCTGGTCGAGCCGTTTTTCGTCGGGGCCGGCTTTTCGATGTACCTGAATCGCCGTGTGCAACTCGAGGCCTGGGACGTCGAGCAGGAATTTCGCCGTGCCTTCGGTTGAGCTTCGAGCGCCGGCAACGCGATCGCGCATCCGGCCCCGGGCTGCTGCCGCCGTGCTCTCGGCTGCGCTGCTGCTGGGTCCCCTGGGCAGTGGACCTTCGCGCGCTGCCGGACCTGCTACGCGAGGCGAGGTGAACGCGATCGTCGAAGCCTTGCGCGCCGACCCCGATCTGAAAACGACCCGGCGCGTCAAGGTGCTGCGCCTGAAACCGTCGCAGCGCGCGGCGCAGCAGGCGCCTCGAACCGATCCGTCCTGGTGGACTGTCTTGACGCGCTGGACGGGCCAGGCGTTTGCCTGGCTCGCCGAGACGACGCGCTGGTTGATCTGGTTATTGGGCGCGCTGGCCGTGGCCCTGATCGCCGTGTCGCTGCGACACTGGATCAAGGAGCGGGCCGACGCCGGGGCCGATCTGGCGCCTCTGCTGCCGAGTCACATCGGGTTGCTCGACGTGCGGCCCGAGAGCCTGCCCGAGCGCATCGGGGCGCATGCCAGGTCTTTGTGGCAGAGCGGCGAGCACCGGGCCGCGCTGTCGCTGCTGTACCGCGGCGCGCTGTCGCGCCTGATCCATGCTTATTGCGTTCCGATCCGGGCGGCGCATACCGAATCGGAGTGCGTCCAGCTCGCGCAGGACCGTCTGCAGCTCGATCGAAGCGCTTTCTTCGCCCGACTGGTTTCGGTCTGGCAGTCCGCCGTCTACGGCGGCCATGCGCCCGAAGCGGCCGGCGTGCTGTCGTTGTGCGACCAGTTCGACGTTGTGTTCGGGTCATCGACCCCTTCGAAGGCCCCCAGTTGATTTCGCGGCAGT